>OODO01001933.1_pt1 | contig 12499 bp, 8 predicted proteins | sample 1671261 | NCBI WGS metagenome assembly OODO01 (sample SAMN06348138, study PRJEB24527) | human gut metagenome | biome: human gut; feature: ankylosing spondylitis patient; material: feces | host: Homo sapiens | place: China | collected 2015-10 | reverse complement strand
TACATTATTTACTACTGGAGCCTGAAGAAGGAAAAATTTTCACTAAAGGAGACAAAGTGTTAATTATTTGCCGACTTTCTGCAACGCGATATTTGGCGGAAAATAATCCCTGGCCCCAAATATTGTAATTTATTAATCAAAAGGAAATTTAATAATGGATGATATTGTTAATTCTGTGCCCTCCTGGATGTTTACCGCAATTATTGCCGTATGCATTCTGTTTATTATTGGAATTATTTTCGCCAGGCTCTATCGTCGCGCTTCGGCAGAGCAAGCTTTTGTTCGTACTGGTTTAGGTGGGCAAAAAGTGGTAATGAGCGGTGGCGCAATCGTGATGCCGATCTTTCATGAAATAATCCCCATCAATATGAATACTCTGAAGCTGGAAGTCAGCCGCTCAACCATTGATAGCCTGATTACGAAAGATCGTATGCGCGTCGATGTAGTAGTCGCTTTCTTTGTGCGGGTAAAACCTTCAGTAGAAGGGATTGCCACCGCTACCCAGACGCTGGGGCAACGCACCCTGTCGCCTGAAGACTTACGTATGTTGGTTGAAGATAAATTTGTCGATGCCCTCCGTGCAACAGCTGCGCAAATGACCATGCATGAGTTACAGGATACCCGCGAGAACTTTGTGCAGGGGGTGCAAAATACAGTGGCAGAAGACCTGTCGAAAAACGGTCTGGAACTGGAGAGCGTTTCACTTACCAACTTTAACCAGACCTCGAAAGAACATTTCAATCCGAACAATGCCTTTGACGCCGAAGGTTTAACCAAACTGACTCAGGAAACAGAGCGCCGTCGCCGCGAACGTAACGAAGTTGAACAGGATGTAGAAGTTGCGGTGCGTGAAAAAAATCGCGATGCGCTATCGCGCAAGCTGGAGATTGAACAGCAAGAAGCGTTTATGACGCTTGAGCAGGAGCAGCAGGTTAAAACCCGTACTGCCGAACAGAATGCACGTATTGCGGCTTTTGAAGCTGAACGTCGTCGTGAAGCAGAGCAGACACGAATTCTGGCTGAACGACAGATTCAGGAAACAGAAATCGACCGCGAACAGGCCGTCCGCTCAAGAAAGGTTGAAGCTGAACGTGAAGTTCGCATTAAAGAGCTCGAACAGCAGCAGGTCACCGAAATCGCTAACCAGACGAAATCGATCGCTATTGCCGCCAAATCGGAACAACAGTCCCAGGCAGAAGCGCGTGCTAATCTCGCACTTGCAGAAGCGGTAAGCGCCCAACAAAACGTAGAAACCACTCGCCAGACTGCCGAAGCCGATCGTGCTAAACAAGTTGCCCTAATCGCTGCCGCGCAGGATGCAGAAACCAAAGCGGTTGAACTGACCGTGCGGGCGAAAGCAGAAAAAGAAGCCGCAGAGATGCAGGCGGCGGCTATCGTTGAGTTAGCCGAAGCTACACGTAAAAAGGGTCTGGCGGAAGCAGAAGCACAACGTGCGCTGAACGATGCTATCAACGTACTTTCTGATGAACAAACCAGCCTTAAATTCAAACTGGCCTTGTTGCAGGCGCTGCCTGCGGTAATAGAGAAATCCGTTGAGCCGATGAAGTCAATCGACGGTATCAAGATTATTCAGGTCGATGGTCTGAATCGTGGCGGCGCTGCGGGTGATGCAAACACGGGTAATGTGGGGGGCGGAAACCTGGCGGAACAAGCATTATCAGCCGCTCTCTCTTACCGCACACAGGCACCGCTGATTGACTCCTTGCTCAATGAAATTGGCGTTTCAGGCGGCTCACTGGCGGCATTGACTTCACCCTTAACCTCAACAACTCCCGTCGAAGAAAAAGCAGAGTAAACCCTCTTCCAGGAATAATCCCTGGCCCAAAAAGCCGGGGATTTTTTATATCTGCGTTCCGCTAAAAAGTGCAAATGATCAGGTTGTTGCAGCATTTTGCGTGACGGCTCGGGGAAGGCAAAACTGCATCAGAGAAAGCATTGCGTGGGGTCTGGCGCTCATCAACAATCGGGGAGTCAGCAGGGGGCTGAAACGGGAAAGCCCCTCCCGAAGAAGGGGGCCTTACAGAAGGAAAGGGTTATGATGAAGCTCGTCATCATACTGATTGTGTTGTTACTCGTAAGTTTCGCAGCTTATTAACAGCCAATCAGAGGGGGGAGAAATCCTCCCTCACCCTTGTTCCTTTACTTTAGGTTGAAAAAAAATCAGCGTCAAGAAGGTTTCATTAACACATATCCCTGGCCCAAAAAGCCGGGGATTTTTTATATCTGCGTTCCGCTAAAAGGTGCAAATGCTCAGGACGTTGCAGCGTTTTGCGTGACCGCTCGGGGAAGGCAAAATTGCCTCTGGGAAAGCATTGCGCGGGGTCCGGCGCTCATCAACAATCGGGGGGCAGCAAGGGGCTGAAACGGGAAAGCCCCTCCCGAAGAAGGGGCCTTGTATAAGGAAAGGGTTATGATGAAGTTCGTCATCATACTGGTTGTGTTGTTACTGTTAAGTTTCCCGACTTACTAACAACTCATCAGAGGGGGGAGAAATCCTCCCTTACCCTTGTTCCTTTACTCTAGGTTGAAAAAACAACAGCGTCAATAGGCCTGCCATGTACGAAGCGAGATCTGTGAACCGCTTTCCGGTTAGCCTTTTTTATCCTGTTGGATCTTCTTGATGATGTTGGTCGTCGAGCAACCGTCTTCAAAGTTGAGCACCAACACTTCGCCACCGTTGGCCCAGACTTCTTTACTCCCGGCAATCTCTTCTGGTTTATAGTCGCCGCCTTTCACCAGCAGATCTGGCAAGATCCCGGCGATCAAGCGCTGCGGCGTGTCCTCTTCAAACGACACCACCCAGTCGACCGCTTCCAGTGCGCCCAGCACAATCATACGCTGTTCGAGCGGGTTAACGGGGCGGGAATCCCCTTTCAGCCGTTTGGTGGAGGCATCGCTGTTCACAGCGACAATCAAACGGTCACCCAGTTTACGGGCATTTGCCAGATAAGAGACGTGCCCGGCGTGCAGGATGTCAAAGACACCGTTGGTCATCACCACTTTTTCACCACGTTTACGCGCTGCCGCTACGGCCAGCTTCAGTTCCTCTTCGGTCATCACGCCAAAGCCTGTATCTGCACGTCCACGTACAGCATTTTCCAGCTCGATCGGCGAAACCGTGGAGGTTCCCAGTTTGCCGACCACCACGCCAGCCGCCGCATTGGCAAAGAAGCAGGCTTCTTCCAGCGAATTACCCGCTGCCAGCGTTGCCGCCAGGACGCCAATCACCGTGTCGCCCGCACCGGTAACGTCATACACTTCCTGCGCTTGGGTTGGCATATGCAGCGGCGCTTTACCCGGTTGCAGCAGCGACATACCCTGTTCGGAACGGGTCACTAACAGAGCCGAGAGTTCGTAATCGGCAATCAGTTTCATGCCGCGCTCAACAATCTCTTCTTCGGTCTTACATTTACCGACAACAGCTTCAAATTCCGAGAGATTCGGCGTTAACAGCGTAGCGCCGCGGTAGCGCTCAAAATCGGTACCTTTTGGATCAATCAGCACCGGAACACCCGCTTTACGCGCCAGTTGGATCATCTGCTGTACGCTTGCCAGCGCACCTTTGGCGTAGTCAGAAAGCACCAGCGCGCCAATCGAACTCAGCGCCTGATTAATCCGCTCGTGCAGCGGCTGCGGATCAACACCTTCGAAACCTTCTTCAAAATCCAGACGGATCAGCTGTTGGTTGCGGGAAAGTACCCGTAATTTGGTAATGGTCGGATGCGTCGGTACAGAAACGAAGTCGCATTTGACGTTGACGTCGGCCAGAGATTTACTCAGCGCGCGCGCTGCATCGTCAATGCCCGTCAACCCGACCAGGCGTGCATTAGCACCGAGAGAAGCGATATTCATCGCCACGTTAGCCGCGCCGCCCGGACGTTCTTCGATGGTATTCACTTTAACCACGGGCACCGGCGCTTCCGGCGAGATACGACTGGTGGGGCCGTACCAGTAACGATCCAGCATCACATCACCAACCACCATCACTCCTGCACGTTCAAACTCTGGCAGCGTTACTTTCATTCCTGTCTCCTGAGAGATTCAAAATTTGCGCGCGATAATACCATACTTCATTCTTCCACCAGCCACTTCTGCCAGCTTGCCCGCACCAGTTCACGCTCTGCGGTGAAGCAATCCTCCGACACATGGCCCGGCAATTCCTGTAATGCCAGATGATGAAGTTCATCGCGAAGCGTAGTGTAAGCACGGGTCAGCGCCATCGCTTCCTGCTCTTCCATAATGTCGTTTTGCGCCAGTAGTTCCAGAATACGCACGTTGTCTGACCAGCGCGTTAACTTCGGTTTTTCATGAGCGTAGCGCAACACCAGATATTGGGTAATAAATTCGATATCGGTAATTCCCCCTTCATCAGCTTTGATATCAAAGCGATCGCGATGTTTATTGCCGAGATGAGCGCGCATTTTCTCGCGCATTTCCCGCACTTCCGTTTGCAGAGTTTTACCTTCACGCGGCAGCGTCATAATCTCGCGACGCACTGCGTCAAAGTGCGCGGTGAGCTGCGGATCGCCGTACACTACACGCGCACGCACCAGCGCCTGATGTTCCCACGTCCAGGCCTCGTTTTTCTGATAATCGGCAAATGCTTCTGCGGATGTCACCAGCATTCCCGCCGCCCCGGACGGACGCAGTCGAGCATCCACTTCATACAAAATGCCGGAAGAGGTACGCGTACTGAACAGATGCATAATGCGTTGCGCCAGACGCAGATAAAACTGCCGCCCGTCGATTTCCCGCTCACCGTCAGTCATCGCATCCATTGGGCAATCATGGAGGAAGATAAGGTCAAGATCGGAACTGTAGCCTAACTCCCAGCCGCCCAGCTTGCCGTAGCCGACCACCGCAAAACCACGCCCTTCGCGTTCGTTCAGGTGATTCGGCTTACCGTAGCGGGCAACCATTTGAACCCACGCCTGCTGAACGACGGCATCTATCATGGCTTCCGCCAGCCAGGTTAAGTGATCGCTCACTTTCATCACCGGTAGCGTACCGGCGATATCCGCTGCGGCGATGCGTAACAGCTGCGCCTGTTTGAACTGACGCAGCGCCTCAAGCTGTTGCTCTTCGTCATCTTCCGGCACGCGCAGCAAATACTGGCGCAACTCATCGCGGTAGGCATCGGTCGCCGTCGGCTGGTAAAGGGTGTTTGGATCGAGCAATTCATCCAGCAATAATGGATAACGCGCCAGCTGGCTGGCAATCATCGGCGACGCGGCACACAGAGAAATCAAATGTTTAAGCGCCGCGGGGAATTCACTGAGCAATTCTAAATAGGTGGTGCGGGTAACAATCCCCACCAGCAAGGCGGTAATGCGCGACAGCGTAACGGCAGCGTCTTCACGCGCACAGACATCACTTAGCAGATGCGGCATCAGATGGTCGAGCACCTGACGTCCTCGCGGCCCGATGGTGCGCTTATCCAGCTCTTTGCGGAAATCGGCAATCAGCGTTAGCACCTGTTTGCGATCATCCTCGCTAAGATGCGCCAGCACTGGCGTAGTGTCATCTTCCTGCAACGCATCCTGCCACAGCTCACGCCACTGTTCCGACAGCGACTCTTCCTGAGTTTCACTTTCATCGTCGCCAATCAATTCATTAAACACCCGGCGCACATTGGTCATATGTGCGGTCAGCGCCCCGGTCAGTTGCGGCCAGTCAGCAAAGTCCATCGCCCACGCCAGCCGCGCACGATTAAGCTCATCAGAAGGAAGCGTCTGGGTTTGTTCGTCGTTAATGCTTTGCAGCAGGTTTTCCAGACGCCGCAGGAACAGATACGCCACTCGCAATTGTTCAGCATCGTTTTCAGAAAGCAGATGCAGCTCGGCAATGGCGCTGAGCGTTGGCAGTAAAGAGCGCGATTGCAGCGACGGTTCGCGTCCGCCGCGAATGAGCTGGAACACCTGAACGATAAATTCAATTTCGCGAATGCCGCCTGCGCCGAGTTTGATATTGTCGGTCAAACCACGTCGACGCACTTCACGGGCAATCATCCCTTTCATGTTGCGCAGCGACTGAATCACGCTGAAATCGATGTAACGACGGAAAACAAACGGGCGCAGCATCGCACGCAACTCGTTAGCATAGACGCCTTCGCTATCGCCCATAATCCGCGCCTTGACCATCGCGTAACGCTCCCAGTCGCGCCCCTGCTCCTGGTAATAATCTTCCAACGCGGCAAAGCTCAGCACCAGCGGGCCACTTTCGCCAAACGGACGCAGCCGCATATCCACGCGATAGACGAAGCCATCCTGCGTTGGTTGATCCAGCACTTTAATCAGCCGCTGCCCCATGCGGGTAAAAAACTGCGCGTTATCCAGTTCCCGGCGTCCACCCTGCGTACAACCATGTTCCGGCCAGGCAAAAATCAGATCGATATCAGAGGAGAAATTCAGCTCCCCACCGCCCAGCTTACCCATGCCTAAAATCAGCAGCGGTTGCGCTTCGCCCTGCGCATTGCACGGCGTTCCCCACTCGCGGCAGCAGGCGTCATACAGCCAGTCACGCGCCGCAACAATCAGCGTCTCCGCCAGATAGCTGAGCTGCTGCAATATGCTCTCTTCAGTAACCAGTGCCAGCGTTTGCGCCCAGGCGATGCGCACCATAATGCGCCGCCGGAATAGCCGCAGCTCGCGCATTAACCCGGCTTCGTCACTCACATTACAGAGCGCCTCCTGCAACCATGCCGCGTAATGCTGCCATTCGTCGGCCTGCGGCGGTTGGCTTTCCAGTTCCGTCAGCCACTCTGGATGCGCAATCACGCTGTCCTGCACAAAATCACTAAAAGTAAGTACTGACTTCGCCTGTGCGCTAAGTGATTCCTCGGCTAAAGGCTCTGGCAGCCGCTCAACAACGGTCTGCCAGTACTGCTGTAACGGTGAAGAGAGCGGCTTCATAAGCGATTTTATCCTTGCCTGATTAACGTTTTCCGCTGTGCAACCAGAACGGTTCCTGATTGTTTGCCTCATTACGGAAATGTTCAATTTCGATGCGTTGCCCGGTCGCAATAGCGTGATGCAGCCCCTGCCAGTTCTCCAGCCAGGCTTGCGCGACGACAGGATCATAGTAACCCGCCAGCAACAGTATTGAGTCAATATCACGCGTCAGGCGTGGCAACTGGTCACGGTAGCGATCGCCTAACGGCTGGCAGAAAACGCTTTTCAGTTCAGCGGCATGGCGGGAAAGATGGATATCGGCAAAGCGTTTGAAGGAGTCGCTGATTTTGCCCTGCGCTTTGGCATCTAAAAATGGCTGCCATGCTTTGCTTACCAACCATTCGGTCAACGCCAGCTTCGCCATTGCCGTTTCGGTAGAGTAGACCGCCGTCACGGCAGACACCGCAGAAGCAATGGTCGCCTCGCATTGAGTCAGCAGATCACGTAAGTGAGTGCTCGCTTTACGCGGCACAATACCACCGAACAGCATCAGCGTATGACGGACCAGGCTAATGGCTGCCAGCACCTGTTCTTTCGCCGCATCGTTGCCGCGTACCCACAGTTCTTCATGATACTGCCATTGCGCTAACGCCAGCTCGAGCGCCGCTTCCAGCCCCTGTTCCACATCGGCTTTTGCCGCAACATGCAAAATGGTGGTCGGTTTGATTTCACGCGCCGGATTGCCCTGCGCCAGATGATAGCCACGCGCCGCTTTGCTCAGGCTGCCCTGGCGTAATCCGGTTTGCGATACCAGTTGGTTCGCCAGTTTCAGCACCGCGCGCGTGTCGCCGCTAAGCAGTTCCAGTTCCAGCTCACAGATAGGTTCAGCAAATTCACCCGCTTTCACTTCCCCCTGGTCGAGGGCGATTTCAATTTGGCTACCATCGACCGCCACCAGCCATTTTTCGCGATAAAAATCGGTGCTGAACAGCGGCTGCACGCGGGAGGCGAGATCGGCGGGCAATTCGCCGTTCGGCCAGACTTCCGTCGGTAACTGCGCCAGGTCGAGCGTCGGTTCGCTCAACGCCACGTTATATTCCGGGCGCTGATGTAAGCCGCCTGTCACTCTTCCTGCAACTTTCATGGTCATCTCATAGCGACCGTTTTCGCCACGAATACGTAAGCCCATATCGTGCCCACGCAGCCAGTTATCCGGCGTTTCGTAGTAAATATTCAGCAACTGCACGGGGTCATGGTGCTCGCCGCCCAGCGTATTGAGATGGTCACGCAACGCCTCAACGGCACTGTGATTAACAATAAACTTTAATTCGATTTCCTGAGCCATGGCCTTTACTTATCGGTTATGTCACATAAGTGACGATGAACGGCGAACTTAATGCGATCTTTTTTGTCAGTAGATAGTATTTTGCGCCAAATTGCCATGCAACGGGCAATTTGACGGGCGTAAAAGTTTGAAGCAGTGGCAAGACCTGACACAGAGGATTCCGATTGATGTCGAATGCTTTGCGTAGCGACACTGATGCCACTACTATCGTTCCACTTTCCATGACAATAACGACAGCCTGATGCCAAAATTACGCCTGATCGGATTAACTTTACTCGCACTTAGCGCGACTGCCGTCTCACACGCTGAAGAAACGCGCTATGTTTCCGACGAACTGAATACCTGGGTCCGCAGCGGTCCGGGAGATCATTATCGCCTCGTGGGCACGGTTAACGCCGGCGAGGAAGTGACCTTATTACAAACTGACGCCAACACCAATTATGCCCAGGTGAAAGACAGCTCTGGCCGTACCGCCTGGATCCCGTTGAAACAACTTAGCACTGAGCCAAGCCTGCGCTCCCGTGTGCCAGATCTGGAAAATCAGGTCAAAACCCTGACCGATAAACTCACCAATATCGATAACACCTGGAATCAGCGCACCGCAGAAATGCAGCAAAAAGTGGCGCAGAGCGACAGCGTGATCAACGGGTTAAAAGAAGAAAATCAGAAACTGAAAAACGAGCTGATTGTCGCGCAGAAAAAGGTCGATGCCGCCAGCGTACAGCTGGATGACAAACAGCGCACCATCATCATGCAATGGTTTATGTATGGCGGTGGCGTGCTGGGGCTTGGCTTGCTGCTCGGTCTGGTACTGCCGCACCTGATCCCAAGCCGCAAACGCAAAGATCGCTGGATGAACTAAATCGCCTTCTTCGTTGCACTGTCTTATTATTAGGAATTGTGTATTTGACGAAGGGATGATGGCGTGAAGATTTATCTGGTCGGTGGTGCTGTTCGGGATGCATTGTTAGGGCTACCGGTCAAAGACAGAGATTGGGTGGTGGTCGGCAGTACGCCACAGGAGATGCTCGACGCGGGCTACCAGCAGGTAGGCCGCGATTTTCCTGTGTTTCTGCATCCGCAAACGCATGAAGAGTATGCGCTGGCACGTACCGAACGGAAATCCGGTTCCGGTTACACCGGTTTTACTTGCTATGCCGCACCGGATGTCACGCTGGAAGATGATCTTAAGCGTCGCGATCTGACCATTAATGCGCTGGCCCAGGACGATAACGGCGAGATTATCGACCCGTACAACGGTCTGGGCGATCTGCAAAATCGTCTGTTGCGCCATGTTTCCCCCGCTTTTGGCGAAGATCCGTTACGCGTATTGCGCGTGGCGCGTTTTGCTGCGCGTTATGCCCACCTCGGTTTTCGTATTGCCGATGAAACTCTGGCGTTGATGCGCGAGATGACCCATGCGGGTGAACTGGAACACCTGACGCCTGAACGGGTATGGAAAGAGACGGAAAGCGCCCTCACCACCCGCAATCCACAGGTGTTCTTCCAGGTACTGCGCGATTGCGGCGCACTGCGCGTTTTATTCCCGGAAATTGACGCACTGTTTGGCGTTCCGGCCCCTGCCAAGTGGCATCCGGAAATCGATACGGGTATTCATACCTTAATGACGCTCTCAATGGCGGCGATGCTGAGTCCGCAGGTCGATGTCCGTTTCGCAACTTTATGCCACGATCTCGGTAAAGGGCTGACGCCGCCAGAACTCTGGCCGCGTCATCATGGTCATGGCCCGGCGGGTGTTAAGTTAGTGGAACAACTATGCCAGCGTCTGCGCGTGCCAAATGAAATTCGCGATTTAGCCAGACTGGTGGCTGAGTTTCACGATCTCATCCACACCTTCCCAATGCTGAACCCAAAAACCATCGTCAAATTATTTGATTCCATCGATGCCTGGCGTAAACCGCAGCGTGTCGAGCAACTGGCGCTGACCAGCGAGGCTGACGTGCGCGGCAGAACCGGTTTTGAATCAGCGGACTACCCGCAAGGCCGCTGGTTGCGCGAAGCCTGGGAAGTGGCGCAGTCAGTGCCGACAAAAGCCGTCGTTGAAGCGGGATTTAAAGGTGTGGAGATTCGCGAGGAGCTGACCCGACGGCGGATTGCGGCGGTAGCCAGCTGGAAGGAACAACGTTGCCCAAAGCCTGAATGAGTATTGGGCATTTTGCCGGATGCGGCGTAAACGCCTTATCCGGCTACATGTCAACGACAGTTGTAGGCCTGATAAGACGCGCAAGCGTCGCATCAGGCGTTGATTGCCGGATGCGGCGTGAACGCCTTATTCGGCCTACGCAATCGTTGACAACGCCAAGCATCCGACACTATTCCTCAATTAAAAGAACACGACATACACCGCAGCCGCCACAATAAAGCGATAAATGGCGAACGGGATAAACGAAATGCGCTTAATCAATTGCAGGAAGGTTTTAATCGCTATCAGCGCCACCACAAAAGCGGTGATAAACCCAACGGCAAACATCGGGATATCGCCGCTTGTCAGGAAGCCCCAGCTTTTGTAGAGATCGAGCGCCGTTGCGCCCATCATCATCGGCACCGCCAGCAGGAACGAAAACTCGGAAGCAGCGTAACGGCTCACCCCCATCAGCATCCCACCTGAAATGGTCGCCCCGGAACGGGAGAAACCCGGCCACAGCGCCAGACACTGGAAACAGCCAATCATAAATGCCTGACGATAGGTCATATCATCAAGACCCGGCGCACGCGGCTCTTTCGGCTTCAGGCATTCGGCGGCAATCAGCAACAAACCGCCAACGACCAGCGCATACATCACATTTATCGGGTTAAACAATGACTTAATCGTGTCGTGGAACAACAGCCCCAATACCACCGCCGGAATCATCCCCAGCAAAATGTGGATCAGCGTTAAACGACCTTTGCTTTCACCTTCGTGCTGCAACGGGCGGCCAAAGTGGATGCCAATCAGGCCAAACAGACGCCGCCAGAACATCACTACTACCGCCAGAATTGATCCTAACTGGATCACAACTTCAAAGGTTTTCGCCGTGTCGCCCTCAAACCCCAACAAGTGACCGACAATAATCATATGGCCCGTGCTGGATACCGGCAGAAATTCTGTCAATCCTTCGACCACACCCAATATTGCCGCTATCAGCAGCGAGTGCATATCGCTCATCAATAAACCCCTAAATTATTAAAATGTACCGCTTGTCCGAACTACTGCGTATGACCAGGTTATAACCGTTTGGTTTAACAGCTGTAAAATTAATTATTTTCTTTCAGATTATTGCCACGCTCAATGATTACGCCAACATTCGCCGCCCGCGCCACTGCGCCTGGCTTGCTGAGTTTGATACGCACCCACGGCGAGTTGAAGCGTGCTAACAGCAGCTCCGCCACCTCTTCAGCCACGCGTTCCACCAGCGCAAAACGCGCCCCCTCGACGTGGCTGACCACCGTTTCTGCAATGTCAGCGTAACTGAGGCAATCCGCCACATCATCACTTTTCGCCGCTTTACGGTTATCCCACGCCATTTCGATATCGAACACTAACTTCTGTTCGATGGTCTGTTCCCAGTCGTAAACACCAATAGTGGTGATTACCGAAAGTTGCTCTATAAATACAATATCCATCACGTCCTGCCTGCTTTTTGGCTAACCGGATACCACTTCCGGCGAAATGTGCGTATTATCCACAGATTCATCGTTGAACACGAATTTTCAAAACGGAACAGCTTATGAGTGCAATCGCGCCTGGAATGATCCTCATCGCGTACCTCTGCGGCTCCATTTCCAGTGCCATTCTGGTTTGCCGCTTGTGTGGGCTGCCCGATCCGCGAACCAGCGGCTCCGGCAATCCAGGCGCAACCAATGTGTTACGTATCGGTGGCAAGGGAGCAGCCGTAGCAGTACTGATTTTCGACGTTCTGAAAGGAATGTTGCCCGTCTGGGGCGCGTATGAATTAGGTGTCAGCCCCTTCTGGCTAGGCTTAATTGCCATCGCCGCCTGTCTTGGACACATCTGGCCCGTTTTCTTCGGATTTACTGACCGTGCTATTGAGCGGATACTCGTCGCTGGGAGCGATTGTCAGTGCACTGATTGCTCCGTTTTATGTCTGGTGGTTTAAGCCACAATTCACCTTCCCGGTTTCGATGCTCTCTTGCCTGATCCTGCTGCGTCATCATGACAACATCCAACGTCTGTGGCGTCGTCAGGAGACAAAAATCTGGACGAAATTCAAAAGAAAGCGCG
>OODO01001927.1_pt1 | contig 12543 bp, 6 predicted proteins | sample 1671261 | NCBI WGS metagenome assembly OODO01 (sample SAMN06348138, study PRJEB24527) | human gut metagenome | biome: human gut; feature: ankylosing spondylitis patient; material: feces | host: Homo sapiens | place: China | collected 2015-10 | reverse complement strand
GGCGAGCTGTATATCTCGTGGAAAGCCTACGGACTCGACCCAAGACCGATCGAACCGTATAGGCCCTGTCCGAGTTGATCCTCGCGACGACCTGTTCGTTCACATCGGCGAATACCACATGGTAGCCCGCCTGTTCCAGCACGGCGCCGATAAATCCGCGGCCGATATTCCCGGCTCCGAATTGAATAGCTTTCTTCATTGCATTCGTGGTTTAAATATAGCTTCTGTAACAAAATACCGTATCGGTTGCCGCGGCCCGTCGCAGCGCTGAGCCCCGGCGGCGTATGCCCTGCGCCCTATTCCCAGAATATGCGGGTGTAATACCTGCCCTTGCCGAGGATGCAGTTCGTGAATTCGACCTCCTCGCCCTGTGTGATGTCGATGCGCAGCACCTGCCCCGCATAGACGGGCATGGGATAGTCGTAGGAGGCCGGACGGACGGCGAAACGCAGGTCGGACTTGTTGGCGATCTCGAACGTGCGTTTGGTCTTGCTGACCTGGCGTATCTCGCGGATTTCGAGCGCAGCGTCTATCATCTGGCCGATGTACTCCCCGCGCCCCATCAGGTTGCCGTCGAAGCAGGCCAGGGCCCGCCCGGCGAGGAGCGCTTCGTGGATCGCCCCGGCCGTGCGGGCGGTGGCGAAGACCAGGGTCATCGGACGGCTGCCGCGCACGGGATAGATGCTCCCGCTCATATAATGTATGTCGCTGTTGGCGAACGGCACGAGGCCGTACTGAACCGCGTAGTCGAATGTGCGGGGATAGGATTCGGTCTTGTTGAACACCTCGACGCCGCGGAGTTTGCCCTGGGCGATCAGGTGTTCGTGGACGGGATAGATGTCGCTTTTCCGGTCGGGGTAGCCGGGATGGTTCCACAGCAGGAAGGCGCCCTGGCGGCAGGCCTCCTCGACGGCCTGCATCTCGTCCTCGACGTCGAGTTTGTCGGCATCCCGGATAAAGAGCGTGCAGATGTGCCCCAACGGCTTCTTGCGGGTGATTTCCGCACCGGGGATCACGATCATCCCGATCATGTCGCCGCGTGCCTTGGCAAGTTCGTAGGGTTTATTGAGGCCGCAACGGATGATGTCGGCGTTCTTGTGCACCTCGATGTGGTCGGTCATGGCGATCGCGTCCAGTCCGTCGTTCCACGCTTCGTTGACCCGGCCGACGGGCCACACCTGTCCGTCGGAGATGTCGGAATGGACGTGGAAATCGCATTTGAGCGTGATATAGCCGCCGATGTCGGGTATGCGGAGGTATTGGCGGTAGTTCTGGCGGCTGACGGCCTGATGGACGTGGACATCGTCGTTATGCAGTTGTGCGGCGGCGGTCAGGGCACAGAAAAGGGCAAAAAATGCGAGGGTAAGGTTTTTTCTCATCGGTCGTGTAGTTTGGTCGTGTCATATTAAATACAACCGATCGCGGGAAACCACCTAACCGGATTACAAAAAAATTAAAAAAGGCACCGGACATTGTTTCGTTCGGCGAGAATGTTTATTTTTGTACCGAATCTGATTATCCGATGGAGAAAATCTCGCTTATATCACGGGTTCGCGCGGGCGACCGCAAGGCGTTCGACGAACTGTGCCGGAAATATTATGCCATGCTGGTTTCCTATGCCCGCCTGTTCCTCAGAGACGACTGGGCCGAGGACGTGGTGCAGGACGTGTTCTACAACGTATGGCAGCGGCGGGAGACGCTCGACGATTCGAACTCGCTGTACAAGTACCTGCTGCGTTCGGTCTACAACCGCTCGCTCAACTACCTGGACAAGAACAGGCGCGCCGGCGAATACGGCGCCTACTACCGGGAGCGCATCGCCGCGCTGGGCAGTTCGTACTATGCACCCGACAACAGCCCCGTCGTGCAGAAACTCTACAACGACGACCTGCGCGCCAGCCTCGATGCGGCCATCGAGTCGCTGCCGCCCAAATGCCGCGAAGTGTTCCGTCTGAGCTACATCGAAGACCTTTCGAACCGCGAGATCGGAGAGCAACTGGGCATTTCGCCGCGCACGGTGGAAAACCATATGTATGCGGCGCTCAAGCAACTGCGCCGGAAACTCTCCAAGGAACAACTGTTGTTGCTGCTTTCGCTGCTCTTCATGCGGGGCGTATAGGCCGGAGAGGCACAGACCCCAAGGCGTCGGGATACATAGTATCCCGGCGCTTTTTCGTTTGATCCTGCTCCCGATTTTTTCAATTTCCGGTAAGTGGTTTGAGCGGGTCGGCTGTATGTATCTATGAACACCGCCTAAACTACTCGACCGATGGAAACGACATTCCCGAAGGCGCATTCAGCCGCCCACCGCACCCGCATTTGCAGAGGTGCCATGAATTTGATATATAAATATATCGTATGATTTACCTGCACGATGGCTTTAAGTGTGTTTTTCCGCCGTCAGAGCCGGTACGCGACAGCCGTACGAAAGGTTTGCCCGACGCGGGCAAACCCTGTAACCCGTATTTCCACCAACCAAATATTTCTTAACCAACAAAACAAAACCATGCGAAAAATTTTTCTTTTCACAGCAGCAATGCTGGCGATCGCAGGCTGTTCGGAGGACAACACGCATCCGAAGGTATCCCCCGTGGACGAACCTTCGGCGGATGCCGTGACGATCCTCGCGACGATCGATGCGATCCCGTCCGCTACCGGGGACGGCGAGGCGTATGCTCCCCTATGGCAGGAAGGCGACCAGATCGTCGTCGGCTACAAGGGGATCTCTTATGTGTACGAAACCTACGATGCCGGCAACGGTGTCGAGTTCCATCCGATGGCCCTCTCGCTGCCCGCGGACGCTCGCGGCGAAGTGACGGCCTATTTCAAGGCCGTCGACGGCGTATTTGCGGTCGGTGCCGACCAGACGGGCGCTACCCTGCCGATGTATGCCTATGCGGCCGACGCCGCACCCGCCCAGGGCAGCCTCGGCCTGCACTTCAAGCCGCTGGCTTCGGTGCTGTCGCTCACGATCGGCGAGGAGGCTTCGAAGACCATTTCGAAAATCACGCTCGAACCGGTCGACCCCGACGGTGTGGAGGGGCACCTGGCCGTATCGGAGGCCGTGGTCGATCCCCGGACGGGTGCGGTGACTGTCGGCGAGGATGCCGCGGTGTCGGACATCCTCACGATGGAGATCGGCGAAATGTCGCTGGTGCAGGCCCAGACGGTGAATTTCCTGATCGTCAGCGGTACGAAGGTGGACGGCGGGCTGAAGGCGACGATCTCCTGTACGGACGGGAGCGTCTTCGTCAAAAACCTGTTCGAAACGCAGGAAGTGGCCTTTGCGGGGAACTGCGTCGGAGCCGCGACCGAGCTTTTCTTCCGGCTGAGGATCGCCACCTATGAAGACATGGTGAACTTCGCGCAGGAGTGCGCCGACGACAACGGCGGTGCCATCGTCGACCTCCAGGCCGACATCGACATGCGGAATGTCCCGTGGACGCCGATCGAGAATTTCACGGGGACGTTCAACGGCAACGGCCACCGTATCTACAATATCAACGTATCGGCCGACGGGCGTTATGCCGGGTTCTTCGCCTATGCCAAGGGGGCGATCTCGGATGTGGTTTTCGGGTCGAAGGACGGCACCTCCTATGACGGGACGAGCCGCATCGAGCTCAAATACAGCGCCGACACCGATACGTGGTGTTATGCGGGCATCGTCGCACAATCGAACAATACGCTCACCGGCGTGACCAGCTTCGTACCCGTGACCGTCACGGCGGATTCCCGATGCAAGTCGCGCACGGGCGGCATCGTCGGCAGCCTGTATAACGGGAAGATGAGCGGCTGCAGGAACTACGGCGCGGTGAGCAACGTGGCGACGGCGGGCGTGGCGAGCTATGTGGCCGGTATCGCGGGCATCGTCGACGGCTCGGGCGACGCGGCCGGGGCGATCACGCTGGACGGATGCCACAACCACGGCCCGGTGATGACTTCGCTCGGGCTGGGCAACGCCGTGGCGGGAATTACGGCCTCGGTGATGAAGACCGCGGTCAATACGACCATCAGCAACTGCACCAATGCGGGCGAGATCCGGTTTGACAACGCGGGCGCGTCGGCAGCCCACCGCATCGGCGGCATCGTCGCCTACATCGTGGACAGCTGCCCGACGCTGGTGATCGACAACTGCACCAACAAAGGCACCGTCGTCTCGAACATGAACGGCAACTGCTTCATCGGCGGGATCGCGGGCGTGAACTATGCGGCGGCGATCCGGGATTGCACGAACGAAGCCGAGGTGAAATTCGTGCAGGCCAATGCCGCAGGCGCGGGTTACCTCTGCATCGGCGGCATCGCGGGGCAGACGTACAGCGGGGCGAAGGTCACGGGGTGTGCCAACAGGGCGGCCGTCAGCTCCGACAAACTGCAGGTGACCCGCATCGGCGGTATCGTCGGTACGCACAACGCCAGCACGATAGACGACTGTTCGAACAGCGGCGACATCACCCTGGCCTATACGGCGACGGCCAACAACTGGGAGGCCGCAGGCGGCATCGTGGGTTTCTACGACGGCACGGACGGCACGGCGGTGACCAACGGCTGCACGAACAGCGGCAAGGTCTCGGCGACGGTAAATTCCAGCAACGCCAATATCGGCGCCGGAGGCATCGCGGGCATCATCAAGTCGGGCCATGCGACCAACAACACCAACGACGGTGCGGTCTGGATGCACAATGCCCAGGCGGGCAAGAGCTCCTATGCGGGCGGCATCGTGGGCTACGACTACAATACCAAGGACAAGTCGGCCGTCACGGGCAACGTCAACAACGGTGCGGTACAGGCCACCGTCGAGGGCACTTCGGCGCTGCTGGCGGCCGGGGGCATCATCGGGCGCAACGACGTGGGCGCCGTGTCCGGATGCAGGAATTTCGGCGCGGTGGCATGCGCGCTGCATGCGGGGGCACTCGTGGGCTGGAACAAGCACAGCGTGGAGGACAGCGCCGCAGGCGGTTCGGTGAACGGCACGGCACTCACCGGGACGAACTATGCGGAACTGGCGGTCGGCTTCCAGGACGGGGGCTCGTCGTCGGGCATCACCTTCGGGGAAAAATAGCCCGGCAAATCATTAATTACTTAACTGAAAGAAACCTATTATGAAAAGAGTCCTTACGACACTTTTGAAAAGTGTATGTATAATTGCTCTGGTGCTGTGCGGGATGGACGCGCAGGCGCAGGGCAACCTCGTAACGGGTGCGGTCAGGGATGCGAAGGGCGAACCGGTGATCGGCGCCACCGTCATCGTGAAGGGAACCGCAACCGGCGCGACATCCGGGGCCGACGGCCGCTATTCGATCCAGGCGGGCCCCGATGCGACGCTCGAATTCAGCTTCATAGGCTACAAGAAACAGGAGGTGCCCGTAGGCACCCGCTCGGTGATCGACGTTAGGCTCGAAGAGGATGCGCTGATGGTGGACGACGTGGTGGTGATCGGTTACGGCACGCAGTCGCGCCGCACGATCACGGCCGCAGTTTCGAAGGTGGACGGCGAGAAACTCGCCGGCGCCCCGGTCAACTCCATCGGCGATGCCCTGAAGGGACGTGTCGGCGGCGTGCGCGTATCGTCGGCCGACAACCAGCCGGGTTCCGACCCCGTGTTCCTGATTCGCGGCGGTTCGTCGATCAACCAGTCGAACGCCCCGATCATCATCATCGACGGCGTGAACCGTGAAATGACCGGCCTGAACCCCAACGACATCGAGTCGATCGAGGTGCTGAAGGACGCCGCTTCGGCGGGTATCTACGGTGCCCGCGCCTCGAACGGCGTAATCCTCATCACGACCAAGAAGGGCAGCATGGCACGGGGCCCGCAGGTGACATTCGAGGCGCAGGCCGCATGGACTTCGCCTGCCGTGAGGTTCGACCTGATGGACGGCGGCGACTACCTGCGCACGATGCGCACGATGCTGAACGAATACCCTTCGACCTACGCCTACGGCTCGGGCATCCTGACGGGCGCCAACTCCGCCGGTATCGGCAACGGCGACAATTCGGTGTGGACGCCCAAATTCGTGGATACGCCGGCCGACGTCCCCGCAGGCTGGAAGGTGATGGTCGACCCCATCGACCACTCGAAACTGATCGCCTACCAGGACAACGACCAGCAGAAGCAATGGTTCGACGACTCGTACTGGATGAACTACTACGTCGGCGTGAACGGCGGCAACGACAAGGTGCAGTATGCCGCGTCGGCCGGCTACACGAAGGACGGCGGCATCGGCATCAACACCGATTTCTCGCGTTTCACCTTCCACGGCAACACCTCGTTCAAGATACTCAGGAACCTGAAGGCGACGACCGTATTCGACTACTCGGAAACGAAGGGCAACACGCTCCCCTCGTCGGGTATCGCCACCTACTGGACGACCGTGGGCCGCGGCATGTTCATGCCCGCCACGCACCGCGACTACCTGGATGACGGCACGCCCGCCCAGGGAACCAACAACACGACCATCTCGGCCGCATGGTTCGACCGTTACTATACGAGCAACTACACGGCACGCCGCATGACGGCCAATTTCAACCTCGAATGGGAAATCGTCGACGGGCTGCGCGCCGTGATGCAGGTTGCCAACCACAACTATTACAGGATCGACAACCAGCGCCTGGCGGGCAACGCTATCTCCAACCAGCGCCGCACCTACGAGAAGTGGGGGCAGACCAACCGCTTCAGCACGCAGGGCTACCTGAACTACCGCAAGACCTTCGCGCAGGATCATACGATCGAGGGCACGGTCGGGTTCGACTACATGAAAAACACGGTCAACGGCCTTTCGCTGACGGTCACGGGCGCCGATTCGGACAAGGTGCCCACGCTGGCCGCAGGGACGGACGCCACGGGCTGGGCGGACACCAACACCAACGAGGCGCTCTCCTCCTATTTCGGGCGTCTGAACTATGACTACAAGAAGAAGTACCTCTTCATGTTCACGTTCCGCGCCGACGGCTCGTCGAAATTCGCCGAGGGAAACCGCTGGGGATATTTTCCTGCGGCGTCGGCCGGCTGGGTGGTCTCGGAGGAGAAATTCTGGAACGTGCGCAATTTCAACAGCTTCAAGATACGCGCCTCGTACGGCCTGACGGGTAACAACTACATCGGCCTTTACGATGCCTACGGAGGGTTTGGCGCAACGTCGATCTACAACGGTGCGAGCGCCATCCTGCCCACGGCGCTGCCCAACATGAGGCTCAAATGGGAGACTACCCACCAGCTGGACATCGGCGTCGACATGGGATTCTTCAACGACCGCATCCGCCTGATGGCCGACTATTACAACAAGAAGACCACCGACCTGCTCTTCAGCGTCACGCTGCCCGATACGTCGGGTTACGGCTCGGCCCGGCAGAACGTCGGTTCGGTACGCTTTTACGGCGCCGAGGTGGAACTCTCGACGGTGAACATCCAGAGCAAGAACTTCACCTGGACGACCGACTTCACCTACTCGTTCAACGCCAACAAGGTGCTGTCGCTGCCCGACGAGTATTACTATAAGGATATCGACGGCAAAGACGCATGGCGCATCGGCGGCTATACGATGTCCGAGTCGGGCTACCGTTTCGGCGGCACGGCCGTCGGCGAACGCATGGGGCGCATCTACGGCTACAAGACCGCCTACATCATCGAAACAGAGGCACAGGCCGACGCGGCGCTGTACGACGTCAATTCGCACGGCATCCGCCGTTCGGACGGCCGTTCGATCGCCGGCCGCAAGGACATCGGCGACTACGAATGGCTCAACCGCGCCGGGTCGGCGCGTACGGCGGACGGCAGCGAGCAGATCAACGACGAGGACATGTTCCTGCTGGGGTACGTGACGCCCCACTCCACCGGCGGTATGAACAATACCTTCAAGTACAGGAACCTCTCGCTGTCGGTCTACGTCGACTATGCGCTGGGGCACTCGGTCTACAACTACATGTATACGCGCGGCCTGCAAACCTCGATGGGCAACTGCAACTGGAACCTCATCTACGATGCGAACGACTGCTGGCAGAAGCCGGGCGACAACACCAAGCTGGCGCGCCTGTCGGCCAACGACGCCGACGGCGGCAACAAGAACTACTCGCGGCCGTCGAATATCAACGTGCAGAAGGGCGATTACCTCTGCCTGCGCGACGTGACGCTGTCGTACAGCTTCCCCAAGCGGTGGATCGGCAAGCTCGGGCTGGGCAACCTGACGGTCTCGGTATCGGGCAACACGCTGGTGTACTGGACGAAGGTCAAGGGCGTGTCGCCCGAGTCGGCGGTTGCCGCCTCGGGATCGAGCACGGGCATGTACAGCGTGGTGAATACCAGCTCGGCCGATTATAGCATTTACCCGCCCACGCGCAAGGTGATGTTCAGCCTGAAGGCCACGTTCTGAACGGGATGATTCTCAACAACTAAATCGAATATACGAATATGAAATTCCATAAGCTATATATTGCAGCGATAGGCGCCGCCTCGATGGCGATGGCGGGGTGCGAGCTCGATATCGTCAACTCCGACCAGCTCAACACGACGAACATGTGGGTGGACGAAAGCGACGTCACGGGCGCGACGACGGGTATCTATTTCGAATTGCGCAACGCCTTCCGGCAGAATTACACGAACCAGTTCTTCTGGGGCGAACTGCGCGTCGGGCCCGCCATGTGGGACCGCGGCACGAACCGTTCACTGATGGACTCGGACATGCTGGAAGTACTGCACAGCCTGCTCAACGGAGGCACGTCGTCGGTAAGCTGGACGAACCTCTACACCTGTATCAACCAGTGCAACTCGGTGATAAAGTACGCGCCGTCGGTCGAAATGTCTGACGAGACGCGCAGCTACTGCCTCGGGAACGCCTATTTCGTCCGGGCGTACGTCTACTACTGGATCGCCCGCGTATGGGGCGACGCTCCCGTCATCCTGACGCCCACCGAGAGCACCGGGCGGGAGATCTATCCTTCGCGTTCGCCCCGGGCCGAGGTCTACGCCCAGGTGGCGCAGGACATCGAAAGCGCGCTCACGCACATCACTTCCAACGCCAAGGGCTGCTATTATGCCACGGTGGACAACATCAACATGCTGAAGGCCGACTTCGCGCTGTGGATGTACGCCGCACAGAAAGGCGGCGATTCCTACCTGACGATGGCCGGGGAGGCGCTCGACGCCGTTACGCGCACGCCGCTGCTCGGCAAGTTCGCCGACGTGTTCGACGTGAAGAACAAGGCCAACAAGGAAATCGCCTTCGCGCTGCATGTCGATGCGACGAACGAGGTGCATTCGGCCAGCTACATCCAGCGTTTCATCTGGGGCTCGACGCAGGTCAAGGCCTCGTACCGCAACGTCGAGGGCGGCGTGCCGGTATCGAGCAACCAGTGGTTCTGCTATGCGGACGAATTCATCGGAGAGCTGAAGCGGAACAAGGAGCAGAACAACGACCAGCGCAGCGACGTGACCTATATGGAGCGCACGGGCGTGAGCGACATGTACGAAAAGGTCGGATGGCCCAACAAGTTCACGGGCGACTGGTCTTCGGGGACGCTGCTCTACGACGATGACCTGATCCTCTACCGGTATGCGCAGTACTATATGTTCCGTGCCGAGCTGTACTATTACAGGAAACAGTACAAGGAGGCGCTCGGGGAGCTGAACGTGGTCGCGCAGCGCGCCTACGGAAAGGCCGACTTCTACACCTCGGCCACGCAGCAGGACGTGCTCGAAGCGCTGGCTGCGGAGAACCGCTGGGAATTCGCCGAGGAGGGCAACCTGTGGTTCACCTACATCCGCCTGGGTTACATCGACACCTACTGCCCGCTCAAATACTGGCCCAATACGGGTGTCGAGGGCGGCGTGGGCGGTTCGACGAACCCCAACATCTACCTCTTCCCGATCTCGACCTCGGCGATCAACAAGAACAGCAACCTCAGGCAGACCGAAGGCTGGTCTTAATCCATTTACCCAACAGAAAACTATTCAGCTATGAGAAAATTCATATCCGGCCTGCTCGCCATCGCCGCGGCGGCATTCACAGGCTGTTACGAGTCGGGCACCGATGCGGACAACACGAGCCGGGAGGCGCGCATCTCGATTTCGCCCGCCGCGATCGGGTTCGATGCCGACGGGCGGACGACGGACGGACTGGCGTTCGGCACCTACATCGTGACGGTGAACCCCTACGGTAAAATGTATAGCGACTGGCATGCCGAACTGGTCGGCACCGACTGGGCCACGCTCGACTACCATACGGCCTCGCCCGACGGCGCGGTCGAAAAGGCGCTGCGGATCACCTGCTCCGCGAACACGGACTATAAGCGCACGGGAACGCTGCGCGTAACGCTCTCCAAGACGGGCGAAAGCGTTGATTTCCCGATCACGCAGGTCGGGCTCAAACCCGATGCCACGCTCACCCTCTCGACGGAATCGGACATCGAAATGATGGCCCTGGAGCCTGCCGAGGTGACTGTGACCTTCGAGACCAACATGCCCGCCTCGACCGTTACGGCCGAGCTGGAAGAGGGCGTGGAGTGGCTCACCTGCACGCTCGACAGGAAGGCCGGGACGATCGTCCTCGCGGCTTCGGACAACACCTCGCCCACCGACATGCGGGAGGCGACGGTGACCGTGAGCGCCGGGACGGAGGATACGAGCCTCGCCACAAGGCAGATCAAGGTGCGGCAGCTGGCCAACGAAACCTACCTGTTTATTTACGGGTCGGGCATACCCCACTTTGCGGCCTTCGGCGATGCCGCACAGATGAACAAGAACGACCTGGTGTTCGGCCTCGACCACTATTTCCGCAGCGGCAAGGTGATCCTCTCGACTTCGCGTATGCCGGACGCCTATCCGCGCTATGCGCTGACGGCCGACGGCAAACTCGCCGTACTGGCCGACGCGGCTGCCGAGGCCGCGGCGCCCGAGCTCACGTTCGGCATTGCGGGGATGAACGCCCTGCGCGTGACGATCGCGCTCGACGACGACAACAACGTGGTGGCAGCCGACTCGAAGGCCGAGTTCACGCGCATCTCGACCGTGAACAGCATGCCCGAATCGGAACTGGCCGGCTACCCCACCAAGGAATACGTCACGCGTGACGGAAAGACCAAGACGTGGATGACGACCGGCCTGCACTGGAACGGCGGCGCGGCGATGGGCACCTACAAGCTGGGCAGCGGTCTGGTCGGGGGCTCGAAGACGGGCGGTTACGACGAAGCGGAGTATTCGATGCGCAACCCGGCCTATGACACCGAGGAGAACGGCGGAACGCTCAAGGAGCTGATGATGCCCGACGGCGTGACGACGCGCGCTTCGGTCTACGGACGCCTTTACAGTTCGTACGAAACGCTGACGGGCGACCCGGCCGGCGCGCTGAGCGCGGCCCTGCTGATGCCTTTCCCGCTGGGAGGCGCCGGGACGGTGGTCGTGGATGCCGTGGGCAACAGCATCACGCTGGAACCGATCCTCAAGGCCGACCTGAAAGACTACGCGGCCTCCGACGGCGGCAATACGCAGGCCGAGGCCGACCACCCGTCGCTCTCGATGCAGGTGCAGGGCATCTGTCCCTATGGCTGGCATATCGCCAACATGTCCGACTGGAAAGACCTGATCTACGCGGTGGCGGAGTCGTCGAAGAGCTATTCGGACTACCCCGTGGCGGCTGCGACGGCATCGTACGGCGCCATGACCTCGGGCAATGCGGCCAATGTGGCGGCGCACCTGCGCTGCAAGGAGTGGCAGGACGCCGAGTTCAACCCCGCGACCGTCATTTCGAACGGTGCCGAGGCCTTCGCTTTCAACCTCTACCCGCAGGGGTGGCGCCTCTACAAGAGCGGCTATGACTACTGTGCCAACTCGGGCAACGTGCGCTTCTACTGCCTGATTCCGATGATGGGACAGACCACGGCCTCGAAGATGGCCCTGTGGCGCGCCTACTGTACGACCTCGGCCGATATGGTATTCGACGACGGGTTCGACGTGGGCAACGGTTCGGGAGCCGCGGTGCGCTGTGTGAAAAATTACGAGAATTTCTGAATCCGGAGCGGGCCGGACGGGAGAACGCCCCAGTCCGGCCCGGGCTCCGGCCATGGAACGACAACGAATAAAAAAAAGAAAAACCTATGAAATACTATAAAATGCTTATGCTCCTCACCCTTGTCGCAGCCGGCCTGGCGGCAGGATGCAGCGACGACGAAGATCCGCTGAAGGACTGGACGGGGCCGTCGAAGCCCGGCACCGAGATCAAAACCCCGGCCGAGGTCGGCAACCGTGTCGTCGCGCACCGCGGCGGTTCGACGGAGGCCGGGACACGGCAGTTCCCCGACAATTCGGTGGCGGCGCTAAACTATGCCATCGGGCTGGGCTGCTACGCGTCGGAGTGCGACATCTACCTTACGAAGGACGACGATGTCGTGGTGGCGCACGCATCGGCGGGGTGTTACATCAACAACCTCAAGCCGTGGGAGCATACGCTCGCCGAACTGCGTGCCGCCGGGACGCTGGCCAACGGGGAACAGCTGCCCTCGCTGGCCGACTTCATCGACGTGGTGCTCGAGGCGGGAACCACGCGCCTGTGGCTC
>OODO01001918.1_pt1 | contig 12604 bp, 9 predicted proteins | sample 1671261 | NCBI WGS metagenome assembly OODO01 (sample SAMN06348138, study PRJEB24527) | human gut metagenome | biome: human gut; feature: ankylosing spondylitis patient; material: feces | host: Homo sapiens | place: China | collected 2015-10 | reverse complement strand
TCCACGACTTCCGGAACACTTATCGAAGGAACCAACAGTTATGGTGATGCTTTCTACATCAGGAATTCAGAAGCTAAAAATGTAGTGCTGGAAAACGCTGGCTCATTAACAGTCGTCACTGGTTCCCGGGCAGTTGATACGATTATTAATGCCAACGGCAAAATGGATGTTTATGGAAAAGATGTTGGCACTGTACTTAATAGTTCTGGCACCCAAACAATATATGCCAGTGCCACTTCTGATAAAGCAAATATCAAAGGTGGCAAGCAAACGGTATATGGTTTAGCCACTGAGGCAAATATCGAAAGTGGTGAACAAATTGTTGATGGTGGGTCAACAGATAAAACACACATCAATGGTGGCACGCAAACCGTTCAGAATTATGGTAAGGCGATCAATACCGATATCGTCTCTGGCCTACAACAAATTATGGCAAACGGGACAGCGGAAGATTCCATTATTAATGGGGGTTCACAGGTAGTTAATGAGGGCGGTCTGGCTGAAAACTCGGTGCTTAATGACTGCGGCACACTCGATGTGCGGGAGAAAGGCAGCGCAACGGGGATACAGCAGAGTAGCCAGGGCGCTTTGGTTGCAACCACCAGGGCGACGCGGGTCACAGGAACACGCGCGGATGGCGTCGCGTTCAGCATCGAGCAGGGTGCGGCGAACAATATCCTGCTGGCAAATGGCGGCGTGTTAACCGTGGAGTCAGACACCTCTTCTGACAAAACACAGGTCAATATGGGCGGACGGGAGATCGTCAAAACAAAAGCCACTGCGACAGGCACGACGCTCACCGGCGGTGAACAAATTGTCGAGGGTGTGGCGAATGAGACAACAATTAACGACGGCGGAATACAAACAGTTTCAGCTAACGGAGAGGCAATAAAAACAAAGATCAATGAAGGCGGTACGCTGACAGTCAACGATAATGGCAAAGCGACAGATATCGTCCAGAACAGCGGTGCCGCTCTCCAGACGAGCACGGCTAACGGTATTGAAATCAGCGGTACTCACCAGTACGGTACTTTTTCCATTTCCGGCAATTTAGCGACCAATATGTTGCTGGAAAATGGCGGTAATTTATTGGTATTAGCAGGTACCGAAGCTCGCGACTCCACGGTTGGCAAGGGTGGGGCAATGCAAAACCTGGGTCAGGACTCCGCCACAAAGGTTAACTCTGGCGGGCAATATACCCTTGGGCGGTCAAAAGATGAGTTTCAGGCTCTGGCCCGGGCAGAAGATCTCCAGGTCGCTGGCGGTACGGCAATCGTCTACGCAGGTACGCTGGCGGATGCATCGGTCAGTGGCGCGACAGGAAGCCTGTCGTTAATGACGCCACGGGATAATGTTACGCCAGTTAAACTCGAAGGGGCGGTCCGGATTACCGATAGCGCGACATTGACTCTGGGAAATGGCGTCGATACCACGCTTGCCGACCTGACGGCTGCCAGCCGGGGCAGTGTCTGGCTTAACAGCAATAATTCCTGTGCAGGTACCAGCAACTGCGAATATAGAGTAAACAGTTTGCTACTCAACGACGGTGATGTTTATTTATCAGCACAAACAGCAGCGCCTGCCACAACTAACGGTATCTACAATACGCTGACAACCAATGAACTTTCCGGCAGCGGTAATTTCTACCTGCATACCAACGTTGCAGGCTCCCGCGGTGATCAACTGGTCGTCAGCAACAACGCCACTGGTAATTTTAAAATCTTTGTTCAGGATACCGGCGTCAGCCCACAGTCTGACGACGCGATGACGCTGGTGAAAACAGGGGGAGGGGATGCTTCGTTTACGCTGGGCAATACCGGCGGTTTCGTTGATCTTGGGACCTATGAGTATGTCCTGAAAAGTGACGGCAACAGCAACTGGAACCTGACCAATGATGTCAAACCCAACCCGGACCCCATCCCAAATCCAAAGCCAGACCCAAAACCCGATCCAAAGCCAGACCCAAATCCAAAACCAGACCCTACTCCCGATCCAACGCCGACACCCGTTCCGGAGAAACGCATTACGCCTTCTACGGCAGCCGTACTCAATATGGCAGCAACATTACCGTTGGTATTTGATGCTGAGCTAAACAGTATTCGCGAGCGGTTGAACATAATGAAAGCGAGTCCACACAACAATAATGTCTGGGGGGCGACGTATAACACCCGTAATAATGTCACCACCGATGCGGGTGCCGGGTTTGAGCAGACGCTGACCGGAATGACAGTGGGGATCGACAGCCGTAATGATATTCCTGAAGGAATTACCACGCTAGGCGCTTTTATGGGCTATTCCCATTCACATATCGGTTTTGATCGCGGAGGACATGGCAGTGTGGGCAGTTATTCTCTGGGCGGCTATGCCAGTTGGGAACATGAAAGTGGTTTCTATCTGGACGGTGTCGTGAAGCTGAACCGTTTTAAAAGTAACGTAGCAGGTAAAATGAGCAGCGGTGGAGCCGCCAATGGCAGTTACCACAGCAACGGGCTGGGCGGTCACATTGAAACCGGGATGCGATTTACCGATGGTAACTGGAACCTGACGCCGTATGCATCGTTAACGGGGTTCACCGCTGATAACCCCGAATATCATTTATCCAATGGCATGAAATCGAAATCAGTCGATACCCGCAGTATATATCGTGAACTGGGCGCAACGCTGAGTTACAACATGCGTCTGGGGAACGGTATGGAAGTTGAGCCGTGGCTGAAGGCGGCTGTGCGCAAAGAATTTGTCGATGATAACCGGGTGAAAGTGAATAGTGACGGTAATTTCGTCAATTATTTGTCGGGCAGACGTGGAATATACCAGGCAGGTATTAAAGCCTCATTCAGCAGTACGTTAAGCGGGCATCTTGGGGTGGGGTATAGCCATAGTGCCGGTGTGGAATCCCCGTGGAACGCGGTAGCTGGTGTGAACTGGTCGTTCTGACCATCAACGAAAAAGCCCACATCTGTGGGCTTTCATGTTACCAGGAGCCGCGGCTCCTTTGCGTATCCTTTTATGTCTCCTCACCGTCTGGTCGGTGTTTTGCTGAGACTTCTAACTTCCTGTTTTTGTTGGTGTTGTCCTTACACCGTCCAATCATGATTGGTGGAGCTGGCGGGAGTTGAACCCGCGTCCGAAATTCCTACATCCTCGGTACTACATGCTTAGTCAGTCTTTACATTCGCTTGCCAGCTGCGGACGGACACGCCACTAACAAACTAGCCTGATTAAGTTTTAACGCTTCAACCCCAGGCAGGACTTCCACGCGATCTCTTTTGGGTTTGACCTCTCTTGATCCCCGTCCTAAGAGCGGAGGCTAGGGAGAGAGGGCTCTAAGCAGGTTATTAAGCTGCTAAAGCGTAGTTTTCGTCGTTTGCGACTATTTTTTGCGGCTTTTTACGAGGCCAACCGCCCCTCGGCATGCACCTTGGGTTTCGCAAATCCCGTCGAATCCAGAATCAGCCCCAATGTGTAAAGGTAAGTATACCAGATTTATGAGCGCCATGACCAGCCTCAATGGCGTTATCGTTAAAGATTTAGCACCCATGTAGCCTGATTTTTATTCGATTAAGCAATGGGATGGCAACATTTGTGTCGGATGTGATAGCCAATAAGATGTTCATTCGCGCCGCCGGAGAGGGAGGCGCGGTGAGGAACTGGTCAATAATTGGAGTGCAGGTTTAACGGTGGGCGTTTTTCATGATACGCGCTTTATCCACCTGCCATTCGCGCTCTTTGATATCTGAACGTTTATCGTGCTGTTTCTTACCTTTGGCGACGCCGATTTTCACTTTGCACCAGGCATTTTTCCAGTACAGGGAGAGCGCCACTACGGTATAGCCTTCTCGATTGACGCGACCGTACAATGAGTCCAGTTCGCGCTGGTTGAGAAGTAACTTGCGGGTACGGGTAGGATCGCACACCACATGCGTGGAGGCCACGGCCATTGGCGTGATGTTAGCGCCAAACAGAAATGCCTCTCCGTCACGCAGAAGGACGTAGCTGTCGCTGATATTGGCTTTTCCTGCGCGCAGGGATTTAACTTCCCAGCCTTGCAGGGCAAGTCCCGCTTCGAACTCTTCTTCGATAAAGTATTCGTGACGGGCGCGCTTGTTAAGCGCGATGGTCGCTGAACCAGGTTTATGTGCTTTTTTCTTCGTCATAAGCGTCGTGAATCATCGGTAATCTGAAATCGAAAACACCCCATATCAATCCTGCGGGGGACAAGGCTCTATCTTAGCATGAACCCGATGTTACCCAGCGCCGGGATAGCGTTTTTTTTACAGCAGGATAAATGATATTATTTGTTGGATTTTTGTTGATGGAAATTGTTATGCCTCAGATTAGCCGGACCGCACTGGTACCCTACAGCGCGGAGCAAATGTATCAGTTAGTGAATGACGTTCAGTCTTATCCTCAGTTTTTGCCGGGTTGTACCGGAAGTCGGATTCTGGAGTCCACTCCTGGGCAGATGACTGCGGCGGTAGATGTCTCTAAGGCTGGGATCAGCAAAACGTTTACTACCCGCAACCAGTTGACCAGTAACCAAAGTATTCTTATGAATCTGGTGGATGGGCCGTTCAAGAAATTGATTGGTGGATGGAAGTTTACGCCGCTGAGCCAGGAGGCGTGTCGTATCGAGTTTCATCTCGACTTTGAGTTTACCAATAAGTTGATTGAACTCGCCTTTGGTCGCGTGTTTAAAGAGCTGGCGTCTAATATGGTCCAGGCTTTTACGGTTCGTGCGAAAGAGGTTTACAGTGCCAGGTAAAATTGCCGTTGAGGTGGCTTATGCGCTACCTGAGAAGCAGTACCTGCAGCGAGTGACGCTGCAGGAGGGCGCGACGGTTGAAGAAGCTATTCGCGCCAGTGGCTTGCTGGAATTGCGTACCGATATCGATTTAACTAAAAACAAAGTCGGCATTTACAGCCGTCCGGCAAAACTAAGCGATAGTGTGCATGATGGCGATCGGGTGGAGATTTATCGCCCTCTCATTGCCGATCCGAAAGAGCTTCGCAGGCAACGAGCAGAAAAATCAGCGAATAAATAACAGACAGAAAAAAGGTGCTCATTGAGCACCTTTTTTAACGTCTTTGAGAGCAACTTTATTATTAGTTACCACTCAGCGCAGGTTTGTTATCAATATTGGTCAACACACCGCTACTGTTAAAGGTTAGCGTCAGCGTTTGCTGCGTTACACCTTCATGACCTGGTTGCTGGCGGAAGACATAGAACCAGGTATTCGTACCAAATGGATCGGACATCAGCGGTGTACCCAATGCGTACGCAACTTGTTGTTGCGTCATGCCAACACGTATTTTGGATACGTCGTTAGCGGTCAGATAGTTCCCTTGGTTGATGTCAGGACGGTAAACCACTCGCTCCAGAGTGGAACAGCCTGCGGTCAACATCAATAGTACTGCTGCTGCAGCAGTCAGCGTTTTACAGCGCATAGTGATTTGATTCCTTTTCGGGCCCGAGCAGTACGTGGCTCATCTGTAATATGCCGATGATAATAGACCTTTCATCACTTTAAAACCTTTTGCTTTCCGGTCTTACGGCGTTTTGCTGTTTACTCTGACCGTGAAGCAGGAAAAAAGTTTACGCCGCAAGCAGTTCTTTCGCATTCGCCAGTGTGTTACGTGTGACTTCACTGCCACCAAGCAGGCGCGCCAGCTCTTGTAACCGCGCTTTTTTATCCAGAGATTGCATATGCGTTTCTGTCATCGCACCATCGGTTTCTTTGCTGACAAAATAGTGTTGATGACCACATCCCGCGACTTGTGGCAGGTGGGTAACACACATCACCTGAGTTGATTCGCCGAGTTGACGCAGCAGTTTGCCGACAACTGCCGCTGTTGGACCGCTAATCCCTACATCCACTTCATCAAAAATCAGTGCCGGGGTTTCCATTTTACGCGCCGTGATGACCTGAATTGCCAGTGCGATGCGGGACAATTCACCACCGGATGCGACTTTGGCAATAGGCTGCATTGGCTGACCTGGGTTGGTGGTTACCCGAAACTCAATACGATCGGCGCCGTCAGCGCCCAGGTGATGCTCGTCAAATTTGACATCAATCGTAAACTGCCCATGCGGCATTGAGAGCGCATGCATACTGTCGGTGATCAGCTGTGCAAGTTCTTCTGCATAATGCTGGCGTTGCTGGTGTAATGCGCGCGCCGTTTCCAGTGCCTGCTGATGATGTTTCGTTACCGCCAGCGCGAGCGTTTCTTGTGAGTCGGCCTGATCGTCCAGTTGCTGCTGTTCTTCCAGTAGCGACTGGTAATACTGTGGCAATGTCTCAGGGCTGACGTGATGTTTACGTGCCAGCGAAATCTGTTTTGAGATGCGCTGTTCAAGTTCAAACAGTCGGTTGGGATCGAGATCCAGACGATCGCAGTAGTGGCGCAGTTCGTCGCTGGCTTCAACAATCTGGATGGTAGCTTCTTCCAGCATATCAAGTACGCCGGACAGTTTGCTGTCCATGCCAATCAATTCGCTCACCAGTTGTTTAGCCGTGTAAAGCTGACTTTGCAGGTTTGCGTCTTCACCGTCGGCCATTAATGCCAATGCATTCTGGCTGGTGGTCAGCAATTGACCGCTGTTCGCCAGACGTTTGTACTCTTCGTCGATTTGCTCAAACTCTCCGGGCTGCGGATTAAATTCGTTAAATTCTTTTAATTGGTATTGCAGCAGTTCCGCACGGGCAGCGCGTTCCTGACTTAACTGTTGATGATGCGCGAGGTCACGGCAGCTTTGGTGCCACAACTGATAACGTGCGGTCATTTCCTGGAGCAGAGAGGTTTCATTAGCGTAGCCATCAAGCAGGAATTTTTGGTGCTCGGGTTTGGTGAGTAACTGATGAGCGTGCTGACCATGGATCTGAATGAGCAACTGACCCAGTTCGCGCAGTTGTGACAGAGGAACAGCTGTACCGTTGATGAAACCACGGGAGCGACCATCGCTGCTGATCACGCGACGAAGCAAACATTCATGCCCGTCTTCAAGCTGGTTTTCTTCCAGCCAGCGCAGAGCCGCTGACGTATCTTTCAGAGAAAAACGGGCGCACAGGTCAGCGCGAGCAGCGCCGGTACGCACCATGTCGGCTTCAGCGCGACCACCGAGACAAAGACCGAGGGCATCTATTGCAATAGATTTACCCGCGCCGGTCTCGCCAGTTATTACGGTCATGCCGCTATGAAAATCAATCTCAAGCTCACGAACGATAGCAAAGTTGCTGATGGTCAGTTGTGCCAACATAGTCGTTTTCCTGTATGAAAAACCATTACTGTTATTGCGTACAGTATAAACTGGTTTTATATACAGTAAAGAGGCTGGCGTAAAATTAGAATAATTTTTTTGACCAGCCGAGCTTGGTGCTTAATGTGTTGAAATAACTGTAATCTTTCGGATGAATCAGATTCAGATGGTAATCACAGCGACGAATCAGGACATCTTCACCTTCCTGAATCGGCAGTGCTATCTGGCTGTCGCAACTGATTTCCAGGTCGTTACGGCGATGCGAAAAACGCAGACGGATCGTGCTGCTGCTGTTTATGACCAGTGGTCGTGCTGACAACGTATGCGGGAACATGGGCACCAGGGTAATCGCATCCAGAGAGGGGGTCAGAATAGGACCGCCCGCAGAGAGGGAATAGGCGGTGGAGCCTGTTGGCGTCGAAATAATTAGCCCATCAGATCGCTGAGAAAACGCAAAGATCTCGTCGATATACACTTCGAACTCTATCATATGCGCCACTTTGCCTGGATGAAGTACCACTTCATTTATCGCGGTGCTGATGCGCTTTTGGCAATCTTGCTGACAGACTTGCGCTTCCAGCAAAAAACGTTTCTCGCTGATGTAGTGACCTTCCAGCACATCGGCTAATTGTTGCTGGGCGTTATCGGGGTCAAGGTCAGTCAGGAAACCCAGGTTGCCACGGTTGATTCCAATAACTTTAATATCGTAACGGGCGAGCGTGCGCGCCGCGCCCAGCATATTACCGTCGCCACCAACGACTACCGCGAGATCAGCCAGTTGCCCAATCTCCGCGAGCGTGCCAGTTTTCACATTCTTCAGTTGCAGTTCGTGAGCGATTTGTTGCTCAACGATGACCTCGTAACCTTTTGTGCACAGCCAGCGGTAGAGCATTTCATGTGTTGTCAGTGCAGTAGGGTGCCGTGGGTGTCCCACAATGCCAATACACTTGAAATGATTATTCATTTTTCCGAGGTCCTTGTTGCGAAGATTGATGACAATGTGAGTGCTTCCCTTGAAACCCTGAAACTGATCCCCATAATAAGCGAAGTTAGCGAGATGAATGCGAAAAAAACGCGGAGAAATTCATGAGTAGTAAAGAACAGAAAACGCCTGAGGGGCAAGCCCCGGAAGAAATTATCATGGATCAGCACGAAGAGATTGAGGCAGTTGAGCCAGAAGCTTCTGCTGAGCAGGTGGATCCGCGCGATGAAAAAATTGCGAATCTCGAAGCTCAGCTGGCTGAAGCCCAGACCCGTGAACGTGACGGCATTTTGCGTGTAAAAGCCGAAATGGAAAACCTGCGTCGTCGTACTGAACTGGATATTGAAAAAGCCCACAAATTCGCGCTGGAGAAATTCATCAACGAATTGCTGCCGGTGATTGATAGCCTGGATCGTGCGCTGGAAGTGGCTGATAAAGCTAACCCGGATATGTCTGCGATGGTTGAAGGCATTGAGCTGACGCTGAAGTCGATGCTGGATGTTGTGCGTAAGTTTGGCGTTGAAGTGATCGCCGAAACTAACGTCCCACTGGACCCGAATGTGCATCAGGCCATCGCAATGGTGGAATCTGATGACGTTGCGCCAGGTAACGTACTGGGCATTATGCAGAAGGGTTATACGCTGAATGGTCGTACGATTCGTGCGGCGATGGTTACTGTAGCGAAAGCAAAAGCTTAATTTCTGCTTTCGTAATAATTCACGGCCCTGCATGCGAATGCCGGGCCGTTTTCGTTACTCCGCCACACTCTCGCGCAGCGGTTTCACAGGAAAAACTTTTACCTGCTTAATCATATTGTCCTGTACGTCGAGAATATCGATATCGTACTCGCCAATACGCACGCGGGTGCCTGCGACAGGGATCTCTTCCAGTGCCTCAAGAATGACGCCATTAACCGTGCGGGCATCATCTTCCGGTAGATGCCAGTTAAAGGCTTTGTTGATTTCCCGCACGTTGGCGGTGCCATCGATAATCACCGAACCGTCGTTTTGCGGCGTGACCTCTTCGGCAAGTGTTGGCGACATCGACGTAGTGAAATCGCCGACAATCTCTTCCAGAATATCTTCAACCGTCACCAGCCCCTGAATGTCTCCATACTCGTTGACGACCAGGCCGACTTTCTTTTTGTTGCGCTGAAACTTTACCAACTGCGTGCTGAGCGGCGTACCTTCCGGCACAAAATAGATCTCGTCCGCGGCGCGCAGCATGGTTTCTTTGGTGAACTCTTTTTTCTCCGACATCAACCGCCAGGCTTCACGTACTCGCAGCATACTGATGGCGTCGTCCAGCGAATCACGGTAGAGCACGATGCGCCCGTGAGGTGAGTGGGAGAGTTGGCGCAGAATAGATTTCCAGTCATCGTTGATATCAATACCGATAATTTCACTGCGCGGCACCATGATGTCATCAACGGTCATTTTTTCCAGATCGAGCACCGACAGCAGCATATCCTGATTGCGACGGGAAATTTGTGAGCGCGATTCGTGCACGATAGTGCGCAACTCTTCTTTGCTCAAAGAGCCGCTAACCACGATATCGGTTTTGATGCCCATCATGCGCATTAACATGCGGGTAATAGCATTCAGCAACCAGACCAGCGGCATCATCAAAATTTGCAGCGGAGCCAGCAGAAAACTACTCGGATAAGCGACTTTTTCCGGGTACAGCGCGGCAATGGTTTTCGGCAATACCTCAGCAAAAACCAGTACGACAAAAGTCAGCACACCAGTCGCAATTGCCACGCCCGCATCGCCGTACAAACGCATCCCAACAATAGTGCCGAGCGCGGAGGCAAGAATATTGACCAGGTTATTGCCGATTAACACCAGGCTTATCAGGCGGTCTGGCTTACGCAGCAATTTTTCGACGCGTTTGGCCGAGCGATTACCCTGTTTCGCCATATGTCGCAGACGATAGCGGTTGAGGGTCATCATTCCGGTTTCGGACCCGGAAAAATAGGCTGAAATGACCACCATGATGATCAGAATAATGATCAACGTAGTAGTAGAAATGTGTTCCAGGGGAAACTCCTTTTCTGGGTTTAGCTGATTAACTGCTGGACAATTCGGCTGCCGAAGTAGGCCAGTGTCAGGATGACTGCACCCGCAACGTTAAACCAGACGACGCGGCGTCCACGCCATCCTTCATGATAATGTCCCCACAGCAGCACAATATAGACAAACCACGCCACGATAGAGAGCACGGCCTTGTCGATATTTTCCATGCTAAATAAGTTGTGCATGTAGAACAGGCCAGTGCAAAGCGTGAGCGTTAGCAGCACCACGCCAATCTGCGTGATGTGGAACATTTTACGCTCGATACTCATCAATGGCGGCATTTCCTGGTTAAACGCCAGCTTCTTGTTCTTCAGTTGGTAATCAATCCACGCCAGTTGCAGCGCGTACAGGGCGGCGATAATTAGCGTGGCATAGGAAAAGAGCGATAAGCCAATGTGCACCAGCATCCCAGGCGTAGCTTCCAGATGGGTGATGTATTCATTGGGCATGAAGGTTGCCAGCGCCAGGTTGATAAGCGCAAAGGCATAGACAATGGGTAGCAGCAACCAGCCACGATTGCGAGAAGCCACAATGGTCATTACCGTACAGATCATCAAACTGACCAATGAACCAACGTTCAGCAGGCTGAGGTTTTGTCCGCTATCACCGTCGGGCAGGATGCGGGCTTCCAGAGCGATTGCGTGGCAGACCAGCGCAATGACCGCAGAAATAATAGCCATGCGCCGCCAGCCGCCGTTTTTTTGCAGCAGACCGGGAACAATCAGCGCAAGACTGACGGAGTAGGCGACAAGCGCGAGCAGAGCAAAAACGGGCATAGTGATGTCGACAGTTTGAGCAATAAGAAAGAGAAGCAGTATAGCGTCAGGTGAACGCTGCTCCAACCGTTGCATAACAACAAAGACGCCTTCATGTTATACTGCGGCAAAATACTGATGATGTGTCGCGATTGCGGCCAACCGTTTCCACCCCAGGCGAGAGACAATGTTTGATAATTTAACCGATCGTTTGTCGCGCACGCTGCGCAATATCAGTGGCCGTGGACGCCTCACTGAAGACAACGTAAAAGATACGCTGCGCGAAGTGCGCATGGCGCTGCTGGAGGCGGACGTAGCTCTGCCGGTAGTGCGTGAGTTTATCAATCGCGTAAAAGAGAAAGCGGTTGGTCATGAAGTTAATAAGAGCCTGACGCCGGGGCAGGAACTTCAGGCAAACAGCACCCTTGTGACCGTTTCAGACACCTCCACCGTGACCATCAGCGCCACCGTGGACGAGCGGAACATCAGCTATATCAAGACCGGCATGTCCGTGAACCTGGACCAGTGGGGCACCAGCGCCTTCGGCACGGTGGAGACGGTGAGCCTGTCCAGCACCGTGAATAACGGCGTGGCCTCCTATCCCATCACCATCTCCGCGGACAACACGGATGGCAACCTCCAGGTCAACAGCTATGTGAACTATGAGATCCAGGCCAGCCAGAACGACAACTGCCTGATGGTGCCCATCCAGGCGGTGCGTACTGTGGGGCTGGAGGACGGTTCCTCCGCCACCGTGGTCTATGTGCAGGCAGACAGCCGGCCGGACAACGCGCTGGAGCTGCCCTATCAGGACGAGGAGATCCCCAGCGGCTTCTATCCCGTTCAGGTGGAGATCGGTATTCAGGATACATATAACGTGGAGATCAAGTCCGGCGTAAATGACGGCGACACCGTCTTTACCCAGATGATAACCGATCAGGCGTGGGGTTAAGCCATGGCGAAACTGATCGAACTGCGGGACGTCTATAAGATCTACGGCGAGGGCCTTGAGAGCGAGGTCCGGGCCCTGGACGGCGTTTCGCTGGATATTGAAAAGGGCGAGTTCGTGGCGGTGGTGGGCCAGTCCGGCTCCGGCAAGTCCACCATGATGAACGTGCTGGGCTGTCTGGATATTCCCACCCGGGGCGACTATTTTCTCGACGGCGTGGATGTCCGGGAGCTTTCCGACAAGGAGCTCTCCCGCATCCGCAACAAGCAGATCGGGTTCATTTTCCAGCAGTACAACCTGATCCAGAACCTGACGGTGCTGGAAAACGTGGAGCTGCCGCTGATCTATCAGGGCATCGATCCCATTGACCGGCGGGAGCTGGCGATACAGGCGCTGACCCGCGTGGGTCTCGCCGACCGGGCGCAGCATAAGCCTACCCAGATGTCCGGCGGCCAGCAGCAGCGTGTGGCCATCGCCCGGGCCATTTCCACCCATCCGCCCATCATCATGGCGGATGAGCCTACCGGCGCGCTGGATTCCCGGACGGGCCACGAGGTGCTGGGTTTCCTCCAGCAGTTGAACAAGGAG
>OODO01001916.1_pt1 | contig 12620 bp, 9 predicted proteins | sample 1671261 | NCBI WGS metagenome assembly OODO01 (sample SAMN06348138, study PRJEB24527) | human gut metagenome | biome: human gut; feature: ankylosing spondylitis patient; material: feces | host: Homo sapiens | place: China | collected 2015-10 | reverse complement strand
GTAACGGCCCACCTGCGGGATGATGCGCACCTGTTCGATCAGCGTGCGGATGTCCTCCACGGAGTTGTTCGACGCGGCGTCCAGCTCGTGGATGTTGAGCGAACGTCCCTCGTTGAACGAGCGGCACGATTCGCACTCGTTGCACGCTTCGGCGCCGTCGGGTGCGAGGCAGTTGATGGCCTTGGCGAAGATGCGGGCGCAGGTGGTCTTGCCTACGCCGCGGGGACCGCAGAAGAGGTAGGCGTGGGCCAGCTGGCCGCGCTCGATGGCGTTCTGGAGCGTCGAGGTGATATGTTTCTGCCCGACGACCGACCGGAAGGTCGCAGGGCGGTATTTGCGTGCGCTGACGATGAAATCACTCATAGTGTTGCAAAGATACGAAATATGAATTAAGAATTAAAAATTAAGAATTAAAAATTATGTGCCGTGCTCCGGCACGACAAATTGGCAGTTGTTGGCAGTTGTTCTGTGACAAATAATGACACTATGTCCTGGATTCGGAGTTGGCAGGGGTTTTGCTCAATTCACAATTCAGAATTCAAAATTAAAAATTACATATTATGAACATCAACACTCTTACCATCAAGGCGCAGGAGGCGCTGCAAGCGGCGCTCTCGCTGGCGCGGGAGCGGGGACAGCAGGCTGTCGAACCGCTCCACCTGCTCGCGGTGCTGATCCGCGAGGACGATTCGCTCTCGACGTTCCTGCTGGGGCGCGTGGGAGTGAATGTACGTTCGCTGCGCGACGAGGTCGGCCGGGCCGTGGCGTCGCTGCCGCGCGTCGAGGGCGGCGGCGAGCAGTTCTTTGCGCAGGACACCTCGAAGGCGATCCAGCGCGCCGTGGACTTCACGAAGAATTTCGGCGACAAATACGCCTCCGTCGAACACCTGCTGCTGGCCCTCGTGGCCGAGCGCGGGCAGGCCGCCGACATCCTCAAACGCAGTGGCGCGACGGAAAAGGAGCTGATTGAGGCGATCCGCACCTTCCGCAAGGGTGCGACGGTCGATTCGCAGACCTCCGAGCAGCAGTTCGACGCGCTGGGCAAGTATGCCATCAACCTCAACGAGCAGGCGCGCTCGGGAAAACTCGACCCGGTCATCGGGCGTGACGAGGAGATCCGCCGCGTGCTGCAAATCCTTTCGCGGCGCACGAAGAACAACCCGATTCTCGTGGGCGAGGCCGGCGTCGGCAAAACCGCCATCGCCGAGGGCATTGCCCGCAGGATCATCGACGGCGACGTGCCCGAGAACCTGAAGTCGAAGGTCATCTACTCGCTGGACATGGGTGCGCTGATCGCAGGCGCCAAGTACCAGGGCGAGTTCGAGGAGCGTCTGAAAGCCGTCGTGCAGGAGGTTACGGCCAGCGAGGGCGAGATACTGCTCTTCATCGACGAGATCCACACGCTGGTCGGCGCCGGCAAGTCGTCGGGGGCGATGGATGCCGCGAACATCCTCAAACCGGCCCTTGCGCGGGGCGAGCTGCGGACCATCGGAGCCACGACGCTCGACGAGTTCCAGAAATACTTCGAGCAGGACAAGGCCCTCGAACGCCGTTTCCAGAAGGTGATGGTCGACGAGCCTTCGCAGGAGGACGCCATCTCGATCCTCCGCGGCCTGAAGGAGCGTTACGAAAACCACCACCAGGTGCGGATCAAGGACGAGGCCATCGTGGCCGCCGTCGAGCTTTCGACGCGCTACATCACCTCGCGGTTCCTGCCCGACAAGGCCATCGACCTGGTGGACGAGGCCGCCTCGCGGCTGCGTCTGGAGATGAACTCCGTGCCCGAGGAGATCGACACGCTCGACCGCCGGGTCCGCCAGCTCGAAATCGAGCGCGAGGCCATCCGCCGCGAGAAGGACAAGGAGCGCGTCGAGCACCTGACCAAGGAGATCGAGGAACTGAAGGCCCGTGACGCCGAGATGCGTGCCAGGTGGCAGGGCCAGCGCGATCTGCTCAAAAAGATTCAGGCCAACAAGGATAAGATCGAGTCGCTGAAAGTCGAGGCCCAGCAGGCCGAACGGCAGGGCGACTACGGCAAGGTGGCCGAAATCCGCTACGGCAAGATTCAGGAGGCCGAGAAGGAGATCGCCGCTTTCCAGGAGGAGTACCGCCTCGCTTCGGCCAGCGGTTCGATGATCAAGGAGGAGGTCGACGCGCAGGACGTTGCCGAGGTGGTGTCGCGCTGGACGGGCATTCCCGTGACGCGCATGCTGGCCTCGGAGCGCGAGAAACTGCTCCACATGGAGGACGAACTCCACAAGCGCGTCATCGGGCAGGAGCAGGCCATCGCGGCCATTTCCGACGCCGTGCGCCGTTCGCGCGCCGGGCTGAACGATCCCCGCAAGCCGATCGGTTCGTTCATCTTCCTCGGTACGACGGGCGTCGGCAAGACCGAGCTGGCCAAGGCGCTGGCCGAGTTCCTGTTCAACGACGACCAGATGATGACGCGTATCGACATGAGCGAGTACCAGGAGCGGCACGCCGTGTCGCGGCTCGTCGGGGCGCCTCCGGGATACGTCGGTTACGACGAGGGCGGCCAATTGACCGAGGCCGTGCGGCGCAAGCCCTATTCCGTGGTGCTGCTCGACGAGATCGAGAAGGCGCATCCCGACGTCTTCAACATCCTGTTGCAGGTGCTCGACGACGGCCGGCTGACCGACAACAAGGGCCGTACGGTGGATTTCCGCAACACGATCATCATTATGACCTCGAACATGGGTTCGCAGGTGATCCAGGATAACTTCGCCGAGGCCTTCGACGGCAGGAAGCTGCCCGAAGAGGTTGTCGAGCGGACGCGCCTCGCGGTGATCGACCTGCTGAAACAGCAGCTCAAACCGGAGTTCCTGAACCGTATCGACGAGATCGTGATGTTCGAGCCGCTGACGCACAAGGACATCGAACGCATCGTCGACATCCAGTTGGGCATCGTGCGCAGGATGCTTTCGGAGAACGGCATCCGGCTGGAGTACAGCGACAAGGCGCGCGAATGGATCGCCTCGGCGGGTTACGATCCGCTCTATGGCGCACGTCCCGTGAAGCGGGTCATCCAGCGCTATGTGGTCAACGACCTTTCGAAGCGGATTCTTGCCGGCGAGGTCGACCGCTCGAAGCCGATCGCGATTGACGCCGGGCAGGACGGGCTGACGTTCTCGAGCTGACGCCGCCCGGCAGAGTGAAAAAGGGTTCCGATGATTCGGAACCCTTTTTCGTTTACCGGACGTATCTGCTGAAAAACTTCCACAGCTCTTCGCCCGTGTCTACGCCCGTCTCTTTCCAGGAGTGCTTTCCGCCGACGGTCTCGTAGAGCCAGACCTCGTTTCCGTCCGTGCCCTCCGTGTAGCGGTGGGCGATGACCTGCAAGCCGCCGGGGCGGGAGGGCAGGGTGTCGATCCGCTCTGCGAGGCATTTGTTCTTGGCGGCCCAGTAGCCGACCGCGGTCGGGACGGAGACATAGGCGCCCCAGCCCCCTTCGTTGCCGAGGTCGCCTTCCCAGCGGGTCGTCCGGTCTTCGGTGCCGTGGATTTCGAACAGCGGAATCGGATGCGGATTGCGGTCCGAACGGAGGATTTCGACGGACATGAACCCGGCGACCGGTCCGAGGGCCGCATAGGTCTCCGGACAGCGCGAGGCCAGCAGGTAACACATGTCCCCGCCGTTCGACATACCCGTGCAGAAGACGTTGCGGCGGCTCAAACCATGTTTTTTCTGAAGGTGCCGGATCAGTTCGGAGAGGAACCGCACGTCGTCGACGGCCATATCGGCCTGAAAGGGGTAACCCACGTTCCAGCATGTTTTGCCGCGGCCGTCGCGTTCGCCCTGCGGGTAGCAGACGGCGAAACCGTGGCGGTCGGCAACGCGGTTCATGTCGAACCGTTCCGGGTCGCCCTGTCCTCCGTAGCCGTGGAGGACAATGACCAGCGGCGCGCCGTCGGGCAGCCCTTCGGGCAGGTGGAGGCGGTAGGTGCGGTCGATGCCGCCCGAACGCAGCGTGTGGCCGGGCGTCTGCGCGAGGCAGGTTTCCGCTGCGAAAAGCAGCAGGCAGGAAAGGGTGTGCAGGAGGTATTTCATCATTTTGAGTATTAGAGTCCTTTGCGGGCGAGGCGCCAGGCCAGCGCGTTGTAAAGCCGGATCACGGGACCGCGCCAGCCGGCGGGCAGGGCGTTCAGGGCGCGGACCTTGCGCAGCGTGCGGCGGTAGGTTCGCGTCCAAGCGAAGAACCGGGCGGCGCGGGCGGCCTCCTTCGTGCCGCCTTTGGCGCTGATGATAAGCGCTTTTCCCAGTGCGGCGCGGGCCACGAACTCCCGGTCCTCCTCGGGGGCCAGCGGGTCGTACAGCTCCTCGAACGAATGGACGGTCTTCTCGGGCGTGTAGCTTGCCGCCGAGCGGTTCGAAGCCACCCGCGAGTAGCGGACCAGCCGTTCGGGCGAGAAGCAGACTTCGTAGCGGCGGGCAATCCTAATCCACATGTAGAGGTCTTCGGCGATCTTCATGCCCTCGGGAAACAGCCCCACGGTGTCGAACACGCGCCGCGGGATGCAGCTGGCCGACGGGATGGCGATGTAGCGGTGGGCCGATTCGCGGAAGAAATTCGCCACGACGCCCCGCTCGGAGGGTGTCGGGGCCGGATAGGTCCCGTCGTGGCTTATTATTGAAAACGCCGTGCAGTAGAGTCCGCAGCCGGGGAACTCGCGGATCATGGCGGCGATTTCGGCCAGAAACCCCGGCTCCCAGGCGTCGTCGGCGTCCAGCAGGGCGATGTATTCGCCCGTCGACTCTGCGATGCCGCGGTTGCGCGCGGCGCAGACCCCGGCGTTGGACTGCCGGACGAGCCTTACGAGCGGCGAGCCGATCGCACGCACGATCTCCGCGCCGCCGTCGGTCGAACCGTCGTCCACGACGATGATCTCCTGCGGGGGGCGGGTCTGCGCCAGGGCCGAGCGTACGGCCGCGCCGATTTCCAGCTGCTTGTTGTAGAGGGGTATGACGACCGAAATGGTGGGTTCTGACATCTGTTCTGCCGGGTTTTGTTGCGAAGATATTGATCTTTTGCTACTTTTGCAAATAAAACCGTACCATGACCGTATTCGAAAAAACCGACCGATTCCTGCGCAACCTCTATGAGACGGCGTTTTACTTTGCAGTGATGGCCGTGAAGGAGAATTTCCGCAACTACGTCGGCCGAGCCGGAACGGTCGGCGCGCCGAAGCCGTCGGTCCTGATCCTCGGCAACGGCCCTTCGCTGGCCGAAGACCTGCCGCGGCTGATCGCCCGGGGCGAACACACGGCAAAGGACGTCATGGCGGTCAACTACTTTGCGCTGGACGAACGTTTTACGACGGTCCGGCCGGCTTATTACGTGCTTTCCGATCCGATGTTTTTCCGCGACAGCGTCTGCCGCGACCGCGTGGCGGAACTCTACCGCACGCTTGCCGAAAAGGTGACGTGGCCGATGAACCTCTACGTGCAGTACTACAACCCCGAGCGGTTCGACTACCGTGCCGCGCTGCCCAACCCCAATATCCGCATCGTGCGGTTCCACACGCAGGTCTACCGCGGGTTCCGGGGCGTGGAGTTCTGGCTCTACCGCCACGGTCTGGGAAGCGCCAACTTCGGGACTGTGGTGCAGGTGTGCGAGTACGTCGCCCTGCTGCTGGGTTACAAGACGCTGGAACTCTATGGGGTGGATCATACGCTGCTCGACGGACTGTCTGTCGACGACGAGAACCGTCTCTGCCGGGCCGACAGGCACTATTACGACGACGCTCCGGCCGTTCCGAAGCCGATCTTCCAGAAGGTTCCGCACCGTCCCTATACGATGGCCGTTTATCTGGCCGAGGTCGCCGAACTGTTCCGCGGCCACGAGGCGCTGCGCGATTACGCCCGATCGCTCGGGGCGCGGATCATAAACCGGACCGAGGGGTCGATGATCGACGCCTACGAGCGGGAACGAAAATAGAAAAAGGGCGGTTTTGAAAATTCGCAGGGTCGGAAGACTCATTTTTCAGCAATTCGGCTCTGTTTTCAGGCAGCTGCTCGCGGTGGCCTGCTATGGAGCGTGCGGAATAGCAGGCTTCCGCAAGGCGGAGCTGCGGCCTGCCGATTCGCCTCCGGCAAATCGAAAATCTTCCGAGCCTGCGAGTTCGCAGGATCGGCTTTTATTTATCCCGGCAGGTTCCGGCTCGCCGCGATGATTTCGGCCATGGCGAAGTCCTCGGGGTAGTCGATGTCCAAACCCTCGATGCGGTCCACGACGGCCATGTAGGGACGATCGCCGATGCGGCGGCCGCGGCCGCACCACAACTCCCGCGAAAAGATGAAGAAGGCGCTGGTCTCGATGTAAACCGGCTCGATGGTCTGCGTGCGGGGGATGTTGTCGAGAGCGTAGTTGAGCGGACGGCCTTCGAACCAGGCGAAAGTCTGGACTTTTTCGGCGCTGAACGCCGAGTCGTATTCGCCCGAACGCACTTTGCCGAGCGCATCGGCAAGGGTCGCGGCGCGGATGAACGGCGAGGTGGCGTGGGCGAGGATGTAGAGGTCGGCCCCGACCCGGGCGGTGAAGCTGTCGTAAATCTCCCGTCCGAGCGTCGTGTCGCTGTCGAGCGACGGGTCGCGGAGCAGCAGCCGGACCCCCTCGGGCAGCAGCGCGCGGATGCCTTCGTCGCTGCAAAAGACGTAGACCTCGTCGATGCCCTCCACTTCAGTCAGGGTTTTCAGGATATGACACATCAGCGGCGATCCGTCCAGCGGGCGGAGGTTCTTGCCTGCGACGCGCTGGCTGTTGAGCCGGATGGGAACGAATGCTACGGTTTTCATGGAGTCTGATAATTTGTAAAGGGGTTCGTCGCGACACGCTGCCGCTTGCGGCGTTCAACTTCCCGCCCCGGGCGGGTAGTCAGGGGTGGGGCGGATTTGCAAACACGGCGGAACGCCGTGGAAACGGCATTCTGCGCTGCGATGCATTGCCGATATTTCAACCGGCATTTCATTGTACCAGAAGATTGCAGCCCCGGATGTCCGAATGGTCGATACGGCCTTCGATGACGAACGCGCCGTCCGCGCCGACGCGCCCCACGTCCTGTGTCTGGATAAAGGCGCACGACCACCAGGAAGCCAGGTCCGCGATGTTCAGCCCGCCGCGTGCGCCTGCCGGGAGCGGGTCGAACGGGTCGTTGACGTCGCGTGCCGTGACGCGCATCCAGCCCGGGCAGCGGAACACGTTGCCTCCCTGCGAATAGGCCTGCGAGGTGAGTTCGGCCATGCCGTATTCCGAATGAATCTCCCCGACCCCGAAGGCGTCGCAGAGGATTCGGTGGAACTCCTCTTTGGGAATCTCCTCGCGGTAACCCTTCATGCCGCCCGTCTCCATCACCACCGTATCGCGGAGCTTCGGAGCGTACCGCTCCGCGAGGTCCCACAGCGCATAGCTTACGCCCAGCAGGATTTTCGGCTTCGGGTCGCGCTCCATCGCCGCCAGCAGTCCTTCGCAGTCATCCAGATAGAATCCGCCCGATCCGCAGTCGGCGATCAGCCGGTCGGCCATGTAGACCAGCGACGAACCTTTGCGCCGCAGGTAATTGGGCAGCAGGGCGTAGAGGCTCAATCCGGCGGGGTCGCCGTAGAAGTTGCGGAATGCCGTGCGGAATGCCTGCTCGTAGAGCGCCAGCGAGCGCATCGGGTGGCGCGAGGGCGTCATTCCGGTCGTGGCCGACGAAGTGAAGACCGCCTCGGGCGGAGTCTCCCCGCAATAGACCGTATGCGTCTTGAACAGTTCGATGGGCAGGTACGGAATCTTTTCAGGCGTGTCGACATGCTCCGTCCGGACGCCGATCCGGGCGAGGTATTCGCGGTAGGGGGCGCATTCGCGGGCCTGGCGGCGGAATATTTCCAGCGCCGCGGCGTCGAAGGCCGCTCCGTCCGCAATGCGGAATATGTCGTCGGGGGTGATCATTACATGCAAAGTTACCAAAAAAACGGACGATTCCAAAACCGAATCGTGTCCGGTTCGGCAAAAGGTTTCGACTTCTGAAAGGGGCGTAACGCCCCCAAAGGTAATGAAAAAATTGAAACGAGACTCTTCCCGAAGCGTCGGTTCCGTCGCCTGTAAACGCAAAAACAACAACCCGCGGTCCGGATACATCCGCCCCGCAGTCGTTGTTTTCGCATTTATGCCTTCGGCATTCGCTTTGCCCTCGCCTTGTCGCTATTTCTTGACTTTGGGCGCGAGCATCATGTTCATCTTCTTGCCGTCGAGCTTCGGCATCATCTCCACCTTGGCGAACTCTTCGAGGTCCGTGGCAAAGCGCAGCAGCAGGATTTCGCCCTGCTCCTTGAAGACGATCGAACGTCCGCGGAAGAAGACGTAGGCCTTGACCTTGGCCCCCTCCTTGAGGAAGTTCTGCGCGTGCTTGAGCTTGAAGTTGTAGTCGTGGTCGTCGGTCTGCGGGCCGAAGCGGATCTCCTTCACGACGACTTTCGTCTGGTTCGCCTTCAGTTCCTTGGCCTTCTTTTTCTGCTGGTAGAGGAACTTCTGATAATCGGCGATGCGGCATACGGGCGGCTCGGCCTTGGGCGAGATCTCGATCAGGTCGAGTTCCATCTCGTCCGCCAGACGCAGTGCGTCGCGGATCGACATCACCTGCGGCTGGGGAATGTTGTCCCCCACCAGACGCACCTCGGGAACCGTGATCTGTTCGTTGATGCGGTGGGGATTCTCCTTTTCGGGCGGCCTGCGTCCGAAGCGGGGATTGTTGCCTGTTGCCGGTCTTGGTCTGTTATTCCCGGGGGTAAACGGCCTCGGCGGGAATGGTTTCGGTGCTGCGATAATCGTTAAGTATTAAAATGGTTAATTAAATTTTGTTCTTTGCTTTCGGGCTTCCGAGAGTGGTAATCCTCGCGGCTGCGCCGCGTTTGTAAATTTTACCCTCTCCTGAATCCCCTCCTCGGAGGGGACTTTGTCGGAAAGCCCCGGTTATTCCATGCTTATTTCTTTTCGAGCTTGTTGGCCTCGATCTCCTCTTTGACCAGTCCGGCGATGAAGTCGCGGAACGCCTCCAGGGACATCTGGCCCTTGTCGCCTTCGCCCTGCGCACGGACGGAAACCAGCCCTTCGGCCTCTTCCTTCTCGCCGACGATCAGCAGATAAGGGATGCGTTTAAGTTCGTTGTCGCGGATCTTGCGGCCGATTTTCTCGTTGCGGTCGTCGACCTCGGTGCGCACGTCGCTGCGGTTGAGGAACTCCGACACTTTCTGGGCATAGTCGTTGAACTTCTCCGAAATGGGGAGCACCACGACCTGCTGGGGCGAGAGCCACAGCGGGAACTTGCCGCCCGTATGCTCCAACAATACTGCCACGAAACGCTCCATCGAGCCGAACGGCGCGCGGTGAATCATAATCGGGCGGTGGAGACGGTCGTCAGCGCCCTTGTACGTGAGGTCGAAACGCTCCGGGAGGTTGTAGTCCACCTGGATCGTTCCCAGCTGCCACTTGCGGCCGATGGCGTCCTTGACCATGAAGTCGAGCTTCGGGCCGTAGAAGGCCGCTTCGCCCAGCTCCACGACCGTTGTGAGGCCTTTCTCCTTGGCGGCCTGCATGATGGCCGACTCGGCCTTCTCCCAGTTCTCGTCCGAACCGATGTATTTCTCCTTGTTGTTCGGGTCGCGCAGCGAAATCTGGGCGGTGTAGTTGTCGAACTTCAGCGTCTTGAAGATATAGAGCACGATGTCGATCACGCGTTCGAACTCTTCCAGAAGCTGATCCGGACGAACGAACAGGTGGGCGTCGTCCTGCGTGAATCCGCGCACGCGCGTCAGTCCGTGCAGCTCGCCCGACTGTTCGTAGCGGTAGACCGTTCCGAACTCCGCCAGACGCACGGGCAGCTCCTTGTACGAACGGGGTTTCGAGCGGTAGATCTCGCAGTGGTGCGGGCAGTTCATCGGTTTGAGCAGGTACTCCTCGCCCTCGATCGGGGTGTGGATCGGCTGGAACGAGTCCTTGCCGTATTTGGCGTAGTGGCCCGAGGTGACATAAAGCTCCTTGTTGCCGATGTGCGGCGTGATCACCTGCTGGTAGCCGTACTCCTTCTGCACGCCCCGCAGGAACTGCTCCAGCCGGTCGCGCAGCGCAGCTCCCTTGGGCAGCCACAGCGGCAGGCCCTGGCCCACGCGCTGCGAAAAAGTGAACAGTTCGAGGTCCTTGCCCAACTTGCGGTGGTCGCGTTTCTTGGCCTCCTCCATCATCGCGAGGTACTCGTCGAGCATTGATTTCTTGGGGAACGAGATGCCGTAGATACGCGTCAGCATCTTGTTCTTCTCGTTGCCGCGCCAGTAGGCTCCGGCCACGGACGTAAGTTTCAGGGCCTTGATATATCCCGTGTTGGGAATGTGCGGGCCGCGGCAGAGGTCCGTGAACGCACCGTTGGTATAGAAGGAGATGGTGCCGTCTTCGAGGTCCGTGATCAGTTCGACCTTGTACTGGTCGCCCTTCTCGGTGAAGGTCTTCAGCGCTTCGGCCTTGGGGACTTCGCGGCGGAGGAGCGCTTCCTTGTTGCGGGACAGCTCCACCATCTTGTTTTCGATCGTCGGCAGGTCGGCCTCGGTGATGGGCGTCGGGGAATCGACGTCGTAGTAGAAGCCGTTTTCGATGGCCGGGCCGATGCCGAACTTGATGCCCGGGTAGAGCGCTTCGAGAGCCTCGGCCAGCAGGTGCGACGAGGTGTGCCAGAAGGCGTGCTTGCCCTCTTCGTCGTCCCATTTGTAGAATTTGACCGAAGCGTCCTCTTCGATCGGGCGCGTCATGTCCACCGTCGCGCCGTTTACCGCGGCCGCGAGCGAGTCAGCAGCTAAACGAGGGCTGATGCTCTCTGCGATCTGATACGCAGTAGTCCCTTTGGCATATTCACGTACGGAGCCGTCGGGAAAAGTGATTTTGATCATTTTGTTGTATAAATTAAGTTTTCGGGGCCTTCGGCGCTTCCACAATTACGAGACGGAATACGCCTCCGGGTTGCCCGGTGTTTTTGTTCGGGTCTTTGTCAAACCTCCTTTTCGGTCTGCGGCAGGTCCTTGACCGAGACGTCGCGGCCGCCGCGGTCGCGTTCGGCGCGTTGCAGCGGATTGCGCGTCCATTCGGCCCATGCGCGGCGGTGCTCCGCGATGTCGATGGCCGCATAGATCGCATTGCGCATCGACTGCGGGTCGGCCTTGTCCTTCCCGGCGATGTCGAAGGCCGTGCCGTGGTCGGGCGAGGTGCGCACGGCCGAAAGCCCCGCCGTGAAGTTCACCCCGTCGGGCGACAGGCTCTTGAAGGGCGCCAGCCCCTGGTCGTGGTACATGGCCAGGATGCCGTCGTACTTGGCGTATCCGCCCCCGGCGAAAAGCCCGTCGGCGGCAAAAGGCCCGAAGGCCAGCACGCCTTTCGAAAACGCCTCGACAATGGCCGGGCGGATGATCTCCTGCTCCTCGCGTCCCAGCAGTCCGCCGTCGCCGGCGTGGGGGTTGAGCGCCATGACGGCGATGCGCGGCTCGACGATGCCGAAGTCCTCGATGAGCGCACGGCGCAGCGTGCCGAGGTCGCGCACGATCCGCTCTTTGGTGATGTTGCGGGCGATCTCCGAGACGGGGATGTGCTTGGTGACCAGCCCCACGCGCAGCACGTCGCTGCACAGGATCATCATGGCTTCGCCTTCGAGTTCGGCGGCCAGGTATTCGGTATGCCCCGTGTAGCGGAAGTCGTCCGCCTGCACGGTCTCCTTGTCGAAGGGTGCGGTCACGAGCGCGTCGAGGTGTCCCGCCTTCAGGTCGCGCATGGCCGCGCACAGCGCCTCTACGGCCGCGCGTCCGGCTTCGGGGGTCGGCTTGCCCGGCGCGATGTCGGCCGTCTCCCCGCATGCCACGAGGTTCGCCTTTCCGCGGCGCGCCTCGGCGGCCGACGCCACGGGGTTGAAGGAGAAGGCTTCGATCTCCGCGACGGTATTTCGGTAATAGGCCGCGGCTTTGGGCGAGCCGTAGACGACGGGTGTGAAAAGCTCCGTCATCCGCGGGTCGGCGAGCGCCTTGAGAATGATTTCCCAGCCGATGCCGTTCGTGTCGCCCTGCGTGATGCCTATTTTGAATTTGTTTTCCGGCATAATCAATTTTATTTCAACTTACAAAGTTATAAAATATTCAGAATACACAATGCCTCGGATTCGATTAAAATGAATTTTTACCCCGCTTTGCGCCGGAAGTGCAATTTTTCACTATCTTTGTTACAGCAGTCTGTGAGGATTGCTGACATTTTTGGGATAAAAAGCGCATCGGCTTTTTTTCTTACCGCCGAAAATTGGACACTTTTGTGTAACGTAAGGAATAAGGGTTGATGCTCTCGCTGTTTTCCAGCGTGGGCATTTGCCGCATTCTACGTTACAGGTCGTCCAATACCTCGACGGTGGAGCAGCAAGTCTGCCCGCGCTTTTTTTCCGGACCAAGCAAGTTTGGAGAAATGAGAAGATGTGAGCGGAAAATGTTGAAATGCAATGCTGAACTTGTAGATATCGTATTCCGTCTGATGTTCGAAACGTTCTGGGTGGCCCCTTACGACCTGCGGCGGGATTTCCCGGTGCTGGTCAATTTCGAACGTCATG
>OODO01001900.1_pt1 | contig 12717 bp, 13 predicted proteins | sample 1671261 | NCBI WGS metagenome assembly OODO01 (sample SAMN06348138, study PRJEB24527) | human gut metagenome | biome: human gut; feature: ankylosing spondylitis patient; material: feces | host: Homo sapiens | place: China | collected 2015-10 | reverse complement strand
AAAATGGGGAAAAATTTCTCATTTTAACTTGTACTAAATCTTGACATAGAACCAAGCACTCCAGTTTTATGACAATGCAAACCTTTGCAGACTGGGGCAACACAGGGCAGAATATGGCGGGAAACCTTGGAATTACTACGGTTTCGACTACTAAGGCTTATGGGGGAATCGGGATAAAGGCAAAGGTGTTGGGAGAAATCCTTAGTAGTAATGGACTACTAAGCGATGGCACACATACAAAACTTTGAACATAAAAAGCCACAATTGTTGGTAGGGAGACTACCGGGATTGTGGCTTTTTTAGTTTAAGAGAATATTTCTTTTTCGAAATTTACGGCTGCCTCGATTTGACATTTAGTGGCTGCATCATAATATATTTGGGCTTCATCTTTTGCATCAAAGAATTTCTTTATTATTTGTTTCTGAATTGGTATAGAGGGAACTGGAAGGCGGATAGCTCCAATTTCGTCACTATTCAAGTTATATTGTCCTCCTCCTTGTCTTCGCATAACTGCAATTTGTTCTCGAACAAGAGGTGTCATAAATAAAATATTTACATACTCAGGTAACACAATAGTTGTGTCAAAACGATATCTGATGAGATAAGATGCATACGTATATGTTTCGTCACTGTTAAAAATAGCGGCTTTGCCTATCAAATCTTTGCTACCATTAGTTCTCGTTATTAAGAAATCTCCTTTACGTAAAATCCACTTTTGAGGCTCTTTTTCAGTTGATGCACAATCTGCAGGCAAATATTTTAATGTTGAAAAATCGAGTTCTCCATTAATCACATTCGACATCCTTAATACAGGAATCATACCATTTTTCTTATCTAAAGAAGCCTTCACTGAAAGTCCAAATAGTGATTCCTTTTGCAAATCGTTAATACAATATTCCTGATACTTAAAACTATTGTATATGGTCTCTAATCGTCCTTTCTTTTGTATATAGTCAACTTCCCACCTTATAGTAGATGTGAAAGGGATAATTTGCAAGATTGACGAACTAGCAGTATTTTTAGTTGTTTTGTTTTTTAAATCTGAAACATCAGCTTGAACACTTAATAACAATCCATTGCTATAATTATTACCCTTCCTGATATTTTCATCTGCTTCATTAAGTTTAGCATGATATGCGTCGAGAATCTGTTGTTGCACGGTCACAGAAGGTATAGGTGCTTTTATAGATGCAAGTTTTTCAAAATGTAATGTTTGCCTCACTGAACCTGTAGTTGAATCTTTAATAAGTTTATTGAAAAAAGCACTTTTCATCATTAGCCATAAATATTCAGGAAGAATAGTATCTTTACAGCTGAAGACCACATATGCTGGACTTATGTACCCACCTTTCAAATTAGGCGTTTTTATGCCTATTGAACCTACGTTGATTCGATAGGGGTTATACGCTAACCAGTTGTCTTTTACGATATGATATTTCTGCTTTATTTTGTTGCCTTTTTCAATGGAAGCATCAAACATACCGATTTTGTTTGATACACCTAATATAGTAAATTCCTTGGATGGTTCATCTGATAACTGCACTTTTTTAGTTTGATGAATCAGATGTTTGCCTAATTCCTCTAAGGGGTATTTTGAAAGTATCTTTGTAAAAAAGAACTGTTTTACATCCCACTGAGAAAATGAAGAAAAAGGAACTGTTGAAAGTAGTGATGACTTACTGTTCATTCAACACCACCTCCTGACCATTAAGGCATCTATAGTATTTACCATCAGTATTCATGGCATAAGTTACTTCGTTGTTTATAATAGTCCAAAGATTATTTTGAGTTCTGTAAGCAGAGTATTCGCTTAATAACTGTGGCAACTGATTTCCTTCAGACGCTGCACCAGTTGTTGTAATACCTGCATCATCAATCTTAGCAATAGGAATATCATAATCAAATTTCTTTTTGATAACAGGTTTAGTTTCTTCTTCAATCTGCTTATAAAGTTCTTTTAATTCTTTTTCAGCAGCTTTCTTGTTTAACTTATTATCAGCTTGCTCTTTTTTTATTGTTGCTATTTCGGCTTCGATTTTGGATGTGTTTTTCTTATCTTTCTTAGCTTGTTTAAGTCTTGCCTGAGCTTTTTTTAAGTCATCCTTAAGTGAATCTGTAAGGGTATCTGCTTTGGTGATAGTGTTGTCTAACATTTCAATTTCAATTTGATGTAAAGCAGTAATTTCTGCAAGGGCATCGGCTTTACATTTTGCGTATTCTGATTCTTCGTCAGCAGTAAATTTACGCATAAATACAAGACTGGGTTTTACTGTGGCACCCGCAGCAATAAATACATCTTGCGGAATAGAGCAGATAAGAATAATTTTAGCCCTTCCTTCAAAATATTCTCTAACAGTCTGTAAGTTCTTATTATTAAGAACTCCCTCAGGAAGAACCATTCCCATACGTCCTCCTTTTTTTAGAAGATGTAAGCATCGTTCCATAAATAGAACTTCTGTCAGTGTTGATGTACTTCCGAGGTCATAAAGTGACAATAGAGTTTTTCCGATATGGTCATCCACCTGTTTTAATGCCTCATCATAAGCAATACCATATTTCTTTTTATATTTTTTCTTCATTTCTTCGTCGGTGAATTTATCAGCTTCAGAAATACGTTGGTTCTTATCAACATTCTGACCGAATGGAGGATTAGTCAGAATTACATCAAATCTTTCCTCGAAAATACCATTGACATTAAGCAATCCATCATGGTGATGAACACCGCCATGACCATCACCATGCATAATCATATTCATTTTAGATGTTCTGGCCATCCTTGGGTTAGCATCTGTGCCGTAGATACAATTTCGTGAGAGATAGTACATACGGCTGTTTTCCACACTTGTATCGAGTTCTGTATTTAGAGCGGTCTGCATAGCATCAATTTTCTCATTGATTTCAGACTGCTCTTTCTCTGATTTGAAGTCAAAGTCATCGCCTTCTAATGATTCTCGAAGTTTGTCTTTTGCATCCTTAATATCTTGTTCTATTTTTTCTCGCATATATTCAAAAGCCTTTATTAGAAATCCACCAGAACCACAAGTAGGGTCACAAATGACCTCTCCCTCCTGTGGGTCAAGGATTTCTGTCATAAAGTCAACTATAGTACGTGGGGTGAAGTATTGACCAAGTTCTCCTCTGAATGTTGTACCAAGGAACTGTTCGAAGGCAATGCCTTTAACATCATCCTGCGTATCAGAAAGATTAAAATTTTGTAATTTTTCCAATATTTGAATAAAACTGTTTTCTCTGATTTTAATCTCGTCGCTTTCTTCAAAGAGATGGTCATCCTTGAATTCGATTTTCGTTGTGTTAAATAGGTTTTGCATATAAGGCAAGTCCATACCAGCGGCTTTTAATCCTGGTCTTACATTTTTTTCATAATTATCTGCCTGTGCAATATATTCTTCTTTTGTAAATACTTTTGCCCCTTTTTGCTGACGTTCATACCGAATCTTCATAAATAGAAGTTTGCTGATTTCATCAAACGCTGCTTCTGGAGATAGTTTATCGTTGTTTCTAATGATGTTATGGCAAGCCTGAAGAGTTTTTGTGAACTCCTCGCGAGTAAAGGTTTTTGTCTGATTTTTTATCTGCTCTATCTTCTTGGTATTAACAACATCTTTTGCAGTAGGAATTGCGACAACTTCTTCTAATTCTCTAGGTATAAAACCACGAACTACAGTGAAAAATTTTGTTTCTTTTTCGTTTGAAGCTACAAAAAATTCTGCACCACTGAATTTGGCATAATTACTTCCTTGGTAATAATCTTCAACATGAAGTTTAACATTTTCAGCTTTTGTTTCAATAATGATGAAGGCATCTTTCATTGCATCTTTATCTGCCTTGGATTTCCATATGACAATATCAGCGAAGGCATGACCTTTTCCACGTTTTGAACCTGTAAGCTCCAATTCTTGAGCCATCTGATCGAGTGTATATCCATATTCATTTACAAGTGTAGCAATGAATTTTTGACGAACTTTTTCTTCGGGTTTGGCAATTAACCATTTTCCTTTTAACGGACAATAAATTTTTCCATCTTTTTCCTGTACTTCTAAATTTGCCATTTTGTATTCCTCCTTATTCCCCAAGGGGGAGTATTAATCTCTGCGACTTTTCATCCAAAAGACCGATGCCCCCTCACACACGTTTTCTCGCGAAATTGCATAGGGGGGGATTCTGGTGTCTTTTAACATATTTTATATAATATCATAGCACATAATTGCATGTATCTGGCTGACATTAGATACAATAATCTATTTGCCTTTCCGCCAAATCATATAAATTAATGTGCTTTTTTCTTGATTTTTTGAGCCTTTTCAATGGCTTTTCGCTCACGATAGGCTTTTTGCTTTCGGGCATTTCGAACCTTTTGGCATTCTTCGGCATCACAAAATTCCTGTCGATTGCTCTTTCGTATTATGAATTTACCACAATTTCGACAACGAATCATAATGCCCTCTGGACGATTATCCGATTTGTCTTTATCTTCTGGCGCAGGGGCTTCGGAAAGCATTCTTGCAAGTGTCAGCCATGCAATATCAAATACAGAATTAATATCGGTAGAAAATTCCAATCGCTTAGTACGTGGATCTACCTTTAATTTCATGGTAAATTCCGGAAGGATGTCAATAAGCACATTCCGAAATTCATCGTAATCGTCATATGGTGTAGTAGCAAATTCTCCGGTTGGAGGTTTTTCTGCTGGATGATTTTTAATGTACCCATTATCAATTCGCATTTCTTCTATGAGATTTCCTTTTGCATCCCCATAATCTAAGTCATCCGGTATTGCAACGATAGGATGCTTATATTTATCAAAGAAAGAGTAGCCCTCAAAGTATTTTCCTTCTTTGGATAAATCATATGCAGATTCGTCATCGGCAATACAGACACCTTCGAGAGCAACATAAAACATGACTGCATTATATAATTTCCAAAGGTCATCTAAGAAGGTGTTAATCTCGAATGTTCCGTCTCTTTCTACCATTTCTGCATCGAAGCTATTTATATCAAAAGATTCATTCAATTCAGAATAAATAAAATCAATATTATATGGATGCATATTATTTGTACACCATTCCATGATGAGTTGTGTATATGGAATTTTATTATCAAAGCTGTTTATCTGCATTGCCAGATTGCAAAGGCTGGTAAGCAGTCCCTGTCCGGAAAGAAAATCTTCTTTAGGAAAGATGGGTTCATATCCGGGGCGGCAAAATGGTGTTGCACAATAATCATCGCTTTTATCAATATCAAGTTCATATTTCTTGAAGCGGAAAGGGTGGTAAATCAGTTGCCCGATACCACCGATTTCTTTAAATCCTAATATATCTGTTGTTTTATCTGCTTCTGATGGAATCGTTTCATCATTCCAGTTTAATGGCATATCATACCTCATTCCAATCGTTAATTCGTAACCATTAGCGTTACCGTCAGTTTTTGGACTTCGGTTACATTATAGCTTAAAATATTCATGAAAACAATAAAAAGTTACACAAAATGCTGTAACGGATTTGTACCTTGACAATTTCATCCCGTTCTCAATGAACAAGCCTTTGTTACTGCAGGGACTGGTAGCCGCCAAGAGCAGTAGCAGAGAAACGACCATTGAAGAGACGGACACAACAAAATCTACGAAAGGAGCAACAGTATATGGAAAAAAAACTATGAGTGTGCAGAAGTTATTTGCACAGATGGGAATCAGCCTGTCAAAGACATATGAATTAGTAAAGACACCAGGATTTCCGATAATACGAATCGAAGCCAGAATTCTGATTGAAGCCTATAAAGAATGGATTGTAAGAACATCTATTAATCATTAAACAGAATCGCAGAAAAAGAGAAGGTGAGTAAGAGGGGAGATATGACAGTGGATGAACTAAAAATGTTCAAGAAAATGACAGACAGGGACAGCTTTTTTGCAGAATTTAAAGAATAGCAGGCATTTGAATTTACATTCAATGGAGCATTCGGATATATCGGTCACAATGAATTTGTATACGCATATCGGATTCGATGATGTTGAGGAAGAGTTGAAGCGGATGGAAGAATTACGAAAGCCACAGGCTGAGGTTGAGCAGAAGAAAGAGAAAACAATGTCGCAGAAAATGGTCAAGGTAATTTAATATGGAAAGATGGGGCGTTTAGAAGATTTAATAATTTGGTAATTTATTTTTGCTGTATTTTCAATGATTAATAGACGTGATAAAATAAAATTGAAAGTAAAATTTTCGGAAATGAGGGATGTGTGTAATGGCGAGTGATATACTAAAAAAAATAATTGAACAAAAAATTGATATTTTTGCAGGTACATTTGGAGAAGATGCAAGTAATATTTTTACTCGTGGCAGTAAACTATTTCACCCATTAGAATATGGAATGTACAAAGAAAGATGTGCTAAGGAACTTTTATCATTTGTATCAAGCAAAAGTGTTGGAATATCAGATGGTTTTTTGATTACATCAAAAAATAGTGTGAGTACACAATGTGATATAGTAATGTATGACAAAGGTACAATTCCATTGATAGATAATGGTATTGCACATTTTTATCCAGTTGAAATTGTAAAAGGAATTGGTGAGGTAAAGTCAACACTTAACAAAGTTGAATTTTCGAATGCGTTAGTTAAGTTAGCAAAAAATAAATCAATGTATCAAGAACGTAAGGGAAGGCTAAAGTCAGAAGAGAGAAGATTTAATGAAAATAATGAAATTTTTTCATTTTTAATTTGTAATAAATTATCGTTTGATATAACCAAAATGGATTTTGATGAGGTATATAAAAACGTACCTGATGTTAGACATAGACATAATGTAGTTTTAAGTTTACAAGATGGGGTTTTTGCATATACTTTGAATTTTTTGGAACTTCCGGCTAAACAGAAGAAGCATTTTATAGATATTGGAGGAGATATTAAAGCCAATCCTGTCATATGGAACTATCCGCATCATACAGAAGAGAATGAAACATATAGATGTAGGAATAATTTTATAAAAATAAATTACGAGGATAAATATAAGCACATAATACATTTTTTGATTATTATTAAAGCTCTTTTGGAAGAGGAGTATGAGTACGATTTTGATTTTGTAGAATATTTAACCAATGATAAAGCAAAAATATTTGAATAATTCTGAAAAAATTTTATTGATAGATAATAATATAGAAATTTTAGTGATAGCTGAATTAAATATATAGTAAAAGTATGTGGGAGGTGTTTAAGTGTCATTACAGGATATTGTTCCATATAGATTACCGAATCATGTAGGAAAGCGTTTGATAGATCCGCATGTGGTCATTGTAGGTGCAGGAGCATCTATTGCTGCTTGCGAGATAGATAAAAATGGAAAGAAAGTTCCATTATTAAAAAATATACACAATATTCTTGGACTTACGAATGAATTGAAAAAATATAATTTTTCGGATGAACAGATGGAGGATTTTGAAAAATTATTTTCGGATATAAATGGAAAAGCTGAATACAGAGATTTGCAGGAAAAATTAGAATATGAAGTATGTGATTATTTTAGCAAATTGCAGATTCCAGATGAACCAACATTATATGATTACTTGGTTTTGTCGCTGACTGAAAAGGATGCAATAATATCATTTAACTGGGATCCATTTTTGATGCAAGCATATAAAAGGAATATATGTGTTGGTAATTTACCTGAATTAATATTTCCACATGGTAATGCTGGAGTTGGTTTGTGCTATGATTGTAAGATAAAAGGATATGCAAATTGTCTTTGCCCGAAATGTTTTAAAGAACTTCAGCAAATGCCATTGTTATATCCTATAGGAAAGAAAGACTATAACGGTAAGCCGATAATCGTTAATGAATGGAACTTGGCAAAATCGGTGTTGTCTAGGGCTGCGGGAATCACAGTATATGGTTATGGTGCTCCTGTTACAGACATTGAAGCGGTGAAGTTGATGAAATCAGCCAGTCATATGAGCCAGATGAAGGATATTGCACCATTTACAATTATAAATTTGGCAAAAAATGAAGATGAGCAGAGAAAAAAATGGTCTGAATTTTATGATGAAAAAATGTTTTTGTATTGTAATAAATTTGAGGAAACAATGTTGTGGAAAAATCCTAGAGTAAGTTTGGAAACGTTGTTTGATGCGATTCTTCAGCAACATCCAAGAAGTGAAGAAAAGTCATTCAAAAAATTTTCAACACTAACAGAGTTGCAAGAATTTGTTAAGACAATTACAGAGTTTGATATGTGTATTTAAAACCCCTTAGTAGTAACCCTGTTCATTTTACTACCAATTTTACTATTAACAGGCAGTAACAACCCACTCAATTCTGCTCTGATTTGTCATATTCCTACATTTTAGAGCAAAATCTAAATAATCACAAAATACCCCGAAATCCCTTGTAAAATAGGACATTTTGGGCAAAACAAGGAGAAACAAAATAATGATTAAAGTACTTTTCATCTGCCACGGCAGAAGGTGTTGATTTGATGGAATTTCTTTGATTTATGTAAACTCTTAGACGGAGTGCACAATTTTTACAACGGATTTACAACTTTTGAAAGATGCTTCGATATGATGTGTTTTATATTGTAAAATAATAGGAGAAGAGATAAAATGATTTATATTGTTGAGTATGAAGGATATGAAAATAATGAGCATAAATTAGAGATAACAGGAAAAACTGTAAGTAGAGAAGAATATGATGATTTTATGGAAAATTTTAAATTTTATAGACAATATCATCAGTTTAAAGAAATACATGAAATTTGTTTGGAATCTAATCTTGATTTGATGAATTTCTTGTCTATTAAAAATTTGAATAATATATTACGTACAAGGAATGTAAATCGTGAAAAGATTTTACAAACAGGGAATAAATTGCTTCTTAATTATTGTACAGTTATAAAAATCATGGTTGAGAAAATAGAGTCTTATTTAAAGCATAATAAAGCAGATGAAATTGATGAGTTTAAAACTTTCTGTTCAAATTTTTACGATAATACATTTGCTTATAGATTCTTTATGCGATTAAGGAATTATATTATACATAATGGGATGCCGTTTACAAAAATTACAAGTGCAATATATGAGGATTGCAATTTATACATTGATAGAAATGATTTGTTAAAATGGTCTGGATGGAGCACTGTTAAAAATGATTTAGAAAAAATGACAGAGAATGATATTGCGGTACAACCATTTTTGCAAGAGATTGGTGTCTCTATATATGCAATTTATTTGCAGAGTCTTTATTATTTGGCACCAGGTGTGATTAAGTCTCTTAAAAATATTGATAAATTCCTTGCAATGTATAATGTTAAAAGATTTGATTTTATTGAATTTGAATCTGATGAAGATTTCAAAAATGGTAAATATGATTATCATATTGTACCTTGGGGAAGTTTAATACAGTGTATTGAAGAACTTAACAAACATCCCAATATTAATATTAACATGAAAAAAGATTAATGATATTGTTTCAAAAATAGGGATTGGGAGAATAGTTTGTGGAAACAACGGAGAATAATAGGATCTATTTGATATAAATGAATATAATGGATTTTTATTTGATAATGGATGAATCAGACATTACAATACCTTATGGGATACTTAGAAATAAGTTTAACTCTGAATATATACGTGTAAATCTTGAAGATGCCAGAGAAGAAGCTGACTAGTTTCTTGTTGTGTAATTACGATTTTTTTATAAAATAGCAAGGTGTAAAATCCAAAAAGATACACCTGATTTTACACCTTTTGCGGACGGCATTATGCGAAAATAAACCAACTTATGCCAGAAAAGAAAAATTTATAAAGGCTTACAAAGCCCGAAATATCAAGAAAAACTAAGAAATGCGAGGTTATACAACAATGATAAAAATATTATTCATTTGCCACGGCAGGATTTACCGGGCATGATGAAACGTCTCAAATCGTCTCATAACCCTCGATTTTAAGCGTTTTTTGTGTTTCAATCTCAAATTTACCAAAGATTTACCAATATTTCTGGAGAGTCAGACTTGCAAAAAAATGGGCCAGAATGAGGAGATTAAAAATATGAGCGAATTGAAACCAAGAATAACGGAAAACGGAATTGATTATATCCTTGTTGGAGATTACTATATCCCGGATTTGAAGTTGCCGGAGGAACACCGCCCTATCGGAAAGTACGGACGGATACACCGGGAATATTTAAGGGAAGCCCACCCAGCCAGATTGAACACATTGATACTGACCGGAGAATTGTGGACATATCTTGCAGACCTGAACGAACAGGCACAGGAACGGTTAGACACTATCATGGAGCAGATGAAAGCTGCCGAGGGCGTGACCGAGGACTTGAAGCGTACCCGTCAAATGGAATGGGTGCAGCGGTGCAATAATATCCACAACCGGGCAGAAGAAATTGTTTTGCATGATATAATTTATTCATACGGGAGTAATTAAATCGGAGGTATATAAGATGATTGAAATTGTATTTGGTGAAAGTGCCTGTGGAAGTTTGAAAATTGCCCAAACTTACGGTAAGGGAAAGTATAGAGGAAGTGCAGTTTCGGTCTTTATGAGGCACGAAGATGGGAGTGTTCCATCTTCAGATGAAATGAAAGAAGCACAAATTCAAGCACAGGAACAAGAACATATTGCTTGGGAGAATGCTATTCCATTGGGAGGCAAGAGCAGTGATGTTTATTGTTTTGATATGGCTCTTAGTGTGGGAGATATTTCTGATAATGGAATTGGCGAACAGCGGAAAAATGTTCTCAAGAAAATGCTGTCTGTCTGGTTTGTAGAGGATTTAGATTATCAGGTTGAAGAAAAAATACAGAAAATTAAAACTACATTGTCCTCAGTTATTGAACGATATGTAGCTGGGGAAGAAGTTCGCATTTGGTATAGCTATAATCCGGATGAACTTTGCGGTATGTACTGGCTTATGAAACAACTTCGACCATTAAACTGTCAGACAACAATTTATTTGGTTAAGTTACCTGCCTGGGAATATGGAAAAGAAAATACTATGACATCCAAAATAGCATGGGGTGAGGTTTCTCCTGGCGAATGGGGAAAATATATAACTCTACAAGAAAAAGCTAAGCCTGTATTTCTTTCAGCTTGTGCTATGAAATGGAATCAACTTCAAAATGAAAATGCACCTTTGCGTGCAATGTTAAATGGTAAATTGCAAAGCGTTTCAGAAGATATATATGATAGTTTCATTCTTCGTGAAATTGCGGAACAGCCAGAGCAATTCAAAATGGCTATTGTCATAGGTAATGTTTTAGGAAAATATCAACTTGGAATTAGTGATGTATGGATTTCCAATCGCATTGATAAAATGCTTGAAGATGGTGTGTTGGAAATTATACAGGACGCACCAAAGGGAGAAACAAATTATCGCCGGATATTAAGAAAACGAATGAAATAATAACCACAGTAAGAACCGCTGCTACATGGAAGGCATCCCAACCATGCAACAGCGGTTTTTCTTTATCGTTTTTTCCTCTGGCTGATAGGCGTTCCCATTTTCTTTGATTTTTTGAGAATCCGAATCAGCCAGCGAAATTCTTCGTCTGACAGATTTTTATAGTTGATACCGAGCTGCTTGCAGTAAAGGACAACCAGCTTTTCATCCCGGCTGCCCTTGAAATTTTCGACCGCTTCCAGATTTTCTTTCAGTTCATCGGCAACGGTGGTCTGGGGCGCACTCTCACTGTCCTTTTTGTGGGCTTCCCGAATATCCCGGATAATCAGGTTGAGGTCATCCAGAACCATGTGACTGAAATACTCATCATCACTGATATGGGCGGCTTGCAGCACTTTCAAATGCGGGTCATCTTCGCCGGGGCGATACCGTTCAATGATTTCATGCCGGACGGTATCGACAAGGGCGTTGAGGTTTTGAATCTGCATGGTGGCAATCCGGCAGGCATGGGCTATGATAAGACCAAGTTCCGCATTGACTTTACGTTCCGGGGACAGCCGGACAATTACGAGGGGCGGCAGGATTTTGGCGACGGGGACGGTTCCCTGATACAGCACATCCAGAGCTACCATGAATACTACGTCCAGGATGAAAGCTGGAAAAATCATGTGATTGCGGAAACCGGCTTAGAGGGCTGGGAGCAGGACAAAGCAGAACGGGATATGCTGCTGGGTGAGTTTGTTCCTTATATGAAGCTGCATTGCAATCTCTCACAGATGGAGCAGGAAGCCAGACGGGCCCTGCGTTCCGGGGAGGAATTGACGCCGGAGCAGTCCGCCTATTTTCATGCTGTTCTTTTCATGTGTGTTATATATTCCCACGGTAGCCCAGATAATTCAGTGTCGGCTATTAAAGAATCCACAATGTCAACAACGCCATACAACCGTTCTTTTTCTTCGGCCAGCCGCTTGTACTCGGCTTTCAGGGCGTACAGATCGGGGAGCTTTTTCACGCCCTGTTCTTTCAGGGCCTTTGCCGCAGCTTCATAGAGAATCAACGTGCTTTCATGCTCACGCCGGAATTGTGCCTTATCCTTTGCTTTGCGGTATTCCATAGACACAGGCCGGAGCTGCTTATACGTGGTGACGTTCTTTATCAGCACCGCCATATCCGCAAGCCGGTGTTCCATAGCTTTGAGGGCAGCGGCGGCCTCGTCGCTGGCGGCGGTGATCTCGGCCACTCTGCTTTCCAAATCCGGGTAGGTGTCTATCCCGTGTTCCGTCAGGAAATTCAAAGT
>OODO01001878.1_pt1 | contig 12812 bp, 10 predicted proteins | sample 1671261 | NCBI WGS metagenome assembly OODO01 (sample SAMN06348138, study PRJEB24527) | human gut metagenome | biome: human gut; feature: ankylosing spondylitis patient; material: feces | host: Homo sapiens | place: China | collected 2015-10 | reverse complement strand
ACGTAGATCCCGGAACGCTCAACCCCTACGAGCACGGCGAGTGCTACGTCACCGAGGACGGCGCCGAGACGGACCTCGACCTGGGGCACTACGAGCGCTTCACGAACCAGCCCACGTCGAAGTCCAACAACGTCACGACGGGCCGTATCTACAAGAGCGTCATCGAGAAGGAGCGCAAGGGCGAGTACCTGGGCAAGACCGTGCAGGTCATTCCCCACATCACCGACGAGATCAAACGCCGCATTCAGCTGCTGGCGCAGACCAAGAAATACGACGTGATCATCACCGAGATCGGCGGCACGGTGGGCGACATCGAGTCGCAGCCGTTCATCGAGTCGGTGCGCCAGCTGCGCTATTCGCTGGGTTACCGGAATACGGCGCTGGTTCACCTGACGCTGATCCCCTACATGGCCGCTTCGGGCGAGTTGAAGACCAAACCCACGCAGCACTCGGTGAAGGCCCTGCTGGAGAACGGTCTCCAGCCCGACATCCTCGTGCTGCGCGCCGAACATCCGCTGTCGACGGCGCTCAAGCGCAAGGTGGCGCTGTTCTGCAACGTCGACGCCAACGCCGTGATGGAGTCGATCGACGTGCCGACGATCTACGAAGTGCCGCTGAAGATGCACGAACAGCACCTCGACGAGGTGGTGCTCGACAAGCTGAACCTGCCGGCCGAGAAGGAACCCGACATGGCGGCGTGGACGGCCTTCGTGGAGAAGGTGAAGCACCCGGCCAAGAAGATCGAGATCGCGCTGGTCGGCAAATATACCGAATTGCCCGACGCTTACAAGTCGATTTGCGAATCATTCATCCATGCAGGGGCCGTGAACGACTGCAAGGTCAAGTTGCGCTATGTCAATTCGGAAAAGGTCACAGCCGAGAATGTGGCCGAGAAGCTGGGCAGGATGTCCGGTATCCTCGTGGCCCCGGGCTTCGGCAACCGCGGTATCGAAGGTAAGATCGTCGCTGTGCGCTATGCACGTGAGAACAAGATCCCGTTCCTGGGAATCTGCCTCGGTATGCAGTGCGCCGTGATCGAATTCGCACGCAACGTGCTGGGTCTGGCCGATGCGAATTCGAGCGAAATGGAGTCTACGCCCCATCCGGTGATCGACCTGATGGAAGAGCAGAAGGGCGTGACGGCCAAGGGCGGCACGATGCGTCTGGGCGCTTATCCCTGTACGCTGAAGAAAGGTTCGAAAGTCGCGGCGGCCTACGGCAAGCTCCATATTTCGGAGCGTCACCGTCACCGTTACGAATTCAACAATGATTACCTGGCTGCGTTCGAAGGTGCCGGTATGCAGGCCGTGGGTATCAATCCCGACACGGGGCTGGTCGAGGTCGTCGAGGTCGAGGGGCATCCCTGGTTCGTCGGTACGCAGTACCATCCCGAATATAAGAGTACGGTGCTGAGCCCCTCGCCGCTGTTCGTGGCATTTGTGGGAGCGGCACTCGAATATGCCGGGAAGAAATAATATCAACACTCATAACAGCGAAAGAACGAAACAATTTTAAATGGATAAAAAAACAATTTTAGGTATTGTCGTCGTGGCGGCGCTTTTCCTGGGGTTCGCCTATTTCAATACCAAACAGCAGGAGAAATATCAGCAGGAAATGGCCGCGTATCAGGCCTATCAGGATTCTGTGGCCGCTGCGACGCGCCCCGTAGTCCCCGTAGCCGACAGTACGGCCGTGGCGGCTTCGGATACGGCTGCGCCCGAGGCTGCGGCAAATGCCGCCGATGCCGTACGCCGGCAGCAGGTCGCTGCGTTGGGCGAATACCTCGCCGGTGCGCGCGACGCGGAGGCGGAGGAGTTTACCGTCGAGAACGATGTGATGATCGTGACCTTTTCGACCCGCGGCGGCCGGATCACGGGCGTGACGCTCAAGGATTACACCAAGTATGCACCCCGCGGCAAGCGTGACCAGCTGATCGAGCTGATGGATCCCGCGAGTGCCAGGTTCGACCTTTCGTTCTACGTGAAGAACGGCTTGAATAACGTCAAGGTCAACACGATGGACTATGTCTTCCGGGCCCAGCCCGAACAGGTCGAAGGCGATGCCCGGAGGGTGGTGATGCGCCTGCCTGTGGCAGCGGATGCCTGGCTCGAATATGAGTACCTTATATATAATAAGCAGGTGCCCGAGCGCGACTACCTCGTGGACTTCAACGTGCGGCTGGTGAATATGGCGCCGCAGATGGCCAACCAGGCGTCGATCGGTATCGACTGGTCGAACAATTCCTACCAGAACGAAAAGGGATTCCAGAACGAGAACATGTACACGACGATCTCGTACCGGTTCCCGGGCGAGAGCTCGATCGAGGATCTGGGGATGAGCGAAAAATCCAAGTCGAAGAGCATCTCCACATCGGTCAACTGGGTGGCTTTTAAGCAGCAGTTCTTTTCGTCGGCGTTCATTGCCCCGCAAAATGTCACCAACGCCAACCTGGCGTTCGATACGGCGGCTCCCGGTTCGGAATTACTGAAGAGTTTTTCGGCGCAGATGACCGTGCCCTATACGGTGCAGACCGAAGGGTATGACTTCGCATTCTATTTCGGCCCGAACAAATACGCCATCCTCAAGAAGGTCGCCGCTGCGGACGGCGAGGAACTGCACATGGAGCGCCTGATCCCGCTGGGATGGGGTATCTTCGGCTGGGTGAACCGCTGGTGCGTCATCCCGGTCTTCGACTTCCTGCGCAATTATATCGCCAGCTTCGGCATCATCATCCTGATCCTGGTGATCCTGGTGAAACTCGTCATCTCTCCGCTTACGTACAAGAGTTACGTCTCGATGGCGAAGATGCGCCTGATAAAACCGCAGGTGGACGAGCTCAACAAGAAATACCCCAAGAAGGAGGACGCCATGAAAAAACAGCAGGCGACGATGGAGCTCTACAAGAAAGCGGGCATCAACCCCATGGGCGGATGTATCCCCATGCTGATCCAGATGCCGATCCTGATCGCCATGTTCCGCTTCTTCCCCGCGTCGATCGAGCTGCGCGAGCAGCCCTTCCTGTGGGCCGACGACCTCTCGTCGTACGACAGCATCGTGAACCTGCCGTTCTCGATTCCCTTCTACGGCGATCATGTTTCGCTGTTCGCCCTGCTGATGGCGGTGTCGCTGTTCGGATACTCCTGGTTCAACTACCAGCAGACGGCGTCGTCGCAGCCCCAGATGGCCGGCATGAAGTTTATGATGGTCTACATGATGCCGATCATGATGCTGTTGTGGTTCAACAGCTATTCGAGCGGCCTTTGCTACTACTACCTGCTGTCGAACCTCTTTACCATCGGCCAGACGTTGCTGATCCGCCGCATGGTCGACGACGATAAGATCCATGCCGTCATGCAGGCCAATGCCGCCAAACGGAGCAAGGGCAAGAAGTCGAAGTTCCAGCAGCGCTACGAGGAGCTCCTCCGCCAGCAGGAGGCGCAGCAGCGTACCAAACGCAAGTAAACGGTTCGCATCGGCGCAGGGCCGGCGGCGGGGATTGCCGGATACGGTGCAGGCCAATGCGTGAAGCCCGGTGGCCCGCGCGGTTCCGCGAAGCCCGACGATACGCGAATATGAATAGGCCGGAGGCGGTTCCTGCGATGCGGGTTTCCGGCTCCGGCCTCGTTTTTGCTCCGTCAGGTTTGCGATTGTATATCCCGACTACGCGGCGGCGGCCTTTTCAGGTGTTGCCGGACGGCGAGGCAGAAGTCCCCTCGGGGAAGCGCTCCGGGAAGGATCGGGCCGCGGGTGCAGCCGGGACGCTGCACAACAGTTGCCGGGGCGCGCAGCCGGGGATGAAAAAATCCGGGCAGCAAGGCCGAAGTTGCCTCGGGGCAGGACGGTGTTTCGGGCGCGGCCCGGGGGGGACACGACAGCTGCCGGAGTACGAAGCCGGGTGTGAATCCGGGGCGCAGGATTTGGAGCACGGAAATCCAGGGGGGGGCAGCGTGGGGAACGAAAATCCGGGCCGTGAGGCCGGGCGTATCAAGTATATGATTGCCAAATAGTATTGCAGATGAGGATGAAACGAACTTTTTTTGTATTGCTCCTGTTGGCGGCCGGAACCGCACTCCGGGCGCAGACACTGGGCGGGGAGTACCGCCTGTCGCGGGTTTTCCCGGTCGAAGGCCGGCAGGGGATCGCCGCCGACTCGAATTACTATTATGTTTCGGGCAGTACGGCGCTCTACAAGTACGACAAGCAGGGGCGGCTGGTCGCCCGTAACGGACAGCCGTTCGAAGGGTTGCCGCTCGCCGCGAACCATATCGGCGATATCGACGTATGGAACGGTGAGATTTATGCCGGCATCGAGACTTTCGACGACGGCAAGGGTGAGAATATCCAGGTCGCCGTGTACGATGCCGGCGACCTGACGTGGAAGCGGTCGATCGACTGGGAACCGGCCTCGGGGCAGGTCGAGGTGTGCGGACTGGCCGTAGACCGTGACCGGAATATGGTCTGGATGGCCGACTGGGTCGACGGGCGCTACCTGTACGGTTATGACCTGGCGACGGGCAAGTATGTGCGCAAAGTCCACCTGCGCCCGGTGCCGCAGTGGCAGCAAGGGATATATATGGACGGCGGGCAGATGCTCATTTCGGCCGACGACGGCGATGCCGACTTGGACGAGCCGGACAACCTCTATATTGCCGACCTGCGCGACGGGAAAAGCTATGCTGCGGTGTTGCCGTTCCGTATGATGTCCGATTTCCGGCGCGCGGGCGAGATCGAGGGACTGACCGTCGACCCTGCGACGGACGAGCTGCTGGTACTTTCGAACCGGGGTTCGCGCATCGTGCTGGGAATGGTCAGGGGTTTCTACCCGGGGTACGACAGCGAACTGCACGAAGTCTATGTCTATGAAAAGGTAAAATAGGAAAAGTCCCGGAAGGGACTTTTTTTGTTGAGGGTATGTGCCGGATGCCGATCTCGTTGCCGCCAGCCGATGCCTTTGCGGGCGCCTCCTCGGGGGAGGGACTTCGCCCGTCTGGCTTCCGGCATCCTGTTTTCGGGGTGCCCGGTTCCGCGGATGGGCGTTTCCCGTTGCTCGTTGTGGGAGCGTCCTTATTTTGCTGTCGGCTGACGACAGGGGACTGTCCGCGGGTATCCGCTTGATTTGCCGGGTGGGCCCAGGCTGTCGCTATATCTTTTCCCGTTCCCGGTCTTCGAGGATGGCGTCGAAATTCTCCTCCGCCCATCCGATAAGCGCTGTGAGGTGGGGCATGAGCGACTCGCCGCGGGGCGTGAGCGCATATTCCACGCGGGGCGGCACCTCGGGGTAGACCTTGCGCGACAGCAGCCCGTCCTGTTCCAGCTTGCGGAGTGTCGATGTGAGCATCTTCTGCGAGATGTCGGCCGTCCGGCGGTGGATTTCCGAAAAACGCAGGCACCCGCTCGTATGGAGGTTGTAGAGTACCAGCAGCGACCACTTGTCCCCGAAGCGGTCGACGATATGGCGGATCGGGCAGTGGGCGTAGGTCGGGTGTGCGGTTTTTTCCATGTCCGTTCGGGGCGGTCTTTCTTTCCTTATTCTACATACAACACCAGTCCCTTGAGGTACTCGCCTTCGGGGTGGTAGATGCTCACCGGGTGGTCGGCGGGTTGCGTCAGCTGGTGCAGGATGCGCACGTTGCGGCCCGCGATGGCCGCAGCCGAGAAGATCATCGTGCGGAACAGCTCCTTCGACACCGCCTGCGAGCAGGAGAACGTGAAGAGGATGCCGCCGGGACGTATCTGCGAGATGGCGCGGGCGTTGAGGCGCTTGTAGCCCTGCATGGCATTACCCAGCACCTTGTGGTGCTTGGCGAAGGCCGGTGGGTCGAGGATGATCAGGTCGTATTTGTCTTCGATGTTCTTGAGGTACTCCACGGCATCGGCGGCCGTTTCCGTAAAGTTGGCCTGCGGGCCGAAGTTGAGTTTCATGTTTTCCGTGGCCAGCACGACGGCGCGTTCCGAAGAGTCCACCGAGCAGACCTTCTCGGCGCCACCTGCCATGGCATAGACCGAGAAGCCCCCCGTGTAGCAGAAGGTGTTGAGCACCGTGCGCCCCTTCGAGTAGCGTTTGACCAGCTCCCGGTTTTCGCGCTGGTCGAGGAAGAACCCGGTTTTCTGCCCCTGCTCCCAGTTGACGAGAAATTTCTCGCCGTTCTCCGTCACCACGTGCGCCGAATGGTCGGAGCTTCCCCACAGGTATCCGTCCACAGCACCCAGCCTGGCGTTGAAGGGCACGGTTTGCGAACTTTTGTCGTAGATGGCCGTGATGCGGTCGCCGTAGGCAGCCAGGATCGCCCGCGCAATATCCTGGCGGGCAAGGTACATGCCTACGGAGTGGCACTGGACGACGGCCACCGTGCCGTAGATGTCCACCACGAGTCCCGGCAGCCCGTCGCCCTCGCCGTGGACGAGGCGGTAGCAGTCCGTGTCGGGGTTGTCCGTGAGTCCGAGCGTGCGCCGTACGTCGTAGGCCACGGCGATGCGCCGGTTCCACCAGGCTTGGTCGATCGGTTCCTTGTCGAATGTAAGCACGCGCACGGCGATCGAGCCGATCTGATAGTGTCCCAGGGCGATAAAATCGCCCGTGCGGGTATATATTTCGACCAGGGCGCCTTCCGTGATTTCTGATTCGTCTTCGGCCTTGATGTGGTCGATGGCGCCCGAGAAAATCCACGGGTGGCGGCGCATGAGCGATTCTTCCTTGCCTTTGCGCAGGTATACTTGGGGTGTCATAATTCGGGATGTTTGATTTGGGGTGTGTGAAGCAGTCGGTCGTAGATCGCCGTGCAGACCCACGCATCGGTCGCGGCGTAGAGTTTTTGTTTGTCGGTGAATGTCGCAGCCTCCCAGTTGCTCAGCCGCTGGGCTTTCGATACGCGCTGCCCCAGCACGATGGCCGAGAGTTTGCGCAGGCTCTTCTCTCCGATGCCCCATTGGGGGGCTATCGTTTGCAGGTCGACGAACCCTGCGTCGCGGAAATGGCGTATCTGGCGCAGCGAGCGCAGGTCGCCGGCGACGTCGGCGCCGATCTTCAGGATCTCCTTGCTTTCGAGCACCTGCAGGATCGGCTTGGCGAACGGGATCTTGTTCAGCCGGAAAAGGAAGCATAGCTGCGGCGTGGAGAGTTGCAGCAGCGACACGCGGAACGTCACCCCGGGCCGGAACGACGGGCGGGTCTCGGTGTCGAAACCGATGACGCGTTGTTTCATCAGGAATTTGCAGGCGGGGACGATGTCGCGCTCATTGTCGACGATGCGTATTTCGCCCCTGAATTCGATGGCCGGAAGCGCTGCGGCCTCCTCGTTGCTGATCTTATCCGTAAAGTTGTTTGTCGTAGTCATGCCGTGGAACATTCTCACAAAAATAGGGAATTATTTCCGGAAAACGGCATGCGGGGCGATTTTTTACATCCCCGCGGGCGGTTACGACCCTATTTTAACCCGATTTTCCCGTCCCTGCCCGTGCCGGCGATGCCTTCGTCGAGCAATTCGCGCAGCGCCCGGCCTATCTGCTGTGCCTCCCCGGGGAATTCCGCGGCCAGTTCGTGCGGGTCGGCAGCCCCGCGGGACAACCTTTGGAGCAGTTTTTCGCGCAGCCCGCCGTCGGACGACGGCGCTGTGCCTCCCTGCGCCTGCCGCTTCCCGGCACGTTTGTGTGCGAGGCAGATGTCGCATACGCCGCATGCCGCAGGGGCGCCTTCACCGAAATACCCTTCCAGAACGGCGCTGCGGCAACGGGTCTCGTTCGCGGCGTAGGCGAGCATGTGTTCGAAGCGTTCGCGCATCAGCTCCTGCCGCCGTTTGTAGGTCTCGGGGGCGATGTAGAGGTCGGCGCGGGGCAGCCGCTCCTCGTCCATGAAGAGGATCGGCGAGCGGTTGGAGGGGACGTAGCGGATCACGCGCAACTGCCAGAGGCGTTTGAGCAGCTCCTTGACCCGCTGCACGGTATAGCCGCTCCAGGTGGCGATCTCGCCCTCGTCGATCTGCCGGAATTCGGTGAAGACCCCGTTGTAGAGGCGCAGCAGCGTGCGGATGAAGTGATCCAGCTCGTCGCGCTGTACGCGGAGTTTGTAGAGGTCGTCGCGGCTTATGCAGAACATGATCCGTGCCGGGTTTTCCTGTGCGTCGGTCAGCGTCATGTACCCGTTTTGTTGCAGGAGCTTCAGGGCGCTCACGACCGTGCCGGAGTAGAGGTGCTCGCGGGCGCAGAAGTCGTGGATGTTGAACAGGAACGACGCCTGGGCACCGTCGCCGATGCCGACCTGCAGGTAGGAGCAGACCCGTTCGTAGATGTCCTTGATCTTTTCGAGCGGCGGGAATTCCTGCTCGAAACGCCGCACGATGCGTTCGCCGTCGTCCGACGATACCAGCAGCAGGGCGTAGCTCCGCATGCCGTCGCGGCCCGCTCGGCCGGCCTCCTGGTAGTAGCTCTCGAGCGAGTCGCACATGCTGTAATGGGCGACGAAGCGCACGTCGGGTTTGTCGATGCCCATGCCGAAGGCGTTGGTGGCGACCATCACGCGCGTCCTGCCCGAGACCCACTCCTCCTGTCGTAGCGAGCGTTCGGCATGCCCCATGCCCCCGTGGTAGGCCGCGGCCGTTATACCCTCCCTGCGCAGCATGTCGGCGACCTGCTCGGTGCCTTCGCGCGTACGGACGTAGACGATGCCCGAACCGGGGACGTTGCGTACCAGGCGCAGCAGCTGCCCGTTCTTGTCGTCGGTGTGGCGGACGCTGTACGAAAGGTTGGGACGTGCGAAGCTGCTCCGCAGGATATGCGGTTCGGCGAAATGCAGGTGGCGCATGATGTCTTCGGCCACGAGTTTCGTGGCCGAGGCCGTGAGCGCCAGCACCGGGACGCCGGGCAGTTTTTCGCGCAGCTCGGCGATGCGCAGGTACGAAGGGCGGAAGTCGTAGCCCCACTGTGAGATGCAGTGGGCTTCGTCGACGGCCACGAGCGATACGTTCATGCGCACGACGCGCAGGCGGAAGGCCTCCGTTGCGAGCCGCTCGGGGGCGACGTAAAGGAACTTGACGTCGCCGTAGACGCAGTTGTCCAGCGCGATGTCGATTGCACGCGGCGAGAGCCCCGAATGGATCGCCACGGCCGGGATGTGCCGTGCCCGCAGGCGGTCGACCTGGTCTTTCATCAGGGCGATCAGGGGCGTCACGACGATGCACAGCCCCTCCTGCGCAAGCCCGGGGATCTGGTAGGTAAGCGACTTTCCGCCGCCCGTGGGCATCAGGGCCAGGGTGTCGCGCCCGTCCATCACCGAACGGATGATACGCTCCTGTACGGGGCGGAATTCGGTGAAGCCCCAGTAGCGTTTCAGTACGTCGTATATCTTGTCCGCTGGCCTTTCCATGAATACAAAGGTAGGAAAAATTAGGTGTTTCCCGGAATTTTTTATACTTTTGCATCGGATTAGACGTTCGACAAATGAAGATAAGCGAAAAATTCAAAGTGCGCGAGATGGCGGGGGAGCATGTGATTATCATGCCGGGCCGCTGCGGTGCCGACATGACCCGTATCCTGGCGCTCAACGATTCGTCGCTCTATCTTTGGGAGGCGCTCGGCGGCAAGGACTTTACCACCGGGGACGCAGCCGCCCTGTTGTTGGAGCGTTACGACGTGGACGAAGCCACCGCACAGCGCGATGCCGGGGCCTGGGCTGCGAAGCTCGCCGAATGCGGCGTGCTGGAGTAACCTGCGCGGCACGTGTCCGCTGCACGGGCGGAAAACCTGAAAGGTAGCATGAAATTGAAAAGACTCATATCGCTGTTGCTGCTCGCCATCTACCTGACGGCGTGGGGCGGCCCTGCGTATGTGTCGCTTTCGTGCAAGTGCGTCACGATGTCGTCGCATGTCTGCTGCCACCACTGCCAGCACAGCGCCGATGCCGCGGGTGCCGGCGAGTCGCTGAAGGCTCCCTGCTGCGGTAACCACCATTCGACCGAAATCGAACTCTATACGGGTTCTTCTTCCGATAACCACGAGAGATTCATCCGCTGCACGGTCACCGACCTGCCGCCCGCATTGGTTGCGGAGGCTCCGGTCGCGGCCGTCCTCAAGTTCTTCGGGGAGACGCTTCCCGAACGCGGCGATCCTTTCGTCATGCGGGGCCATGTGCGCTCCGCAGGCCTTCGTGCCCCTCCCGTATTGGCTTAAAACCTTTTTGGGACGGATGCTGCGCGCATCCGCCCGCAAATAGTTTTAACCAATAACGGAATGTAATGAAAATCAACAAAATCATTTTATCTGTTTCTTCCCTTGCCGTGTGCGGAACCCTCAGCGCACAGGATTTGCGGGGTGTAGTCCGCGACGCCGACAACCAGCCGCTGGTGGGCGCTTCGGTTTACTGGGAGGGTACTACGATCGGTGCCAGCACCGATGCCCAGGGGGCGTTCCTGCTCCATCGGGTAAAAGGTTACGACAATCTGGTCGCCTCGTATCTGGGATATGTGAACGACACGCTGCGTGTGGCAGGCGGTGCGGAGCGTATCGAATTCACGCTCGCTTCCGAAGGCGTGGCGTTGGAGGACGTGGTGGTCGAGGGTAATCTGAGCGGCAACTTCGTCAAGCGTGACGGCATCGTCAAGGGCGAGATGATCTCGTTCGCGGGCCTCTGCAAGATGGCCTGCTGCAATCTGGCCGAGAGCTTCGAGAACTCGGCGTCGGTGACCGTCGGGTACAGCGACGCCATTTCGGGCGCACGGCAGATCAAGATGCTCGGCCTGGCAGGTACCTATACCCAGATCCTCGACGAAAACCGCCCGATCATGCGCGGGCTGAGCGCCCCCTACGGACTGAGCTACACGCCCGGCATGTGGCTCAATTCGATTCAGGTATCGAAGGGCGTGGCGTCGGTGACGGCCGGGCATGAGGCCATCACGGGGCAGATCAACCTCGAGCACCGCAAGCCGACGGACGACGAGAGGCTGTTCGTGAACCTCTATCTGGACGACGAACTGCGCCCCGAGGCCAACATCTCGACGGCGTTCCCCGTCACGAAGGACAAGAAACTGTCGAGCGTCATCCTGCTCCACGGTTCGATGGATACCGACGTCCGTAAGATGGATCACAACGACGACGGATTCCGCGACCTGCCGCTCTCCGACCAGATCAACGTGGCCAACAAGTGGCTTTATGCGGCCGATAACGGTACGCAGATCCGCTGGGGATGGAAATTCGTACAGGAGAACCGCCTGGGCGGTATGCTCGACTACAAGAATTCGATGCGCGGCGAGATGGAGAAGAACTGGAACTGGAAGGAGACGGGCGCCGATATGCCCCTCTACGGTTCGAAGATCCGCAACCGCGGCGCGAACGGTTATTTTAAAATAGGTATGCCCGTCGGCCCGTCGGTCTACGATGCCGACGAGCAGGACGAGATGCGTTCGAACCTGGCTTTCGTGGCCGATTTCGACCACTTCAACGAGAACGCCTATTTCGGGCTGAACGACTACCGCGGCAATGAGAATACGCTCTCGCTGAACCTCATGTACAACCACTATTTCACCTACCGGTCGTCGCTGATCGTCGGTGCACAGGGACATTTGCAGTACTACCGCGAGAGTTTTGCCAACAACACCCCGTGGATTGCGGCAGCTCCGGCTACGCTCTACGACTTCGACCGCAACGAGCAGGAAGTGGGTGCCTATGCCGAGTATACCTATTCGATCAAGGACAAGTTCTCGGTCGTGGCGGGTATCCGCGGTGATTACAATGCGTTTTATGACAAGTTCTTCGTGACTCCCCGCGGGCATATCCGCTGGAACATCACCCCCTCGACCACGCTGCGCGGCTCGGCCGGCCTGGGATACCGTTCGACCAACGTCATCACCGACAACATCGGTATGCTGGCGACCGGACGGCAGATCGTGATCCCCGATTTCGATGGCTTCAACCGGCTGGAGAAGGCGCTCACGGTGGGCGGAAGCCTCACGCAGACCTTCGGGCTGGTCAGTTCCGGCGACGCGACGCTGAGTTTCGACTATTTCCGCACGCAGTTCTACAACTCGGTGATCGCCGACCAGGAGTACAGCGCCGACCAGATCGTGCTCTATAATTCGGACAAGCGTTCCTATACGGATACCTACCAGATCGACTTTTCGTGGACGCCCGTCGAACGGTTGGACATCTTCGCCACGTTCCGTTATACGGACAGCGAGATGACGATCGACCGCCCCGACGGAAAGACCGCCCGCGTGGAACGGCCGCTGGTGAGCCAGTACAAGACGCTGCTCAACATCCAGTACGCCACGAAATTCCGCCGCTGGGTGTTCGACGCGACGGCACAGCTGAACGGCCCTGCACGCATCCCGACGCAGACGGGCGACCTGGCCGACGACAAGTATTCGCCGCGCTACCCGATGTTCTTCGCCCAGATAAGCCGCAAGGTCGGCAAGTTCGACATCTATGCCGGTTGCGAGAACATCGCCGACTACCGCCAGCACGACCCGATCCTCAATGCGGACAACCCCTACTCGACGGGTTTCAACTCGATGAACGTATGGGGGCCGCTGATGGGGCGCAAGTTCTATATCGGCCTGCGGTTCAATTTGTATTGATTAACCTTTAAATAAACACCAGGATGAAGAAAATTTTAATGCTGTGCCTTGCACTCGTGATGGGTGTGGGCATGTGTGCAGCGCAGAAGGCTGCCGACAAAAAGACGGTGACGACGGTTTTCACGACCGACATCGACTGTGAACACTGTGTCAAGAAGATCATGAACAATGTCCCCTCGCTCGGCAAGGGCGTCAAGGACGTGAAGGTCGACCTGCCTAAGAAGGAGGTGACCGTGGTCTATGACTCTG
>OODO01001872.1_pt1 | contig 12842 bp, 22 predicted proteins | sample 1671261 | NCBI WGS metagenome assembly OODO01 (sample SAMN06348138, study PRJEB24527) | human gut metagenome | biome: human gut; feature: ankylosing spondylitis patient; material: feces | host: Homo sapiens | place: China | collected 2015-10 | reverse complement strand
GCTGCAAACACAATTCCTTCACGCAAGAAGGGCTTTTGCTGATATTTGGCTTCCCATTCGTTAGCGTCTAACCTAGCTTTCATATCAACATAATATTTTGTTGAAAATCCAACGCCATATTCATAATCGAAATTGGATTCATCATCATCATTCAAAGCTGGAATTTTTCTAAACCGATACATTGGATTATCCCGATTTAGCTTCTCGATTTTTCCAAGAGGGTCATATAAATTCCATCTGGTTCCAACCATAAGTTCTCTTGCACCATCAATCTTACGGTCAACCATCTTGTTCAGATATTCTTGATATGTATTTTCCAATCGGGTAGGGCTTAATGAATGTTGCCTATCTCTTACAAGGTCATCCACGTACAAATACCCATCAGAAGAAATATCAACGGCACCTGTCCAAGTACCTTCAATACCACGGCAAGTCATTGTTGCAAATCTATCTGGCTTGTCCAGGTTTATTTCAAAATCATCAGCACTCTGTTTTTGAAGTTTCGATTGCGGAAAAATTTCACTGTAGTTGTATTCCTGTGTATTAATGAGGTTAAGAAGTTCTCCATAGAATCCTTTTGCCAGTTTTCCAGAATGACCGCCCATGGCACTATGGCTATTCGGTCTTTTACCCATTATCCAAGACATAAAGAAAATACACATAGTAGATTTTCCAACACGGCTTGGAAGCGATAAACCATAAAACTCTATTTTTCTTTCTTCCAAATCCTGTAAGTCTTGGGCTACCACATGTAGTGTTTTTTTTCGTGGAATATAAAATTTCTTGCTGTCCGGTCTATTTTTTTCCATATAAAGCAAGTAACTTTCAAATAAATGTGGTGCTTCCAGTAACAAATACTGCCAGTAGATATCGTCAAAGTCACCACTACCAGTTAATGCAGCACACTTCTCTGCTATGTTATGTGAGTATTGACTTACTTTCATAGCCATTTTCCGTGCTTCTTGGTTCTTGTCGAAAGGAAGGTCAATATTCATGTTCAAGAGCAAATCAAGGCAATCTTTTTGGTTCTGATAGATTGTCATATCACTACTGATAATCTGATTTAGGACTGTCCGATACCATTCAAGCGAGCCTTCTGTAATTTTTCCCATAAAAATAGAGCCAGACCTCCTTCCTTTTTAGGATTTAGTCTGGCTCTCGTGTGGCTCTCTTGACTGGTTTATTTATTATTTAGCATTCTCATCAGCTGTCATATCTCTTGTATCTACGATTGTAGAAGTGTTACCTCCTTGAATCTTTGGTACTTCACCATTCCATTTATCAATCTTCTGTTTTTCAATCAGTTCGGTAGTAAGAGATTCTGCGATTTTTCTATTTGCTTCTGCTTCAGCTTCTGCTTTAATCTTAATAGCTTCAGCTTTACCTTCTGCATCAATTTTGGCCTGTTCCGCTTGGATAGATGCTTTCTCCTTTTCCTGTTCGGCAGCAATCAGTGCAACTTCTTTATCTTTATCAGCTTGTACTTTGGCTGTTTTAGCTTCAATGTTAGCAAGTTCTAATTCTTGCTGTGCATTTACCTTCTTTTGGATTGCAGCCTGTGTTTCATCATCAGTGGAAATGGAAGTAAAGTTTACTGTATCAATAATAATTCCGTATGGCTCAAACTTCTGCTTAAGATATTCGTCAAGTGCTTCATTCAGTTCCTGGCGTTTATCACCGAAAACATCTGTTACTGGATATTTTGCTGTTACTTCCTGCGTCCACGCTTTCATCTTAGGCTTGATAAAGGTGTTTTTTACGGATTCTCCTGATTGACCTTTGAACTGAGTAAATACATCGGTAACTCTATTTTGATCGAATTTATAAGAAAATTCAAGGTCAACTTGAAGTGATTTACCATCTGCTGTTGGTGTCTTGAAGCTTTCATCTTTTGGAGAATCGCCCTTATCCTCAGATGTAAGATAAGACTGCTCGATTCCAACAGAATACAGCGAAGTTTTTACTGTAGGTGAAATCAAATGCCATCCCTGTGTAAGTACATTCTTAGAGATTCCTCCGTTCATTTTGTACTCTACCGCAATGTAACCAGCCGGAACTCTCACACTGCACTTTGCAACACATATAAGTCCTGCAATGATTACAACAGCTAATCCAATTCCACCTAAAAGTCCTTTTTTCATTTATTATCCTCCTCTTTTTGACTTTCGTCTTTATTTAACTCATCAATAGCATTTCTGCCAATGTGGTTCAATAATTTACCTAGTGGCTGAAATAATTTGTAAAGCAGGAACCATACTACTGCCGCTCCGCATACCACTAGAAATATAAATACTGGATTCATTTAATCACCTAACTTTCTGCAAATTTCAATAAAATCTGGCTTACTAAGTTCTTTCAACTTATCAGCATACTTTGGAAATTCATGCGTATATATCGGATGACCTAAAAGCTTTTCCGCATATTCATATGCAAGTTTCGGTCATCCCCTGTAAGCATACAAATTCCTGTATAGGTTTCAATTACTACGGCTTCTTGTTTTGTCATACATATCCTCACTTGATAAAATCATCTTTTTAATTCCGTAAAAATATTTTCAATTACTTTCCACTCTGCGAATATTGCCATAAACAGTAATGGTACTGCCGAAAATCCCCAATGATTTTCAATCATTATTTGAATTGTGGCTATCAAATAATCTGCTACCCATTTGAATATTATGAAATTCGCAATTATCCAAAATATTTTTCTGATTTTGTTCATTTGGTCACGCTTTCTTGACTGGCCATTCAAAGCCAAAATCTGAACGTTTGATTTTGCATTGTGGGCTTCCGTCCTTCCAGAAAACTAATCCCTCTATCTCGTGTTCGGAAAGATATTTCTTGATTCCATCAAATGTTCGTTCGACTTCAACGATTTCTTTGCCATGCTTGATTAATTTATTGGATGTGAAATTGTATGGATTATTTTGAAAGCATCTACCAACTGCTTCATATGTGCCATCTGATAATTTCATCCCATAGTTTTCAAGCATTACCGTCATTTCATATGCCGTAATAAACCACTTATCAGCCGGATTATTCTCATCAATCTTTACCCATCCCGGCCAATGACCTGTAATGGAATCTGGTTCACAACAAGGAATAAATCCCTCTGGTGGTATTTTACCTTTCTTACAGTCGTATCGTTTATAATATTTTCCGTCAATTACTGCACAGCAAGAACCATCATATTTAACTGTTGCAATTCCTTCTCCTTCAAGTACCCATTCCATACCTGGATGCACTTTTGGAAGAACCTTTACAACCTTGTGGTCTTTGAATTCTCGCTCAAATAATGTTGGTATCTTTTTCATTTGCTCACCATCTTTCTTTTTGATTTCAAGTATTTTCTGTATTTACGACTGTATTTACGAAGAATTAAATCGAGCATAATGCTATTTGTCTGTTCTACGTTTTCTGACATAGTTGTGAGATATGGATAATCTTCTCTATCATCTACTAATGTCTTGAAGATCAAGTCTAAAGCAAACTGAGCACTGACAGGTGGGTCGCACAGTTCAAAGTCTTTATCCTTGTACCACTCATCAATCTTATTTTGGAATCCATCAAAGGATATTTCTTCGTTCCATATCATACATTCACCTCGAACTCTTTCTTACAGTTGCTTCCCTTGCATTTTAATTTAAGATGCTGAATCTTCGTGTTTGGGCTAATCAGAAGTGCTTTCTTTTGGCAAAAAGGACAACAGGCGTATTTCGTTCCGTTAATATTCCGTATCAATGCCTGTCCATTCCACGGCTCGGGTGGATTCATGTATTCAGAAAAATCTATCCCTTCGGATTCTAATGCTGACTTAATGCTCATTAAAAATCTCCTTAAATTTCTTCCTATTAAAACCATTGTCTTGGTTTCCCCAATACGGATATTGCTCTAAGCATTTTCTCATATAATCGCATGGATGTGCTTTTGCAAAGTCAACAATTTCTTTGGCAGGTGCCTGTTGCATCTTCGCCCTCCGTTCTGGACAACATTTTGTTTCTACGCCCATGTCACTTCAACCCATGAATCTTTCTCAGATTTGCATATCTGTCAATTATTACGTCAATCGTTGTGTAAAGCTGATTGATTGTGATGCAATCATCCTGATGCTGTCTGCGACATTTTGCGATTTCTACAGATTCATCATAAAATGGCGTATCTGAATTTTCACGCACCTGCCTTTTTAAGTCATCGTTGTAACCGCACATTTTATCCAGTTCAGCCTGAAGCTCATTGATTTTATTATTTTTGTCTAAAATTTCATGTTGTTTCTTTTCACATTCTTCAGACAACCGAACAACCTCTTTTTTCAGCTGATCTATCCTCCAGTCCTTCATATCCTCAAATTTCATATTTACCACCTCTGTCTTTGAAAATTGTTTCTTCCAAGCATAAATTTTTCAGCCGAAAAATTATCCTCTACATCAATATGTGCTTCACGGTCTTGCACCTCATATCCGTTTGGTGTTAATTCAAGTTTTGCAGTATATTCAGCGCCACAATTAGTGCATTGCCATGTCACATTTAAAAAGAGTTCTTTTTCTCTAAAAGGTTTTGCGTAATCGGAATTTTCGCATTTCAATATTCCACCGCAAACAGGACAATTGCGTTTATCAAGTAAATCTAGCATTCATTTTCCCTCTTTTGCCTATGCTTCATCTGACAGGCAATCATTTTAGCTATGTTTTCACGTTCCTGTTTTATTCCATGTCCCTGCCGGAATAACTCACATTCAAGAATGTTTCCGCAGTGTGAGCATTCGTCTTTGATTTCTTTACCGCATACCTCAATCATTTTCATCACCACAGTAAATCAGTAAGTAATTTGCAAGTTTTCTAATGTCATTTTTTCCATACAGGCGAATACCATCTTTCAATCCTCTGTCAATTAACCAAACAGCTAACTTTATTGGTTCTACAGGTGGCTCATCTTGGGATTTTTCTATCCTAAAATCATCGATTAAACCACCTCTATTTATAAGTTCAGAAAGTTCACTCATCGGTACTATGCCTCCTTGTTTTCCATCTTCTTTTCCTTCCAAAACTCACAACAGCATTCTGGTTCCGTAAAGTCTGCACAATATTCGCTATCACCATTAAAACAAACCCATGTGAAGTCATCATGTTTTCTACAATTCTTGCAACATTTTTCTTCCATAAACACCTCTTGTTAAAAAAATCCAGTGTGCCGACTTGAACGGCATAAATCTCCCAACGAGAAACACTGGAACTTTAGGGGGAAAATGCAACTTCTGGCAATGGCAATTTGCCAGATAGAAACAACAGGAATCGAACCTGTGTCACATGATATTGAGTATCATTGCTCTACCACTGAGCTATGTTTCATATTGCCGCCTGTCACGGACAGTTCTTTTCAAAGGAACTGAGATGGTTTTCACTTTTGTTTCATTCGACAGTAATACAATTGTATCTTTCCGAATTGATCGTGTTCTCCATAGCTTCAATTGGATTGTATCCAAGATTCTGTAAGATTTGTTTGAAAACTGTTACAGATTGACCACTTGCAAGTTGAACGCCTTTTCTTTTTGAATCCGCATGAAATACGTCATGTCTTCTTTTAACATTCCAGAAAATAATGTTTGGAATAACGTATCCGGCTTTATGGAACTTGTTTGCCATCTTATCATAAAACGACCAATTGCGATTTCCGCAATAATCAATTTCCATATCAGAAATTACGACAATAGCTTTTGGCATTTCTTCCTGTGAAATATTATTTTTTTCTGCTATATCAAGCACCTTTTCAAATGCAGCTTTAAGGTCTGTACTATTGCCCCAGTCAGCCCTTTTAGCATTATTGATTTTCTGTGAAAGGGCTTCACCCTTTAAAACAACTGTTTCTGGATTGCTCGAAAATGTCATAAACAAATTGTGGTATGCCCCAACATTTCTTTCGGCAAAGTATATTGCCAATCCGATTGATGTTGCCATTGGTCTTCCATACATTGAACCGGATACATCAGCCATAATCAAAGCGTTTGTTCCCTGTTCAATATAATCTGGAAGTGCTTTCCATTGTGCTTCAAGAACTTTATTGTTCTCTCGTCCGTAAAGGATTTTTTCCACGATGTCATAAGGATACAAAGTTGAAGCGTTGATTTTAACTTCTCCTTTATCAGCCTTATTAATAAAATCATTAAATCCATCTGGATCATGTTTTGCAAAGGTCTTGCGATAAATCATCATTGCACGGCTCGGAACTTCTGAATATTTAATCTCATTCCATTTACCAGCAGACATAAGGCTTTCAACAACACCGATCTGTTTTCTCATGCTACGAACAATTCTCTTAAAGTTGTAGACTGGATAACCCAACTTCTGTGCAGTCAAGATTCCTAACTTCCTAGTTTCTCTGCTACTTGCATCAGCAGTCTTAATCCATTTAGCAAGCAAAGAAATTGCTTTCCCTTCATTAAGATTCTTCAAATCTTCCTCGAACTGATTTTTCATGGTTTTCCACATATCATCTTCCAATGGTGTTCCAATCAGTTCATAGATGTCATCATATCTTCCGAACACTCCAATTAAATCGAGGTTTGGTCTAAGTGCTTCTGGATGGTGTTCAGCCATATAACGGATAATGGTTCGAAAAGTTTTTCTCTCTCCAAGCCCACAACGAATATCTCTTGCATAAAAAGCAATCTTTGTGGCAAAGAGTTTATCCTGTGCAAATGCTTCTGAGAATAAAGTGGTGATTCTATTTTCATCAGCTTCTCTCAATGCACCAATAGTTCCGAACAGGTCAAGTCTTGCATCGCTTGTAGTATTCAGCGCAACTGCTCCGTTTTCGGTTCTTGTAAACTTGCTTTCTTCTTTCATTGCATTTGCAAAATCCATGTTTCTTCTCCTTTCAGGACACGAAAAATATAAAATATACGAATTAGATTTTATTTAAGTGAGTTGCTGTAAGTGTCCCCTAAATTTTCATGATGCTTTTGGTTTTCATAATTAACAGTTATGTCCAAATGATTGCTGTAAGCACCACATAATTGCCCCGACAGGATTTGAACCTATAAAATTGTTTGCAGTAAAGAACACAGACATGTTCCGTCGGTTTTCCGTAACCGATAACCGGGGGCAGTGACGAGGGATGGATTCGAACCACCAACCTATGCCTTGTAATGGAGTAAATTGCTATTATAGTCACAAACATGACTAATATTCTCATCGCTCTGTCCAATTGAGCTACCTCGTCTAAAAACCAACAATAGCTATGCTAAAGTCAGATTTCCTATCTACACTTGGTAGATGAAATAGCAGGAGACGGATTCGAACCGCCGTTTTCATGGATATGAGCCATGCGAGATTCCGCTTCTCTATCCTGCCGGAACCCGGAAGAACCGGGTTAGCAATAGGTTTATCGTGTTATGCTTTCCACTATCTACAAGTTTTAGTGCTGTAGATTCACTGGATATTTTTATGCGTCTTTGAACGGCATCTCTTGAAAACTCCTTTTATTAACGTGCGCTGCGTTAATGTTTTTAACTCCGAGATATACCAGCCGGGAAATCAGATCCATTTAGGCTACGCCGTATCGCACCTATAAATTTACCTAATCCACACGCTCAACTGGAAGTTTTTTCCACCCATATTACGGATGAATGGCATTTAGAAGAAATGGAAGCTCTAGGATTCGAACCCAGGACTTACGGCTTATGAGGCCGTTGCTCTTACCGCTGAACTAAGCTTCCTGAGATACCAGAAATAAGCCCGCCATAGATTTATTTCTGGCACTGTTGCAGTTCTTGACCGCCAGCCGCAACAAAGGTTTTCTGAAACGCTTTTAGATTCCAGAAAAGAGTGTTATAAAATGAACTTGCGGCGTTAGCAAAACCGCAAACTGGGCTAACTGGATTCGAACCAGCAAATATAGCAGTCAAAGTGCTATGCCTTAACCGTTTGGCGATAGCCCATCAACCCCGGCGCACCATTAAGACCGGGGAAGTCGTGATATATAAGTTTATGTAATTAATATAATAAGTAATTAGCACTTACGCTACTCTGGATGCCTCGACTTATCACTTTCATAGGCTTTTCCGAGCCTACATGGATTAAGTCGAAGCGGCGCTTTTATGAATTTAACCCTCTCGATTAACTCAATCGGGATAATTCCAATTGGAATTGGTAGATACATTTGTCACCTCGTGCAAATTAAGAAAATATTCAGTGCGAAACATATTTCTAAACAAATGCAGAATAAAATCTGTATTACGTTTGTCTTTCCTTCTTCGTCCAGTATGGCTAAAGTTCCAGCAAGAACCAGAACGAAAAATGCAAGATTTACAGCTGTTCCGATTACATTAAGTGCATTCATTTTCTTTTTCCTCCCCAATTAAGAAATTCAAAATCTTTTCTGCAATCTCTTCTTCTGGCTCAAATGGCATTCCACAGTAATTGTAGGATTCTAAAGCCGATTTTATGCTTGATTTGAATCCATTGTAAATTTCTCCATGTTGTAGTAATTCGTGCCTTAAAACTAAAATTGCATCAGTAATTGATTGAGAAGTGACACTAATTTGTGCTAGGCACTCCATTTCAATATCTGGAACTGCCATCATTTCAAATTCAACCACTGGTATTTTATCTACTGCGGTGTGGAAATCAACTGAGCGTATATTCGGAACTTTGTTTCCATCAATAAAGATTTTTGTACCAAGCCAGTCATAATGGTTGGGGTTTGTGATTTTCACTAAAGGCATCTTCGTACCCCTTTCTTTTAGTTTCACAGTAGAGAAGAAGGTGTTTCGCAATCTCTTCCAACTGTAGAATGTTGTATTTTGGAATTTCCCATGTTTTCTGCTCAAATAATGGAGACAGTGGAATTTTCTCAGTCGGTAGTTTGTTAGTTACTGTGGCATTGATAATCATAGAGGCTGCATCAATGGGGGATTCGGGAAGACTATCCTTGTTATCACTTTTTGGTGCATCCGGCATGAATAACTTTTTCCATTCTCCGTTTCCATTTGAAAATAATTCTCCGTTTTGCAATTTAAGTGTTCTAATAGCTTCTCTTGGAATATCTTCTTCTTTTTCACATTTACAAATATCATTCCCAATTATGTATAAAAAACAATTCATCCCTCTTCCACCTCCCCGAAATATTTCTTGTAAAGGTCGATATCGGCAAAACCTAATTTTTCCTTAACTTCTTGAATGCTTTCCAATTTCAAATCCAAATAGGAAACATCTGTTTCCTCGACTTTTACACCAATGTCGCCTACTTGTTTCATATGCTCACGTATTCCGGCTTCAACAAGCGTGTAGCAAGAAAACCAGTTTCCTTTAGCCGTTATAAAATACGTTCTCATCCGGTATGAACCAAACCAATTCACTTTTTCTTTATCAAGTTCGATAACTTTTATTGCTGTTTCGGTGTTGTATAACTTTCCGTCTTTACAAATTGCTTTTTTATGAAAATAATTTGTTTTCTTTTCAACTCTGAACACGCCATGCGCTATTTCTTCTGAACTAAAGCCTTGGGATTCAGAAACACCTTTTTTATTTTTTGAGAAAAATTTAAGCACGTCTTTTCCTCCCGAAATATTCATCAACTGCCTGTCTTACAATATCAGATGCGCTCCTGTCTGTCCGGTTCTTCTCTTCCAGGAGCCTTTTTTTCTGTTTTTCGGAAAATCGGATGCGGATGGATTCGGATTGTGGGTTTGGTTTCATAAGCACTTACCTCAACTTACAATTTCAATTGGATATCCTAAATATGCTTCCAACTCTGAAACAGTCAGTTTACGTGGTTTCTTTATTTCAACATCAACACGCTGTATGATGTTGTCTGTTGTCTTTGCGATTGCCTTTCCAGTATAACTTTCGAATTCTTCATTTGCATATACATTCAAATGTTCATATCCGTATGTACGGCACCAACGTGCAGCTGAATCAGTAATTTTTTTAAGTTCTTCCAGTTCATTACCGAATATCTCTGAGTATCTGATAGCATTGTTTAGATCACTCGTACATACAGGGACAAGAGCCACAACATGTTTATACGGACTCCCGATAAAACGAAAGTATCTATGTGATTCCATTGCTTTTTCACCTTTTGGCAAGTTAAATCCTTGAGCTATTGCTTTTTTAAGCAACTGTTCTGATTCAACATTATTGTCTGTAACGATGCACTTATTCGTAAAATCAATCATCTTTATCCACCTCCAAGAGTTTATACAGAGTGCTTCTTGAAACTCCCATAATCTCGGCAAATTGTACCTTTGTTATTTCCCCTCTTTGCCAGCTACGTTTGGTTTCTTTAAAAAGTTCCTTATCTATCTCTTTTTTTGCGCGGCCTTTATATTTGCCTTGCGTTTTTGCTATTTCAATACCTTCTTTTTGACGCTGCCGAGTGTTTTCTCTCTCTCTTTGGGCTACATATGAAAAAAGCTGCAATACAATGTCTGTAATTAAGGTTCCTGTTAGGTCTTTATCCTGGCATGTGTTAAGAAGTGGCATGTCCTGTACGATAATATCGGCTCCGATTTCTTTTGTGATACATCTCCACTGTTCAACAATTTCATTGTAGTTTCTTCCAAGACGGTCAATTGAATGGATTACCAGAATGTCACCTTTTTGAAGAGAAGCAATCATTTTCTGGTACTCTGGACGATTGAAGTCTTTCCCAGATTTTTTATCCATATAAATTTTTTCAACACCATCTGCTTTCATTGCTTCAATCTGTCTCGCTTCGTTCTGATCTGCTGTTGAAACTCTTACATATCCTACTTTCATATATACACGCTCCTGTTTCTTTATAAAACAATTATACACTATAATGTGTGTGTTTTCAATAGCAAATTACACGTTTAAGTGAATTTTAATTGATTTTTATAACATTTGCGTTTATTATGTAAGTAGGAGGTGTTTATATGGTATCTCAAAAAATTAAGCAAATAATGAAAATGAAAAAAATTACAAATATTCAAGTTGCTGAACATCTAGGAACTTCACCACAAGCACTAGCTAACAAGTTTTCCAGAGAAACTCTTTCTGCATATGAGCTTATAGCCATCCTTGACTTTCTTGGTTGTCAAATTTCTGTTGAAGCATTTCCAGATATCATAGTAAAATTTAATAGCAATGATCTGAAAAGAGAGCCTTAATGGTTCTCTTTTTTTACTTTCTAATCAACCCCTGGCCTTGCAGCAACAGTCTGAATGTCTCTTTTCCTTTTACGGTTACGTATGTCTGGACGTTTGAATAGCCAAACGGTGTTGAAAAATCTTTCATCTGGAAAAGTCCGGCTTTCCTATACGCTTCATAAGGCTTGATAATATTATGCCGATCACGGTAAATATAACCATTTTCCGTAAGCCACTTAGTAAACGCTTTAGGTGGGATGTGGAATTCCTTTGCTGCATCTCGAAAAGTTGTAAGAAGTCTATTATCTATCAGACTGTCGAAATAATCGGCTTTAGGCTTCTGTTCCTGTACTTTCTGTTCAAGCAACTGTTTCTCTCGCTGCTCTTCAATCCACCGCTTAGCACGTTCTATTGGATCTTCAATTTGGTAGGAATCCTGTTTTACGGAGACCTCGTATTTCCCAGTTCTCGCTATACTTGGAAGAACTTCTTCCATTACCCACTCTTCAAAACGTTCTGCTGTCTCTAACTGGCTTTTCATGATAAGCCTGTACACATCTCCTTCTGGTATGAAAGTCATCATAACATTTTGCTTTGTTGTGGTTCCGTGCTGATTAGTTGTTTCTGAGACCCCTCCATGTTTCACGGAGTGCCTACAATGTCTTGAAACTGCATCTTGAGGTTTTGAATAGCCTAATGCTTTCGCTACATCGGTTCCAGAAAAATAAATTTTCCCATTTATCGTTACGGTTCTTACACTTCCAAATTCTGGATTGCTAAAAATCATCATATCGTTCATTTGTTGTACCCGCCTTTCTTGGTATTGCCTTATTTTTAGTATGGCAGAGAAACAGTTAAGGCTTACTGCTTGTCGTGTTCGAATCACTATCCCTGCCATGTTAAGGAGAGCTTTTTTGTTTTTTCGGGCGGTTTTGGTGGTAACTACCGCTGACTGGGGGTTTATATATACCCCCTCCCGGTCATCCAGTACGGACGCTGGCAAGTCAACCCGCCGCCCCATGGGAACCGCTGCCCTTGCCTGGTCGCTGTTTATCGTAGGCCTTCGGCAGTGGTCAAGGGAATGCTATGCAAAATCTATTGTAATATTGCACAAAAAACAGTGTTTTATAAAATGTCTTTTTAGGGTGTACCCTATTTGCACATTGCGTATTGCTAGATATAGAATCCGTTTTCTCGTAATCACAACATATAGTGTTTTTACTGCTATAGTTCCGGCTTTTCCATTTCTGGAAGCTCCAGTGCCGCTTTGTGTTTCTCCGCGATCTGCTGCGCGGTCTGCTGTGGTACGCCGTACTGCTGCGCGGCTTGCACTGGTGCAGTTTCTGCCATGCCGTATGCGGCTTTTGCAACAAATATCAAATTCGCATTTGTTCCGGTCTGGTTATGCAGTCTATTAATTGCACAGTTTTTACAAATATCAAACCATTTTTTAGCCGTGTCACCATGTGACGAGTTTGTTCTATACACTCCATTCATCCAGTCAGTAAACGTTGTACGATTAATCCCAACTAAAAAGCTAAATACTTCTAGGGTTGGTAATACATGATATTTACTGCATAATCTCACATAAGTATTAAACATTTTATCTAATAGCTCTATATTGTCATTACTTGGCTTTTGTATATGATCTGCAATATAAAAAATCATATCTACAAAGCTATCTGATACTTCTTTCTTATAGTTTTCGTTATCTGGTGATATACATAATACAGTATTTA
>OODO01001863.1_pt1 | contig 12913 bp, 8 predicted proteins | sample 1671261 | NCBI WGS metagenome assembly OODO01 (sample SAMN06348138, study PRJEB24527) | human gut metagenome | biome: human gut; feature: ankylosing spondylitis patient; material: feces | host: Homo sapiens | place: China | collected 2015-10 | reverse complement strand
CACCCTACGGGCAATAAGGTACGCGCCGCCTGTTACGGTACTCCAGATTTGTGAGTAGCTGCGTTAGAATATCTGCGGTAAACTAGCTTTGCGTTCAAAATTTGCAGAGCAGCACGAATTTGCCGCAGTTCTGCAGGGGCCGATGCCTACATCGGTCCCTGCAGAAGTTACGAATTCGCTGAAGATTTCCGTAAAAACAGCATATCAGAAAAGGCATACGGACTCTGCTGAAGGAGGCAGAGTTCGTATGCCTTTTTCTGTTTGGATATTGATTGACAGCCGCCGAGAGTGGACTCCCGGCGGCTGTACAGGAAAGGGTAGGAACGTGCTTAGAACATGGCCTTCATTGCCTCATACAGACCGTCGGCGTCCATGCCGTTGCGGGCGTAGAGGAATTCGGGGTTCGCAATCGGGACGAAGTAGTCCGGGCAGCCGCGGCTGACCAGTTTGCAGGCAATGCCTGCCTCTGCGATACACGAGCCGACCAACTGGCCAAGACCGCCGAGCAGATTGTGGTCCTGCGCTGCGACGACGCGGCCGGTTTTTGCGGCGTCAATAACGGCCTGCTTGTCAAGCGGTTTGATCGTGAACATATCGACGACGCGGATCTCCTTGCCGAGTTCGTCATGGATGCGCTTGGCGGCTTCCATGGCGAAGTGCACCATGATGCCGGTGCAGATGAACGCACCGTCGTCGCCTTCGCGCGGGATGAGCGCCTTGCCGATTTCGTATTTTGTATCCTCCGGATACAGGGAACTTGTGGCCTCGCGGCCAAGACGAATGTAGACAGGGGCGTTCAGTTCCATTGCTGCCTCCAGCAGCTTTGCAATCTGGAACGGGTCGCCCGGCTCGAGAACCGTCATGTTGTTGCAGGCAACCATGAGCGCGGAGTCTTCCAGCGCGCAGTGCGTGCAGCCGGAAGCACCGTTGGAATAGCCTGCACCGTTGCCGATGATGACGACCGGCAGCTTGGAATAGCAGATATCGGTGCGCACCTGCTCGTAGCAGCGCATGGACGCGAACGGTGCGAACGCGAACGCCAGCGGGCGGAAGCCCTCGTGGGCAAGACCGGCGGAGACGCTCATCAGGTTCTGCTCGGCAATGCCGACGTTGTAGCAGCGGTCAGGATATTTTTCCTTGAACGCTTGAATGCGGGAGGAGGTATCGACGTCGGCGGTCAGAACGAGCATATTGTCATACTCGCCGCCGAGCGTTGCCAGGCACTTGCCGACAGCGTCGCGTGCGCTGGTCATCATGGCCATGTTCAGGGTCATGTTCATTTCGCCCTGCAGCAGCTTGTCCTGCGCTTCACTCATGCTTCCGCACCCCACTTTCTTTCATATGCTTCGGTGATCTCGGCCTTCGCCTTGATCCAGTCGGCCTCATTGACGCAGCCTGCATGCCAGGAGACATTATTCTCCATGAAGCTGACGCCGTGGCCCTTGACGGTCTTGCCAATGATAACGGTTGGGACGTCGGAATCGGGTGCGGGCAGCGCGTCGATGGCGTCCAGGATGGCGTTCATGTCGTGGCCGTCGATGGTGACGGTGTTCCAGCCGAACGCGCGCCACTTGTCGGCGAACGGTTCCAGCGCCATGTATTCCTCGGTTGGGCCGTCGAAGGACATGCCGTTGCGGTCAACGAAGACGACCAGATTGCCGAGTTTATACTGGTGGGCGTACATCGCCGCCTCCCAGATCGAACCCTCGCCGCACTCGCCGTCGCCGACAACGGTGTATACGCGGCTGCTTGAGCCCTTGCGCTTCAGCGCGGTCGCCATGCCGCAGGCGACGGGGAAGCCGTGGCCAAGCGAACCGGTAGAGACATCGACATACGGGTTCGCAAGGTTGCAGGAGTGCATGCCGAAGCGGCCAAAGTTGGTGGCGTATTCCTTGTAGATATCTCCGACGTCATAGCAGCCGATGGCGGCTTGGCTGAACGAGGTGACGGCTGCCGCGTGGCCTTTGGACAGGACGAAGCGGTCGCGGCCCTCCCAATGCGGATTTTTGACGTCATAATGGATGGCATACTGCCAGATGGCGGTCATCATATCGCAGACAGACAGGTCGCCGCCGATATGGATGAGCGTTTGATGCGCCAGATCCAGAAGCCGGATCTTCGTCGTCAGGGCAGCCTGCTCCATGCGATGGACTAAGGCTTTCTCTGCCATGTGAAAACTCCTTTCAGCTTGTGGTTGCGAGGGGATTATTCGGCTTTTTCCTTGAGCTTGGCAAGGATCTCGTAGTAACGCTCACGATTGAGCTTGTAGAACAGGAAGACAACGCCGACGACGATACCGATGACGCCGGGGAGCCAGGTGAAGAAGCCGTTGATCCAGAACAGGACGTCGCCGTTCTGCGTCTGGTTGGCGGCGAAGCCGAGCGCGGCCAGAACAGCGCCGACACCGGCAGTGGAGATGGTCATGCCGAGCTTGTTCGCGAAGTGGCAGAGGGAGACGGCAAACGCGGAGGCGCGGATACCGGTCTTATACTGGCCGACCTCGATGGTATCGAGCATGCAGGCGTAGACCGCAGCCATGATCAGACCGTTGAAGTAGCCGCTGACACCGGCGAAGATGTAGAACAGCAGGGGATTGGTACCGGCATTGATGAAGTTCATCGCGACAAACAGCGCGCCGGAGCCGATTGCGCCCAGAGCGACGATCCGGCCCTTGTTGCCGCACTTCTCCATGAGGATCGGGGCCGTGAACGGGCCTGCGATACCGCAGCCAATGGCGATCAGATTATAGATCGTAAAGAGGTTGGTGTTGCCGGCATAATAGGTGAAGTAGTACATCATGACGCCGCTGCGGCCGTACATGTAAATACCGCAGACGAACTGGCCGAACATGACCATGAGCAACGGGCCGTTCTGAATGACGAAGTGCCAAAGATCCTTTGCGGGCAGCTTGGTGCTCTTCTGGGGCTCGACGACTTCCCTGGAGTTCCGGTACAGCAGGACTGCAAACAGCAGGCCGGGGACAGTGAAGATAATGGCAGCGGTGAAATATGCTTTGTCCTGCGCCATACCGCCGGACATCAGCAGGTTGATGAGCGGCAGCCACAGAACCGTCATCAGCCAGAACAGCAGCTGGGATGTACCGAGGCGGTAGCCGTAGAGCGAGCCGCGGTCGTCCGTGTTCTGCGTCATAGCGCCGCCGAGCGAGCCGTAGGCGATATGATAGGCCGTGAAGAAGACCATGTACAGGCAGTACACGATGGAGACGACGGTGATCTTGGCGGAGGTCGACCAATGGCCGATCGGCAGCCAGAGCAGGATGTTCGACAGCGCGAACGGAACCATCATCCGAATCAGCCATGGGCGGTACACGCCCTTGGGCGAACGGCTCTTGTCGATGATAACGCCGATGACGGGGTCGTTAATGGCGTCCCAGAGCTTGGACAGGGACATAATGGCGGTGACTGCTGCCATGGGGATCAGCAGGGTATCGGTCAGGAAGGGCATGAGGAAGGCGCTGATCATACCATAGGTAATGGTATTGAGATAGTCGCCCATGCCAAACAGAACCTTCTGCTTGACACTCAACCGGGATTCCTTGACCTCGGTTACAGTTTGCTTATGTTCCATATTGTATCCTTTCTATCTCTTCTTTTTTGTTGAACGGAAATCGGATGGAAGCCATCAGTGCTGGCAGTCGACGATGATCTTGTTGCTCTTGGATTCCAGGAACGCGTTGAAGATCTCGACGCCGTCGCTGAGCTTCATTTCGCGGTTTGCGATCACGTCCAGATTCATTCTCGGGATGAGGTCGATGACGCGCGGATAGTTGTAGATCGTGGTGAAGACGGTCTGCAGGCGGCCTTCCTTTATGTACAGGTCGTACAGGTTGAGCGGCAGCTCATAGTCCATCGGGAATACGGCGAAGTAGACGACTGTGCCCTTGTTGGCCAGCAGCTTCGGCAGCAGCGGAGCGGCGGCGGGAACGCCGGAAACGTCGAAGATCACGTCGTAGCCGCGGCCGTTTGTGATCTCCATCGCGCGTTCTTTCAGATCCTCATTCTTCGGGTCGATGACATACTGTGCGCCGAGCTTCAGAGCCGTCTCGCGCTTTTCTGCGATGGGATCGGAAACGGTGACGTTTGCGCCGCCCTTGAGCAGGAGCATGTTGAGGATGATGGAGCCGATCGCGCCGCAGCCCTGCAGCAGCACGTTGTCGCCGATCTTGATGTCGGCCAGATCCATGCCGTCCATCGCGGAGGCCATCGGCTCTGCGAGGCAGTAATACTTCGGGTCGATGGGGCTGTTCTTCGGGATCTGGAAGACCTGCTCGCAGACGGCGGTGCAGTATTCGGTGAAGCCGTGAACGAAGGAGCCTGCGATCGGATGCTTACAGAAGATGTCGTGGCCGCGCTTGCATTCGTCGCAGCAGCCGCACGGTGCAGTGCAGTTTACGACGACCTTGTCGCCGACGGCAAAGCCGTTTTCCGTGGCGCGGGGATTGACTTCGACGATCGTGCCGCAGAGCTCATGGCCCATGATCCAGGGTGCAGGCATGCCGTACAGACCCATCGTGACGATGTGCACGTCGGTCGCGCACATGGCGCAGTAGTCGACGCGGATCTTCATATCGTCGGTCGGCAGAAGCTGCGGTTCCGGGATGTCCAGAAGCTCACATTTGCCGGGTTCGATGACTTTTCTTCCGTCCATTTTCGCCTGTGTTGTGTAAACGAGAGCTTTCATGTTCTTTTTTCCTCCAACAAGTTTTTTACATATGGTGTTCTGCTGTTTCCATGATACCGGATTGTCCGGGGCTTTGCGCTTTATATTTCAACCTTTTCCCACCCAAAAATACAAAAGCGCGTCAAAATATGCCGGCGGTTTTTGTGCATATTCACAATTTTGCATACGCCATTGTGAAAAATGCGTGGTGGAAGTGCGAAAATTATACCTTGATGGTTTGAATTTTTGCATTGGATTGTCGGAAGTGAAAAATAATATACATATTTTGGGCGAGATTCAGACAGAAACAGAGCAAATCCAACAAAAAGCTTGGCATTGCGCGCGTGCTGTGATAAAATATCTGACATCAGTAAAAAAGCAACGGGAGGCTGTCATGATTCAGGTCCTGATTATTTCATCCCTGTATTCGCAGACGCAGCATCTGCGCCGCATCCTTCTGGGGCAGGCCGGGCACATTCAGCTGTGCGGAACGGCGGACAACAGTGTGCTCGGAATGTCGCTGATCGAGTCGCTGCACCCGGACGTTGTGATCATGCCGGTGCATATGACCTTCTGGAACCCGGAGGATCTTATCAATTATCTGCTCCCGCGCGGGATCTGCCCGCGCTTCGTCCTGCTGTCCGACGGGGCGGAGGCGGTCATTGAGGGCGCGGCTGCGGTCAAGGTGCAGCAGCTGCTGCCGGACGCCATGCCCTCGGATGCGATGCTCCTGCACGCGGTCGAGGAGGCCGGACGCCTGCAAAAGCACGAAACGGGCGCAGTCCGGCCCCCGGAAAACGAATATGTCCAGCACAGTCTGGAGGTCATGGAGCTGCTGATGGGCCTTGTGCCGGTTGGCACGGGGTCTGCGCAGCAGCAGTTCGGCCGGCTGCATGTAGGCAGCCAAGAATGCTGGATTTTGCTCGGCTCCCAGCCGGATCCCGGCTTTTCCTCCGATTATGCCGCGCTGGAATCGTTCTTTTCAGAATTGACTGCGCTTCTTCGTCCGCTTGGAAATACGGATATCTGTATTTACCGCGATCAGAATCTGTGCATTCTGCTTGCCGGCGGGCAGGACGTAGAGCCGGACTGGAACTTTTGGGCGGGACAGATCAACGCGCTTGCTGCGCAGCATGCGCTCGGGCAGATGACATTTGATATCTCCGACGTGCCGCTGCCGCTGCCGCAGTGGCACAATCAGTGCCGCCAACTGCTGGAACTGCGCAAGCAGCGCTTTTTCTTCTCACCGCTCTGCCTGCAGCCGAAGATGGCGTTTTCCTACCGCGTGCCGGTCACGCAGCAGCTGCTGCACGAGAAGCTTTCGGCGCTTTCGCTGAGTATGCAGGATGCACGGCAGCTGGAGGCGCTTGCGATCCTGCGGGAGCTGCAGGACATGGTTAGCCACAGCATGTCGGATGAGGTCTGCTCGTTTGTCATGACGCAGCTGACGGTTCAGATGTATTCCCTCAGCAGCAGCTTCGGCGTCGATCCCGCGCTGACCCCGCTGCTGGGCGCGCAGCGTCCGGCGACGGTCGAGGCCATGTTCACCATCTGCCGCGAACAGATGACCGCGCTGTTTTCCAGCATCCGCAATCTGCGCACGACGTCCAACAGCGCCATCGACGAGGTCTGCCGCTTCGTTACACAGAACCTTGCTGAGCCGCTGACGCTGACGGTCGCGGCGGAGTATGTCCATATGAACCCGGCCTATCTCAGCCGCGTGTTCAAAAAGGAGACAGGACAGGCATTCAATGCCTATGTGAGCGAGCAGCGCATCCGCCGCGCCAAGCAGCTGCTGCAGACGAAAGACCGCATCATCGATATCGCCGGAAACGTCGGCTTTGAAAACTCTAAATATTTCAGTCAGGTATTCAAAAAGCAAACAGGTATGACGCCGCAGGAGTACCGCGCAGCCATGCAGAAGGAGGCAGAATTATGATCCGGTCGCTTCGGATGCAGCCGAACCGGAAGCTGTATTTCAAGGAGCTTCCCATGCCGCCCACGCCGGGGCCGGGCGAGGTGCAGGTCAGAATGGCGTTCGCGTCGATCTGCGGCTACGATATGATGATGCTGCGCGGAACGGCGGCGTATCCGCTGAACGGCTATCTGGGGCACGAGGGCTCCGGCGTCGTGACAGCGGTGGGCGAGAATGTCCGTGCGCTCCACCCGGGCGACCGCGTGACGATCAACCCGTATGAGCCGTGCGGCCTGTGCGACGCCTGCCGCAGCAACAGACCGGAATACTGTACGAACCCCAGCGTCGGCTATGCCGATCTGATGACGGAGTATCTGAATATCCGCCAGCAGCAGGTCTTCCGCCTGCCGGAGCAGGTGAGCCTGCGGGCTGGAAGCCTGATCGAGCCGCTGATGATGGCCATGCACGCCGTAGGCAAAGCGCGGCTCGGCTACGGCAAGCGGGTCATTCTGCTCGGCTGCGGGGCCATGGGCCAGATCATCCTCAAGCTTGTGCGGCAGCACCCGGTCGGGCAGATCGTCGTGGTCGAGCCGGTCGCGGAAAAGCGGGAGGCGGCGCTTCGCTTCGGCGCGGACGTTGTGATCGACCCGAATACACAGAGCGTCGTGACCGAGGCGCTGACGCTGAGCGGCGGAATCGGCTACGACGCGGTCATCGAGGCCAGCGGCGACCGGAAATCGGCGGCGATCACCATGAATCTTGTCGCGCGCGGCGGCTCCGTCGTGTTTTTCGGGCTTTACGGGATGGACTATAATCTGGAGCTGAATCTGTTCACGCTCTTCTGGAAGGACGCGACGCTCTCCGCCGTCTGCGTGCCGAGCGGACAGTTCCCGGCGGCTATCGCCATGGCGCGCCAGCTGAAGCTGGAAGAGGTCATTTCCTGTGAGCTGCCGTTTTCCAAAGGAATCGAGGCGTTCCGTGAAAAATCCAGCGGCCGCGAGGCAAAAGTTATGCTGCATTTTGAACAGGAGGAACACACATGCTGACGCTTGCACCGTTTACGTTCTGCGCCAATAACGTTCCAGGTACGGATCCAATCCGCGCGATGGACATGGCCCGCCGCTGCGGATTCCATACGATCGAACTGTCCGCCATCGATGGTATCAGCGAGCAGATCGTCGCCGAGCGCGTTTCAACGGGCTATGTTGCACAGATTGAACGGGAACTTCAGAAGCGCGATCTGCAATGCACCGCGCTGTCAGCGCACTGCGACATGACGGACGAGGCGCAGTTTGCGCGCCTGATGAAAAAAATCGAATTTGCTGGGCAGATCGGTGCGCGGCTTGTCAATACGCGCTGCGGCCCGAAGACTCGGTATGATGTGTTCCTAGAGCACGTTAAACTGGCGGCGGAACTGGCTGACCGTTACGGTATGCGGCTGGGGCTGGAGTCCTACGGCGATATCGTCGGCCCGGCAAGCGAATGCGGCGGCGTGTTCGCGGAACTGAATCTGCCGAACGTCCAATATACCTATGATCCGGGAAATACCTACCGCTTCTGCCGGGGCGAGATACGGCTGGACGAGGATCTGCAGAACGCCTCCGTGCCGGTCGCGTATCTGCACATGAAGGACGGCAGCATCCACGACGGCTATATCTGGAACGAGCCGATCGGGCAGGGCGTGTTCCCGTATCCGGTCATGTTTGCCGCGCTGGAGCGGCAGGGAGGGACGCTTGCCTGCGCGCTGGAAATGCCCATGAGTTTCTGCGTCAGCGTGGAGGATCTGTCCTTCCGATTCCTGGAGCCGTCAGATGAGCAGATCTACGCGCAGATCATGCAGTCGGTCGAATATATAAGAACGATTGCCAATATACAATAATGCCGCAACTAAAAAAGGCTGCCCGCAGACATTCTGCAGGCAGCCTTTTTGGCTGCGTTGTCATGTATTGAGAAGTTCCATTCACATGACGGGATTAGCGACTCAGATGCGTTCTGCGCCTGCGCAGTGCAAGTGCGGCCGCAGCGCACGCGCTCAGAAGGCCGCCCGCAAGCAGGAACGGTTCTGCGCCTGTGCCGCCGGTCATGGGCAGCGCCGGATATGCAGCGCAGTTCGTGACCGTAACCTCACCGGTCGGTGCATCCTGACTGACCGTGACCGTTACGCCGCTGCCGGACACAAGGAACGGTTTGCCGCCGATGGTTGCGGCGCTGCCGTCCAAAATGGGCCTGCCGCTGCTGTCAAGTTCATAGACATGGTAGCTGCCGCCGATTTTGAGTCCGTCAAACCTGGCAATGCCGTCTTCGGGAATGGACGTGCCGTTCCGGTATACGATAGAGGCTGTCATCAGCGGAGTGCCGCTCGGGTTCTCCTCCTCGTAAAGTCCGAAGGTATAAGTGCCTTCGATCCGGTCAACGTGTTCGCCTGCGGCATTCTGGAACTGCTTGGATACTCGAATCTGTCCGCTGTTGCCGTCAAGCCGGTTGTGAACGGTGAGCAGGACGTGATCGGCATAATGCAGAATGCCAGTTTCGTCCGTTCGATATGCGTCGCTTGTATACGGGCCACCGTTCTCACTGTAAAGCGCGGCATCATATGTGACCTGATAATTTGCGTAGCCGTCGGAGGGATCGGCGGTCTTGTCATATGTTGTGCCGCCAATCATGGCCTCGTGCAGCGTATACTCTGCCAGCTTTCCGTTCATGAACAGCGGCAGATCCGGCCATTGGTATGTCCAGCTATTGCTGCTGCTCAGCGTCTGCGTATACTCCGTTCCGCTGAGCGGAACGCCGCCGCACAGCAGCGTTACAACGACCGGTTCCCGCCGGTCCTCCGGTGTGGAACCCCAATCCTTCACGGCCGTGACGCTCGTGAGCAGATGGGACTGGTTGCGAACCATGATCGAAGATTCGGTGTTGGAGACGGAACCGCTCGGACCGTCACTGGAAATTGCGGTGATCCGGCAGTTTTCGTCAACGGTAAATGCAATGTGGGCTGCGCCGGAATAACCGGTCGGGAATTCTTCCTCCAGAACATATGAACCCGCCTCCAGTGAAAGGAAGAGATCACCGTTTGCATCGGTCACGATCCGGTTTCCGGCCGGCTCAGAATAATCGTTGCCAGACAGATAGGAATACATGCCGGTGCCCGGCTTGCGGTACAGTATAAGTTCCTGCTCCTGATCTGTGCGGGAGATCGAAAACCTAATGTTTGCCAGAGAAAGATTAGTGAACGCGTCTATCTTATGAAGCGTCAGCGTATTGGGCTGGATGTAATAGTTTCGGAACGAGACGGTCTGATAGGAGGATGCAGGCTGATCCTGCGGATAGGACTGCATACGGATACCGCTCACGGTAGAGCCGGTCTGCCATGGAGCATCGCTCACGCGGCAATAGGACGCACACTGCGCCTGACTGCCGGAAGGCGGCAGATAGTTCTGCTCCTCAAATGAATACAGTGCGTCGATGCGCCCTGTTACGATCCATGTGTAAGTGTCGGTGGTTGCGTCATAGGTGCCGTATCCGATGGCAGAACTGTCAGTATCCTCGGCCTGTCTCTCATTAAGCGTCAGATAATAGGTGTCTCCGGCAACTTCCTGTCCGCCCTGCGGATGAACGCTGTCCATCTGAATCCGATAGGCCTCGCTGTCCGTCTGGTTTTTGATCTGTGCGATCGCATCCGCGTCGCCGAGAAAGGATTTTGTTACGCGCAGCTGCGCCTGCTTGGCGACCAGAACGCCGTCAATGTGCCAGCCGTCGCTGTCGTGATATTTCAGAACATACCAGCGAACTTTGAAGTAGTCCGTGGTCAGATTCTGAGCCGGGATCGACTTCCCGTCGATTGTGATGGAATATCCGCCGTCGGCACGGATAGCGGCAAAGACTTCCTCATCAGACGGGAACGCCGAGAGTGAGATGCCGTCATAGGCCGTCTGCGTGAGCGTGCGCAGCTGCGCGTCAACGTTGTACGCGCCGTTGGCGGTATTCTGCTCCGCAATCGGCATATAGCCTTCCTTGACCTGTGTATTCTCGTCCGTACCGAAGACCTTCGCGGTAAACAGGGACTGTGTGAAGTTTGTTGCAGGATTTCCCTTGAAGCCGTTGTCACGGCTGTCCATGATCTCGCAGGTCAGGCAGAGATAGAAGTTGACGGTCGGGATTTTTCCGCGCGCATCAAACGGTGTCCAGACAGCCTCCAGTTCAATTACACCGCTGCCGTCGTCAAACACAGCCAGTTCGGAGGCGCTGACCGGCGTACCGGCCGGGAAAAATGCTTCCCTGCCCTTGATGCGCCAGCCCGTAAAGTGGTAGAAGTAGACCTTGCTTTGAACAGTGTTGTCGGACTCGCCGACCTGCAGCGCTGTATCGTCCGGCCAGCGAAGCGTATGAGTATCGGTCAGGGAAAGGTCAACTTGCTCGTCGAGCGACGTCAAACCGCCGACGGTTCCATTGGTGATGATATACTGCTTGGCGACTGTTACGATTGAACTGAGTCGCTGGAGTTGTGCGGAAAGCGTGTCGGCGGTATACCGGATGGTGCATGCCAACCGGTCGCTGCTGCCGTCCTTGACGGCGGCAATCCGGATGGGGCAGGTGACAGGCTTAAAAAAGTAGACGACCGATTGCTCCAGCTGTGTAACGCCGGCCGGCTCAAGCGGCTTGCCGGTATTGAGATCCGTGATCTTCCAGACGTAACTCTCTTCAGCAGGCAGTTCGATTTCAAACGCCTGGCCGGTCAGAACTTCATAGACGCCGGTCTTTGAAATGCCGAATTCTGCCGGAGCAGTCACAGTGATGGTGTAAAACGTGTTCGCTGTCAGCATTTCTGTATCAGACAGCGATGTGGTTGGCTTTGTATTAGCAGGCAGATAATATACATAGCTGTGGTCGCTTTTTCCCTGTTCACTCAGCGGAATCCGCCATTCGCCGTTTTCTTCGTCGTAAACAGGCGCACAGTCTGCCCAGAGTTTGCTGGCGTCTCTGTTATCCGTATGCGGGAAGAGCAGTTCCCCGCTATATGCCGCGCGTTCAAAGCCAAATGCGCCATAGACGGCTTCCAATTCTGACGCTGTGACATAATACCGGGTTTGTCTGCCGAATACGGCGGTTGCCCGGACCGTCGATTCTTCCTTGACCAGCAGCGGTTTTCCGTCGCAGATGCGGTAATATCCGAGCCGGAAGGTCTGTGTCTCGTCTTCTTCCGCCGGCGTATCCTCTGCAGGTTCTTCCTCTGGTTCCGCATGATCTTCCGGGGCTGCATCCGGTTCTTCCGGATTCGCTGGAGTCTCCGGAAGAACCGGCTCCTCCGCCGCATCTTCATCGCCGTCTGCGGGGGCATCCTCCGTCAGCCCGCAAGTCAGTTCCCATGTGCCGTAGCACAGCATGCTGTGAACGTGATCCGGGGCTGTGTTCGTGCAGGTCAGCGTCTGTGTGTCCGCCGGGACGGCGATTGTCTCAAAGCATTCCGGCCCGTGCTGATGCAGCAGAATCTGCAGCTTCTGTTGCCGCTGCTTCTGTTGCCGCTGCTTCTGTTTTTTCTGTTGTTTTTGTAGAGTCTGTGGACTCTGATGTGGATCCGCCACAGCCAACCATGGATAATGCCATAGCTGCCGCCATAATTGCTGCTAATGCTTTTCTTTTCATTTTTTCCTCCCATTTGGTTGTTTTGCTAAATTTCTTTCGTTCTCAGCTGATAAACCTATTATAATCACAAGAGGATTTATTAAAAATAGAATATTTTTTGATTAGTTATTGAAATTTTTAGCTATTTCACAGTTTTTTTAAGATTTTTGCAGTAATCCTGTATAGTTTCTTTCATTTCAGGAGGTCAGGTATGTAAAAGTTTTCACAGTCTCTTCAAGCACGTCCGGTATCTTGCTGTAAAAATTCCGGCTGCGGCAGCTGCAGTCAGCATTTCTGTAATACCGAACATCCTGCTTCCAATGGAAGCAGCCGGCACAATAAGCACCAGATAACGCAGCAAGGAGATGATAAAGGATGGGATTCCCTCCCCAAGGGCCTCCAGTGCACCGGAAGCCACAACGCTGATTCCGGAAACCACAAAGCCGAGGCTGATGATCCGAAGTGCAGCTGCCCCTTCCCGGATCGTTACACTGTCCTTGGAAAACATACCCATGATCGGTTCCGGAAACAGCAAAAACAACGCCGTACCGACCGTCAGAATTCCAAAGATCAGTCCGGTACACACGGACAGAATCTGCTTCATCCGCTTTTTTTCACCTGCCCCATAATTAAAGCTCAATATCGGACGCATGCCCTGCACAATGCCGCCGGCGGGAAGATAAAGGAAGGTCTGCAGCT
>OODO01001859.1_pt1 | contig 12936 bp, 15 predicted proteins | sample 1671261 | NCBI WGS metagenome assembly OODO01 (sample SAMN06348138, study PRJEB24527) | human gut metagenome | biome: human gut; feature: ankylosing spondylitis patient; material: feces | host: Homo sapiens | place: China | collected 2015-10 | reverse complement strand
TAGATATATAAAATAGGGGAATAGGGGGATATATAATATACCTAATACGCCTGATGCGTGTATGTATACGCGTGCGTGCGTGAGATTACAAAACGAAAGCGAGGATTGACATGGACGATGAAAAACAAGTGGAGCGCTATCTTTGCCGCTGTGTACGGCGTATCGGCGGCAGGGCATACAAGTGGACGTCGCCGGGCTGCTGTGGCGTACCTGACCGTCTGGTATTTTTCCCGGGCGGCGGGATCGTGCCGGTGGAGCTGAAAGCCCCGGGGCGAAAAGGCGATCTATCCAAATCCCAGCAGCTGCAGATAAAGCGGCTGGCTGCGGTCGGCACGAAAGTCTATGTGCTGAGTACACAGGAGGAGGTGGACAAGTTCATGCAAAAGCATATCACTGCGTATGGACTGCCGGAATGAAGTTCACGCCGCACCCCTACCAGCAGTACTGCATTGACCGGATCGTATCTGATCGGGCACTGGGGCTGTTTCTGGATATGGGGCTGGGAAAAACGGTGATCACATTGACCGCCGTACAGGAGCTGATCTATAATCGGCTGCAGGTGTGCCGGTGTCTGATCATCGCCCCGAAGAAAGTTGCCGAAGCTACATGGGACACAGAGGCGGCGAAGTGGGATCATCTGCGGCACCTGCGGTTCTCCATGATTCTGGGCAGCACACAGAAGCGGATCCGTGCAGCGTGCAGTCCGGCAGATGTCTACATCACGAATCGGGAGAATGTCGTCTGGCTGGTGGATTATTTCAAAAACGCATGGCCATTCGACATGATCGTTATCGACGAAAGCAGCAGTTTCAAATCCAGCAAGGCAAAGAGGTTTAAGTCTTTGACGTGGATCCGGCCTCATGTGCAGCGGCTGATCGAACTGACCGGCACACCGGCACCGAACAGCATTCAGGATCTGTGGGCACAGCTGTATCTGCTGGACGGCGGTATCCGTCTGGGGCGGACTGTCACCGGATTTCGGGAGATGTATTTCAACAGCAATACCCACGGCGGGCACTTCACGACCTATGAGGCGAAGGAAGATGCACAGAAGGCCATACAGGACAAGATCGGCGACATCTGCATCAGCATGAAAGCCGAGGATTATTTGCAACTGCCGGAATTGGTGTATGACACGATCCCGGTGCAGCTGGACAGTAAGGCGGCGAAAGCGTATCAGCAACTGGAAAGGGAAATGCTGCTGGAGGTGGACGAAACTACGATCGATGCCGGATCGGCGGCAGCGTTGTCCAACAAGCTGCTGCAGCTGTGTAACGGGGCTGTATACGACGAGAACCGCAGTGCGGTAGAGATCCACCGGTGCAAGCTGGAGGCGTTTGAGGAGCTTCTGGAGCAGCTGCACGGGGCACCGGCACTGGTGTTTTACAATTTCCGGCATGACGTCACACGGATCACTACGTTGCTGGCGGGATCTAAGCTGCGTGTCCGTGTACTGCAAAATGCACAGGACGCAGCGGACTGGAACGCCCGTCAGATCGACATTTTGCTGGCACACCCGGCATCTTGTGCCTACGGGCTGAATTTGCAGCAGGGCGGAAACCACGTGGTCTGGTTCGGACTGAACTGGTCCTTGGAACTGTATCAGCAGGCAAACAAGCGGCTGCACCGGCAGGGGCAGACAGCTACAGTTTTTGTACATCACCTTGCAGTGACCGGTACACGGGACGACGATGTCCTTGCTGCCCTGCAGGACAAGAACGCGACGCAGGACGCCCTGATCGACAGTCTGAAAGCGAGAATACGCAAAGCGAAGGAGGCACAGCCATGACCACCAAACCCTGCGAAACCTGCGGCAAGCTGCTGATCGGCGTGAAAGGTGACCGGAGATTCTGCAACGCCTGTGCCATACGCCGGCGGAAAGCGTATCAGAAACAGTATCGGGAGAACCGGAAGAAACGCTAACGCACGCCGAGCGTAAGCCTAACGCACGCGAGCGTTGACCGAGCATAAACCGAGTGAAAAGACAAAACAAGGAGGACTATACATGAAGAAAAGAATTATTGCAGCTGTAACTGCTGTGTGCATGATGGCTGCATCTATGACAGGATGCACAGAGGCGGAAAGAGCAACGTACAACGTGCAGAAAGAGGCAGACTATTTCAACGTAGAGCGGCGTTTGTCTGTCATCAATGCCAGAACGGACAAGCCGATCTTGGAACTGATCGGATACTTTTCCCTGTCCAACAACAGCGACAACGAGCTTGTTATCACGCTTGAAGTTGCCGAGAATCAGTACAAGGTGGATTATGTCTACCTGAACAACTGGACGATCTACACAGTAGAGGACATCAGTGGAGCACACGTTGACCCGTATCATTACGAGATCAACTTCCTGCCGGAGATGATCCAGCCTATTAAGTTTACGCAGAATGATTGAGGTGATGTGTAATGACCTTAGAAACCCTAAAACAATGCCGCAGTGCATCACTGGCACGCACGGCCGTTAAACGGCGCATTGCGGAGCTGCGGGAAGATGCAACAAGCATCAGCGGCATCCGGTACGATGGCGATATACCGCACACCAGAGGAGAACCGCTGCCACGACAGCAGCGATACGTTGAGGCACTGGAACAGCTTTCCGCCGAATACGAAGAAACAACTGCCGCATGGGCAGAGAGAGCCGCAGAAGTAGAACGTGCCGTGCGATTTCTGCCGCCGAAACTGGGAGAGCTGGTGCGGCTGCGATACATCGACGGACTGAAATGGGAACAGGTCAACGAACGGCTTTACATATCGCCGACAACTTCCAAACGGCTACATCACGCTGCGCTGAAAAAAATGGGTCTGGTATAAAAGTCGGACTTTTATGGACCCCTTGACCTGTGCTATAATGATATTATCAAATACTGACGAGAACCGCTGCAAGGGTGACCTTCGGCGGTTTTTGTATGCCCAAAATCGGAGGTGAGGACGGTGGTGAGATGCTGACAGAACAGCGTAAACGACTTGTGGAAGAATACATCAAGCTGCGGTGCAAAGACCAGCGCCAGGCGGCGATCAACGCCGGATACAGTCCGAGATCAGCAGCAGTGCAGGCGTGTGAGATACTGAAAAATCCCGAAGTACAGGAATATCTGCAGGAGCAAAAACGTGCGGTATTCCGCCGTGTACAGGAAGAACTGGCAATTTCCGCTTCGGATGCGGTTGCAACCGTGTACGCCATTATGACGGACGCAGAGGCGAAAGATGCGGACAGGCTGAAAGCCGCCTTTGATATTCTCGACCGTGCCGGATTCCGTCCGGGGGACAAGACAGATGCGGGCGATGCGGCTGCAGAACTGCCGAAACTGCTGGAGGCATTGGAGGATAACGATGACGTTTGAGAAACTTTCCCGAAAACAGAAGACTGTGTTCCGCTGGGCATACCGTCCGGAGGCTTACGCCTTGATCTGTGACGGCTCTGTCCGTTCTGGCAAGACTGCGGCAATGGCGTGCAGTTTTATCCACTGGGCAATGTCACAGTTTGACGGAGAGCGGTTTGCGATCTGCGGGAACACCGTAAAATCTGCGGAGCGAAACATCATCATGGAAATCATGCAGATGGTTGACATCACGCACTACTACGATGTGTCGTATGTGGGCGGAGATTCCCACCTGATGACGGTTTCCGGCTGCGGCAAAAGCAATCGTTTTTACGTGTTTGGCGGAAAAGACGAAGGCTCTTACAAGCTTGTACAAGGACTGACGCTGGCAGGAGTACTTTTTGATGAAGTGGCACTCATGCCGGAAAGCTTTGTGAATCAGGCGATTGCCCGTACCTTGTCCGTGGACGGCACCCGGTTGTGGTTTAACTGCAATCCGGACAGCCCCGAACACTGGTTTTACAAGAACTGGATACAAAAAGCGGACAACGGCGAAAGAAATGATGTGCTGCACCTGCATTTCACGATGTGGGATAACCCGATCATGACCGCCGAAAAGATCCACCGTGCAGAGGGAATGTATGCAGGCGTGTTCTACGACAGATACATCAAGGGACTGTGGAAAGTTGCTGAGGGCATCGTGTATCCCATGTTTCACCGAGAAAAGCACATCGTGCCGGATAGTGTTCCGCTGCCGCCTGGCGGTGATTATTTCATTTCCTGCGACTATGGCACGCTGAACCCGACCAGTGCAGGGCTGTGGTATCTCGACCCGACAGGGCACGCCACACGGCTGAGAGAATATTACTACAGCGGACGCAGCGGAACGCCCCGGACAGATGAAGAACACTACGCCGCACTGGAACAGCTGGCAGGGGAACACATCGGAGATGTGCGTGCGGTCATTGTAGACCCGTCGGCGGCATCGTTTATCGCCTGTATCCGGCAGCATGGCAGAATGCGTGTCCGGCAGGCAGACAACAGCGTTCTGGACGGGATACGAGACACATCGGTGTTGCTGGAAAAAGGGTATCTGCGTTTTTGCGACTGCTGTACTGACATCATCCGGGAATTCGGGCTTTACCGCTGGAATGAGAAACAGGCACAGGACACAGTGCTGAAAGAGAATGACCACGCCATGGACGATATGCGGTATTTTGTGAGAACAGCGATGCGGCGGACGATCCGGCGAGTCCGGGGGAGGTGAGGAAATACGGTAAATATATTTCAAATTCTGAGAAACTGGCTGTTCCGGAATAAGCCGGACGCAGAATGCACAGTATCATCCGGAATGCAGACGGCACTGGAAACATGGCGTACCATGTATGATATCGGCGACTGTGACGGTCTAGGGATCCCGGCAGGAGTGTCTTCTGAGTTCGCCCGGCTGATGCTGGCGGAGTCTGACGTGCACCTGGAAGAGACCAACGCCAGAGCGGAGTACCTCGGGGAACAGCTCGCACATTTCATGCGGCGGTTTTCTGAGCAGGCAGAAGCAGCGTGCGCACTGGGAAGTATGGCATTCAAGCCGTATGTGTCCGGCGGAAAAATCCTGGTCGATATGGTGCGTGCAGACCGGTACGTACCGACTGTGTTTGACACAAGCGGCAACGTCACCGCTGCGGTGTTTCTGGCGAGAAAGATGATCGGCAAGGCGTATTATACCAGGCTGGAGTCCCACCGCTGGGATGCAGCGTCCAGGCTGTACACGGTAGAGAACCAGGCGTTCCGGTCACTGTGTGCGGACTATCTCGGCACGCCGTGCGATCTGGGAGAGGTGGAAGGCTGGAAGCAGCTGCAGCCGGTGCAGACCATCGCAAACGTGGATGCACCACTGTTCGCCGTGTTCCGTGTGCCGACCTTTAACCGGGTGGACATGGATTCTCCTGTTGGCGTGTCGGTGTACGCTAATGCCGTGGAACTGATCCGGCAGGCAGATGCACAGTGGCGCAGGATCATGTGGGAATACGACGCTTCAGAAATGGCTGTAGACGCATCGGTGGATCTGTTCGACTTCACCGCAGCGGACAGCAAAGCGGAAAAACGGCTGACGCTGCCCAAAGGGAAAAAGCGTTTGTTCCGGAAGTATGACTTCGGGGAAAACGCCGACATCACAAAGATGATGCAAGTATATGCACCGGCGATCCGGGATACTTCGCTGTTCAACGGTCTGAACCATATCTTACAGCGCATTGAGTTCAACGTCGGTCTGGCGTATGGCACGCTTTCCGAGCCGCAGGATGTGGAAAAGACCGCCGAAGAGATACGCACTTCCAAACAGCGCAGCTATGTTCATGTATCCGCATTGCAGAAATCGCTGGAATACGCACTGCGGCAGCTTGTGAGTGCAATGGACGTATACGCCACACTGTACCAGCTTGCACCGCAGGGCGATTGTACGCTTGCCTGCAACTGGGGTGACAGTGTGCTGGAAGATACGGACAAGGAGTTTCAGCGGCGGCTGCAAATGTGCAGTGCCAGGATGCTAAAACCGGAGTATCTGGTGTCTTATGCGATGGGCTGTACGGTGGAAGATGCGGCGGAATACATACCGGAGCAGCAGGATGACGGCGGATTGTTCAGCGGCGGTGGATTCTGATGCGGAACTACGAGCCAAATGCGGACCGTGTTGTGGCACTGTATCAGCAACTGGAAGATGACATCATCACGGCAATGATACGGCGTATGATGCGTATGGGCAAGGTGTCTGACACAACAAGGTACCAGGCGGAGATCCTGCAGCAGGCTGGCTTGCTGTATACGGACATTGTGCAGATCATCGCAAGCAGGACAGATGCCTGCTCCGCAGCCGTGAAAGCGTTGTTTGAAGATGCAGGCGTAGAAACGGTGGACATTGAAAATGATATTCACGAAACAGCAGACCAGCTGCCCGTCAACATCCGGCAAAGCAGCCCCATGCGGCGTGTGCTGGAAGCAGGCTACCGAAAGACGCAGAAAACCTTGTACAATCTGGTGAACACTACAGCAGACACCACACAGACGGCATTTTACAACGCTTGTGACCGCTCGTATATGCAGGTGTCCTCCGGGGCGTTCAGCTATCAGGAAGCGATCCGGACAGCTGTCCTCAGTCTGGCAGACACCGGTGCATATGTGACCTATCCCACTGGGCATCGTGACCGCATTGACGTTGCGGTGCGGCGGTGTACGCTGACCGGTGTGGGGCAGACATCGGCTGCAGTGTCCAAGACGTATGCCGAGGAATCCGGCTGTCACTTGATGGAACTGACGGCTCACAGTGGAGCCAGACCGGAACACGCCAGATGGCAGGGGCAGCTTGTCACGCTAACTGGAGAAGATGCCGGGGAAACGATTGACGGGTTACACGTGTATACACTGCACGAGATCGGCTACGGGGACGGCAGAGGGTTCAAAGGCTGGAACTGCCGGCATGACTGGCACGCTTATTACAAGGGGATCTCCAAACCAAGCTACACACCGGAACAGATCGCCAAGCTGAACGAGAAGAGCATCTCCTACAACGACAAGAAGTACACGGAGTACGAAATCAGCCAGATGCAGCGAGCCGGTGAGCGGAATGTCAGGGCATTGAAACGGCGGACGCTAGCGGCACAGACAGCTGTGGAAAACGCACCGGACGAAGGAACCAGAGCAGCACTGCAAACGGACTACGAGGCGAATGCAGCGAAACTGAAAGCGGCGGAAAAAACGCTGAAAGACTTCTGCCGCCAGACCAGACGGCGGAACGATACGTTCCGGTCACAGGTCAACAGGTTCGGGCGGAGTGCTTCGCAGAAGGCGGTTCATGCGGCGAAACGGCAGCAGACAGCAAGCCAGACTGCTGGAAATGTTCCCAGCGGTCACGCCGCAGAAGTCACACCGCCTGCTCCAAAGGATAACGGCGGTATTGGAAAGATGTATTCGCCGGAGAAAATTACTCCGGATTATATGTCACGTTTTACGCCAAAGTATTCCGATCGAACAACACTGACTTCCGGAAATGTGCATATGAGTGTCAAAAAAGTTGCAAATAGTCGGTATCAGATGTATGCAGATGCCGATGCAGACCGCAAAAACAAGGCGGTGCGGCTTGTAGAAAAAACGTTGTCGGCTATTCAGCCGGAGCTGCCGGAAGGCTTTCAGATTCCAAAGGTTGCAGTAGTTGATTTCCGTCAGCACCATTTAAATCCGAATGCAATTGCCGGATATGATAAAATCACCGACACCATGTACATGAACAGCATCTACGATTCTTCTGAGAAGATTCTGGAATATGTAAATCTTATACCGGGACAGTTTGCAAATAATACAGAATATGCACCGATTTTGCACGAACTCGGACATAAATTCTACGAAGATCGCATCAAAAGGCTTGCAATTTCCGAAAATATCGGTTATAATGAAAGTAAGAAAAAGATTGACCGCCGGATTTTTGAGTATATCGAAAGCAAGCACAATCCTGATTTTGTATTAGAATCAATAAGTGACTATGCAGCAGACGGCGAATCGTCTGGAAATTTTACTGAAATTATAGCGGAATGCTTTTCGGTTAGAGGAAAGAATTCCATCGCTGATAAAATTTTGGAGTTACTGGAGTGATGAAATATGATGCTGCAACCAACGAAAGAGCAAGTAGAGTTAAGAAAAAAACTGCGTAGTTCTAATGACGATGAAGAAAAAAAGAGGATCCGAAAGAGATTGAAAGAAATTGCAATCCAGCGTAACAAAGAGCTGGAAGATTGTCCGTTTGCACACTGACAGAAGAAAACAAAAAGCATCTCAGCCGAGGTGCTTTTTTCATGCCCCGACCACGGGCATAAACTGGCGGAGGGCGGAAAACAAGAACAATTCAGCCAGCGGGTACGGCGTTCTTATTTGTGAAATCAGCATCTGAGCAATCAGGTGCTATTTTTATACCCAAATCACGAAAGGAATGAAAGAACATGGAAGACGAAACCGAGAACGAGCCGACACAGCAGGAGCAGACGCCGGAGCCGCAGGCAAAGACCTACAGCGAAGAGGATTACAAAGCACTGCAGGCGAAGTTGGACGCTGTCACAGGGCAGCTGAACGATGCGAACAGCAAGATCCAGTCGTACACCGAAATGGATATTGACGGCATCAAGCAGTCCGCTGCCGACTGGCAGAAGAAGTACGAGGCTGCACAGAATCAGATGCAGCAGATGGAGTACAGTGCCAAGCTGGACAAGTTTGTGGCGCAGCAGGGCTGCAGGAATCCGATCTATGCGGACTATTTGAAATTTCAATTTATTCCCTCCATACGGAGGGAGACTCGACGTGTGTCACGCTGCCGTCCGGGTTAACAGTATTTCAATCCACTCCCTCCGCATAGAGGGAGACGCCGTCCAGAACGCTGTTGTTGGCTTTCCGCACTCATTTCAATCCACTCCCTCCGTATGGAGGGAGACATGATATTTTTCAATGAGTTTTGACGGATTTTACATTTCAATCCACTCCCTCCGTATGGAGGGAGACATATCTATCAAAAACATGACCGCAAATTACCCCTATTTCAATCCACTCCCTCCGTATGGAGGGAGACATCCCAGAATGCGGCTGCGTCGGATGCCAGAGACATTTCAATCCACTCCCTCCGTATGGAGGGAGACCGTCCTGCAGGTTGTTGGACAATCCACAGGACATCATTTCAATCCACTCCCTCCGTATGGAGGGAGACATCAGTCCGCACAATATCACCTCCACTATAAGCTATTTCAATCCACTCCCTCCGTATGGAGGGAGACGCACTGCTGCTGGGAGGATTCCTTGAAAATTTTACATTTCAATCCACTCCCTCCGTATGGAGGGAGACTTCCCGGCGCAGGACCTTTCCAGACTCCCAACAACGCATTTCAATCCACTCCCTCCGTATGGAGGGAGACTTTGTTCTGTTTGAAGTGCATCATATAACTTGTTATTTCAATCCACTCCCTCCGTATGGAGGGAGACGCTTGATTAGATACCCGTTCTCACGCATCCATGCATTTCAATCCACTCCCTCCGTATGGAGGGAGACATTATAATATGCCTACACAGCGTGCAATGGAAATATTTCAATCCACTCCCTCCGTATGGAGGGAGACGCCGTATATTTGGCTGACCCGGTTGCAATTGAGGAATTTCAATCCACTCCCTCCGTATGGAGGGAGACTGCACAATCAATTGCAATCAACAGCGACTACAAGATTTCAATCCACTCCCTCCGTATGGAGGGAGACGCGGACGCAGAGGCAGAGGCACGGGGAGAGGGGGATTTCAATCCACTCCCTCCGTATGGAGGGAGACATTTTCCGGAACAAAAACAGGACTCGAACGGCGTATTTCAATCCACTCCCTCCGTATGGAGGGAGACAGCATTACGCCGCTCTTGTACTTGTCAGCGCTGATATTTCAATCCACTCCCTCCGTATGGAGGGAGACCGAGCGTCACGCACTCTGATGGGCATATCTCAGTATTTCAATTCACTCCCTCCGTATGGAGGGAGACGTGTGGCTCAGTGAAAATGGAAACAGTATCACTGGATTTCAATCCACTCCCTCCGTATGGAGGGAGACTCATATGTAGATAGAGTGTAGCCATTGTGAGTTTATTTCAATCCACTCCCTCCGTATGGAGGGAGACCGAAAATTCTGTTGATGAAACCGGGAGACAACACATTTCAATCCACTCCCTCCGTATGGAGGGAGACATATAACGCATCGGAATATGATCTCATGTGGGGAATTTCAATCCACTCCCTCCGCATGGAGGGAGACATGAGTTTTTCCCGTCGTATCAGTCGTAGTAAGCATTTCAATCCACTCCCTCCGCATGGAGGGAGACGGTGCAATTACTACACCTGGATATGTCGGTGATATTTCAATCCACTCCCTCCGCATGGAGGGAGACTCACGCCATTGTGCGTGTGGACGCTCCCAACTACATTTCAATCCACTCCCTCCGCATGGAGGGAGACTGCCGTTCTCCAATCGCCGCTTTACGGATTCTACATTTCAATCCACTCCCTCCGCATGGAGGGAGACCTTGTTAAAAAATATAACTATTCGGAATACAACATTTCAATCCACTCCCTCCGCATGGAGGGAGACTAGGTCACACTGCACATCAAGCATCATGCCCGGTTATTTCAATCCACTCCCTCCGCATGGAGGGAGACGCTATCAGGATATAATGTATGATCGTAACCGTAATATTTCAATCCACTCCCTCCGCATGGAGGGAGACAGCACCAAGCGCAAGCAACAAGAACTTGACAGGAAAATTTCAATCCACTCCCTCCGCATGGAGGGAGACTATCCGGCTCAACCAGGATGACTTCACGACCTGCATTTCAATCCACTCCCTCCGCATGGAGGGAGACCTGACCTGAGCCGGTGCCGGAAATGATGATTCTGTCATTTCAATCCACTCCCTCCGCATGGAGGGAGACCCATACGCCGCCGAAATTGCATCAATTGCCTCACATTTCAATCCACTCCCTCCGCATGGAGGGAGACCCTGTCTCTTCTGGTAAGACCATTCGCCAGTCTATTTCAATCCACTCCCTCCGCATGGAGGGAGACTGGTACTGATCCCATGTGGACGGTTCCGGAATTGATTTCAATCCACTCCCTCCGCATGGAGGGAGACCAGCTTTTCCATTAAGTTATCATCCGATTTGATATTTCAATCCACTCCCTCCGCATGGAGGGAGACCGCAAGGCAGCAGATCCACGCCTTCCTGGCTGTGCAATTTCAATCCACTCCCTCCGCATGGAGGGAGACGCGGAACGAACGATGGAAGAAGTCGCCGTGACAAGCATTTCAATCCACTCCCTCCGCATGGAGGGAGACACCGTGCCCATTTTTGAGGGCCTAAGACACAACATTTCAATCCACTCCCTCCGCATGGAGGGAGACATGGCCACCTCATATGTGCCGAGTGGTACTTCCTTATTTCAATCCACTCCCTCCGCATGGAGGGAGACGAATCTCCGCCTACCTTATAACGTTCACCAACAACATTTCAATCCACTCCCTCCGCATGGAGGGAGACTGAGATTGTTCCAACGCTGAGACTGTCCAAATATATTTCAATCCACTCCCTCCGCATGGAGGGAGACGTGTCATTCCTCCTTAGATTTCAAAGCATGTGTATTTCAATCCACTCCCTCCGCATGGAGGGAGACTATATTTAGATAGTATTTGCAATGCAATACCCCATTTCAATCCACTCCCTCCGCATGGAGGGAGACTGTAAAGTCGATCAGTATACTCAGACTGAGGAATTTCAATCCACTCCCTCCGCATGGAGGGAGACTTCTCAAAATATATCATCGGAATGATATCATAGTATTTCAATCCACTCCCTCCGCATGGAGGGAGACATTCTTTTCTGCTTTGTATTTTAGTCGTTGGTGATATTTCAATCCACTCCCTCCGCATGGAGGGAGACGTGTTAACAAGTGGCGTTTTTCAGGAACTCAATATTTCAATCCACTCCCTCCGCATGGAGGGAGACCTAGTGTTTTTTGTATTTGTTTTATGAACGCTCTGTATTTCAATCCACTCCCTCCGCATGGAGGGAGACCCGGCTTTTTTACCCCAGTGTGCTATCCAAGAAGTATTTCAATCCACTCCCTCCGCATGGAGGGAGACCCATGATCTCTATTATAGTTACGTATCATATGTGTATTTCAATCCACTCCCTCCGCATGGAGGGAGACAGCGCCATCATGACTAGCGATCGGTTCAAGGTCGCATTTCAATCCACTCCCTCCGCATGGAGGGAGACGGTACGGTTATCACAGCACATCAAGATATTTCCGGTATTTCAATCCACTCCCTCCGCATGGAGGGAGACCTCTGACGGTTTATATTTTTTGTACACTAATGTTTCATTTCAATCCACTCCCTCCGCATGGAGGGAGACATTGCCAGTCATCCGGATCCGGAAGATTCGGAGCGATATTTCAATCCACTCCCTCCGCATGGAGGGAGACGGGATAAGATGTCTTCTTATATTGCTCGGAAAGTATTTCAATCCACTCCCTCCGCATGGAGGGAGACTGATTCTGAGAGTACTCACGAGAACGAGGAACAGAATTTCAATCCACTCCCTCCGCATGGAGGGAGACCTCAATTCTACCTTTCCAGTTTTTCACGTGGTGAAATTTCAATCCACTCCCTCCGCATGGAGGGAGACCGCTGGCACGGCACGAACACACATTGCTGGAGCTTGCATTTCAATCCACTCCCTCCGCATGGAGGGAGACACGGGAACAGATGATAGCGCTGCGAGATTATATATTTCAATCCACTCCCTCCGCATGGAGGGAGACCGCCGAGCCGCATGCAGTTGTTTTGTGCTTCACATTTCAATCCACTCCCTCCGCATGGAGGGAGACCGCCGGAATATTGCAAGAGAAATCAAGGCAAGCGTTATTTCAATCCACTCCCTCCGCATGGAGGGAGACAGACGGCACGCCACGGACCGATGAGGAACACTACATTTCAATCCACTCCCTCCGCATGGAGGGAGACTCCAGAAGCTTTTCTCGGTTTTCTTTG
>OODO01001855.1_pt1 | contig 12951 bp, 16 predicted proteins | sample 1671261 | NCBI WGS metagenome assembly OODO01 (sample SAMN06348138, study PRJEB24527) | human gut metagenome | biome: human gut; feature: ankylosing spondylitis patient; material: feces | host: Homo sapiens | place: China | collected 2015-10 | reverse complement strand
GGACTGCATTTTTGCTGTATTATCATTAACCTTGCCTTTTTCTTTTACGTTTATTAAAGAAAAATATCATGGAATTCATATTCAACTGCGAGCCTTGACATACTATGTAGATCAACCTTGGCTGCAATTTGACCTATCCACCCGCGTAATTGAGAAATTATGTGATTATCACTGTTCGATAGATTATCAAATTACAGTTCAAGAGGATTCAAATAATATTATAAGCAGTGAAAAGTCGGAAGTAAATTCAGACACGAATTATAAATGTTTACTTTGGATTGATACGTTAAATGATAAACCGGACATTGTATCTGAAATTGTTGGCATAGAACCGTCAAGAAAACAGATCAAAGGAGCACATATGGGCGGAAAAAAACCGCCTGAAGCTATATGGAAAATAAATACATGGGAATTTGTTTCTCCTACCAGATATGCACAAAATCTTTGGCTCCTTCAAGAATCTTTCGAAGATGTTCTCAATATGATGGATAGGCGGGAGAAGGAGTTTATAGCTATTGCGAAAAAATATGATAACATTAATTTTCAACTGCAAAGTACGACTTATTTAACCCCTGTATCTTTCAAATTGGACACTGACGTGTTATACAAATTAAAAAAGTATCACGGTTACGTCTGTTTTTCAATATGGACCTGGATCAATTAAAATTCTTCATGTTATCATGCTATAGAGTGCAATTTATTGTTCTACGATATATTGATAAAATGACAATTTTCCAGACTGGAAATTTCACCCAATCGATTATTTCATGTTATTGAACTTGATTACATCTCGTTTTCGTCTTCGTTTTGCCGCTCCGTCCGACTCTGGTCGTTCTCCATCCAGATAGCCCGTTTTCGTTCATAGTCGAGGGCTTTCCACCAAGTGTTGCAGGCATCGAGGAACGCTTGTCCCTCGTCATCCGCCGGATAATTCGCCGCAGACAATCCCGTAATTCGTTCCATTTTCGGGAAGTCCACTGCCAACCACCAGGCATCGAGGTTATCTCCGAACTCTTCGAGCGAGCAAAACCATACGTGCTCCTGACATGCGTCGCACCATTGATCGTCAGCATCCGCGTCTATCGAGGATACATACTCCAACGTATTAGGATCGACCCACGCCATCATCTGTATCTCACGCGAGCCGCATCTTTCGCAAACAAGGACACTCGGCTCCTTAGAAAGGCATTCCTCGTCTTGTCCTCGAACAGCACACGCAATGTGCTCGATCAACAGCCGCCGATTGCCCCTATCGAGAGCGACATAGAATCGTCGGGCTCCACCGCACAGGTCAGGTGCAATACTTCGGCACCACACTTTCCACACGCTCGCAGCCCGTGTGCCGAAGATCGTGCGGCATTCTTCTTCGCACCAGCTATCCCGCATATAGTCGAAATAGCGGTCTATAATACTTTTATTTCGTTTCATCGGTTCGTTTTTTATACGTCATTTATTAATCAAGATTCATTGTCAAATCAGAATCCGCATTTCACGTATGAATTTCCCAGCCGCGGATTCTCGGTTCGCAGTAACATCCCGAACGATCGGGTGTGCCGTGATAAACCAGTCCGCCGACAATGCCTGTACTGCCGTCGGCATAGCGCTGCCTGAAAAGAAAGGAATAAGGCGCGGAATCCCTATACAGTTCGATTTCACAAGGACAGTTCGGATTCCGCTCCCACCGTTTCAGATCGTTCAACCGTTCTTCCAATGTTTTGTCGCCGATTCGTTCGGCATAACGCACTACTTCGTCGTAGTGCTCCTGACACATAATTTTCATATTGAGTTAAATTACAGGGTGAATATTTGAAAATCCTATTTTAGTTTTTCCGCCAAGCGATCGATCAATTCGCGGCATCCGCGCAACGACGAGATACGGAAACCTCGGCTCACGCCTTTGCAATGGATCTGCGTTCGGGATAAATCGGCGATCCGTCTTTGCAGCATGCCGAGCGTCCGGGGGTGGATATTGATCCCATATTTGCCGCACAAGGCAATAAAGAGTTCCGTTTCGACGAATCCTCCCTCCCGAAAAGCAGCCTCGGCCCGTTTCAATGACGTTCTCAGCCGCGCTTCCTCTTGCCGCTGTCGTCATTTTCCCGTTCGATCCGCACTTGTTCCCGTCTTCGGTCTTCCGCAGCATACAGTTCGCGCATACGGGTGCGATGCCCCTTCAACGGCCGGGCATCCCAACCCAGTGCTTCGTAGGCTGCCACGTAAGACGACGGAATCCACTGGCAGCTCGCCATACGGCGTTGCACGGCGGCTCGCAGGTTGCGAGCTTCCGCAGTCCGCGCTTCGATATATTCCTTGCGGAGCATTCCTCTGCGAAACATACTTCCGGCTTCGAAACAAACGTCGCCGACACGCAGTACGACGACAACTATATCGTTCGCCTTACGGAACCGGTCTTTTATAATGGGTTACCATCCGACGTGTTCGTTCAGGAAGGTCACATCTTCATAGGCCGCGACGATCCGGTCATCCCGACCTGCGGCCTGACGCAATAATTTCACTTGCATAGTCGTATCGAGGTTTTATAGGTTCGGCAATTCGACCGTCAAAGGTTCGAGATAGGTGGCCAAATGTCTGATAAACTCCCGTCGGAACGATACGTCCCGATCGCATCGTTTCCAGAGTTCGTAAACATCCATCCGCTCCTGCTCGATAGCGCGGGCGACGGCACGGCCGTGCCGCAGGTCGTTCTGCCAGACCCCCAGAAAAAAGAGATAGAGGATTTCCTCCTCCAGGCGTTCGTAGCCCTCCTTGCGCAACAGTTCGGTCAGGGGTTCGTATTCCTCCTCATGAAAGATCTGCGGTTGGATATTGCCGGACGCATGGCAGACGATCACCCGCCGGTCGGCGGTGACGAAGATGTTTTTGATGATTTCGTGGCTCATAATCGGTAAATTTTATGGTAAAACAAATGCGCCCCGTAATCGTCGCTGATTACGGGGCAAACGGGGCGGAATGATATTCAGAGGTCTTGCAGCATCATCCGCAAGACATCGAAAAGCTGTCCGACTTCGAGGTCCTGCACCGGCACGCAGCGATCCCCTCCGTAGTCGTACGACAGGCAGGCATACAACACAGCATGTTTTATCTGGAAAGCTGTGACATAGCATTTATCCTGGCGTTCGTCCGATGCCGGATATTCGTTGCCCGAATCGAGGCTTTGGCCCGTCATTTCGGAAACGATTCCTGTCATCAGATCGACGAGGCGTCGGCGGTGTATTCGGTCGATCGCCTCGTATCGTTCCAGCATCTTATCTCTTTCCGTTGTGATCCGGCTGTCGGAAAGTTTCGCATCCTCCGTTCGGAGGTTCTCGTTCGGGATCTCCTCTCCCGTGTAGGGATTGAACAGCGGGCTGTAGGCGAGCGGTTCGGCTTCGACAGCGAAGATTCCGCGCTCGGAGTCGCAGAAAATCTCCATCGGAACGGGCGTCGTCGCAACTACATGCCGCGCTTCGGATTCGGAAAGGCCGCTTCCCGTCAGCGAAGCGGCCCGGCGTCGAAAGGTTTCGGGCGTCGAAGACTCCGAGAGCTGCAAGTCGAACGTATCGCCCTCGGTTTCGGTAACGATCAGTGTGTCGTCATTCATAATGTTATAGGGATTTAATGGATATGGAGTGTGGGCGGAACGTAATAGACGATCCGTTCGTGCCGAAGATCGTCGTAGAGAATCTTCACGGGTTGCGGGACGTTGTAGATACGGCAATCGACGATCGGCGCGTCGAGCGCATCCCACTGCTCCTGCGGCAGAGGTCTCTCCGCAGGGCGGTAGCACCAGACGACCAGCTGCCGGGGCGAACGTCCCGGAAATACGGTAGCTTTGTAGTCGTGCAGGAACGTCTGGAACGCTGCTTCGTCGCCGATCTCCCGGCCGTTCGTGCGATAAAGATCGCTGCCGCACGGCCGTTCGATCCGATAGACATAGAGCCTGCGCCACGCCTCGGTCGTAAAGTCGCCATAGAGCGGATCGGGTTCGCGGTAGCTCCACCCCGCGACTTCGGCTTCGAAGCGGATCGACCCGTTGCCGCAAGGTCCGTCGTGACCCCAGATTTTGAAAGAACCCCGTCGGGGGCCCTCATAGCGGAATGCGGCAGCCGCGACATGGGTAAAGGGGCCTCCGCTGCTACAGCACTGTACGCCGTCGTTCGTCCGCGAGGCGAAGGGATCGTAAGGACAGATACAGACGGTGAGCATATCGTTTCTGTCGTAGGCGATCAATGCACTGCCGGTATAGTCGCCGTGGCGGGAAACGTATCGCACTCGATCGCCGCACTGCGGCCTGTCGGCGCTGCGTGTCGATTCGATGTATTTCTTCATGGCATTGACCGCTTCGACGTCCTGCTGTGTCAGGCCGTGTTCGTGGTCGTAAAGCGGATTCAATGCCCGTAACGTGTCGAGGGTATAACAGCCCTTCGTCGGATCATGTGTCATGGTTCGTTATCGGTTTAGAGATTCGTAAACGAAAAGCGAAGACCGGAGCGTCGCGGAACAACCTCGACCGCCTCCGAATCTGTCGGGCAGACGATCTGTATTATCCCGGACGTACCGGTTGCCTCGGGAAGAACACCGGTGCGCGACGGCGGCACAGCGACGGGAAAATACCGCAGGGCGGAGGTATGCCGACGCCGAGGATGATTTTCCCGTCCGCAGCCGACGAGGGCGCGGCAGCGGCCGTGCGCGTGCCGAGCTTCCCCGCAGGCAACCGGAGGCGAATGAAAATCGAAAATTACGTGTTCTTTTCGGTGTCTTATCGCTATATTTGCAGGCACCCGAAACAGAATCTCGCAATGGCACTCTACCGTTTGGAATCCGACCGTACGCAAATCGGAATCGATCTCGATACGAAAACGCGCGACAACGACCTGCGACACCCCGACTATGCCCGGCACGCGCAGATCATGCGTCTTGTTTATGTCCAGTCGCTGTTAAGCGGCCAAAGCATCCTGCAAACGATTCCCTCGCTTGCCGACCACTTTCCGCAGCTCGACCCTTTCAATCCGGAGCATCAGGCGTGCGTCTGCTGCATCTGGGATGCGGCATTCGATTTGCACCGTCCCCCGCACATGCGTATCGGTCGCACCGACTGCGCCTATTTCTTTACGGAGAGAGCGTCCTGCGAATATTACAGGAATTACAGCGGTATGTCCTCGGCACAGCTATGCGAAGTGCAAATCCTCGAAACGTACGACTGTTTTACCGGGGACATGCGCTGGCTCGACGCCATAGACGAGCGTACGGCCACGGCCCGCGACATAGCCGCCGCAGCCGTGCGCTACTGGGCCGGAGAAATGTCCGCCGATCCGCACCCCGAGGTGCTGTTTCAAGGCCGGTACAGACTCACGCCTGTTCCGTAAAATGTAGAAGAATGGATAAAAAAACACTGCGAATCTTTCGTCCGGGCCTGTCTACTCCGTGCGAAGTTCCTCTGTCGGGCGGCACGGTCAAGGCGGGGTTCCCGTCGCCGGCGGACGACTTTTTGGACATGCCGCTCGACCTGAACCGTGAGCTGGTGCCGAATCCTGCCTCGACATTTTTCGTGCGTGTCGAGGGCGACAGCATGACGGGCGACGGTATCGGCGACGGCGACCTGCTGATCGTCGATCGTGCCGTCGAGCCTTACGACGGATGCATCGCCGTCTGTTACGTGGACGGGGAGTTCACCGTCAAACGGGTCAAGCTGGAAGCTGCGGGGGCCTGGCTCCTGCCGTCCAATCCCGCATATCCGCCCATTCGCGTCAATGCCGACAACGAATTCTCGATCTGGGGCGTGGTGCGTCACGTCGTCAAAACCTTCAAATAACACCTTCGATGTACGGCCTTTGCGACTGCAACAACTTCTACGCCTCCTGCCAGCGGGTCTTTCGTCCCGATCTTGTCGGGCGACCCGTGGTCGTGCTGTCGAATAACGACGGCTGCATCATTGCCCGCTCGAACGAAGCCAAGGCCCTCGGCATCGGCATGGGACAGCCGCTCTATCAGGTACAGGGGCTTATCGACCGGCACGGCGTGGCCGTCTTTTCGGCCAACTTCGCCCTCTACGGCGATATGTCGCGCCGTGTGATGGCGACGCTCCGCACGCTCGTCCCCTCCGTCGAGGTGTACTCCATCGACGAGGCATTCTTTGACCTGCACGGCATCGCCGAGCCGTTAGACGACTACGGACGTCGCATCGGCCGCACGATACGCCGCAACACGGGCATTCCCGTGAGCATCGGCATCGCGCCGACCAAGACTCTGGCCAAGATCGCCTCGAAGCTGGCCAAGCGCTACCCGAAGCTGGACGGCTGCTGTTACATGCATCGGCCCGAGGACATCGAAAAGGTACTTGCGACCTTTCCCCTGCACGAGGTCTGGGGTATCGGACGCCGCTACGGCAAGCTCTTCGATTCAATGCGCATCACGACCGCCCGGCAGTTCATCGAGCTGCCCGAAGAGTGGATACACAGGCGCATGGGGATTACGGGTCTGCGGACGTGGCGCGAGTTACAGGGCATCGAGTGCATCGGCTTCGAACAGATGCCGCAGCAGAAGCAGCAGATCACCGTCTCGCGCAGTTTCCCCAAGGAGATTTACGAGCGGGAGGAGCTCGAACGCATCGTCGCGGAGTTCGCTTCGATGTGCGCCGAGAAGCTCCGCGCCCAGCGTGCTCTCTGCGGGCAGATACACGGATTCATTTTCACCAACCGCCACCGGGACGACCAGCCCCAGCGCTATGAAACGGCCGTGCTGACCTTACCCGAACCTACCGACAGCACGCTGGAGATCGTCCGGCAGGCCCGTGCAGCGCTGCGGCAAATTTATCGTCCAGGGTTCGGGTACAAAAAAGCCGGTGTGACACTCGCGCAGATCGTACCGGCAACGGGCGTGCAGGGCACTCTGTTCGCACCGCCCGACAAGGGGAAGCACGCACGACTGATGGAGGCTCTGGATCGGGTGAACAAGGTCTATGGCCGGGGCAGCATCGTCATCGCGGCACAGGGAACCGAGCCGTTCCGTATGAACCGCGAACATCTCTCGCCGCGCTATACGACCGACTGGCGGGAGCTACTGACCGTAAAGGCGAAATAGGATGGATCGCATCGAACGGGAAAAACGGACGGTAGAACGGATGATACGCCTCTATTGCCGTCGCAAGGAGCACAACGCGGAGCTGTGCGAGGCGTGCCGCAGCCTTTTGTCCTACGCCTGCCGGCGGTTGGAAACCTGCCGCTACGGCCCTCTCAAAGGCTCCTGCAAACAGTGCACGGTTCATTGCTACGCTCCGGCACAGCGGGAAAAGATTCGGGCCGTGATGCGCTATGCCGGGCCCCGGATGCTGCTGTATCATCCCCTCGAAGCCCTGCGGCATCTGCTGCGGTAAGTGATCCGATCCGTCGTCGAAAGGCGATCGCCCGGATCACGTGTTCAAGGCGGGGTTCAGCCGCTCCTTGAGTTTGGTATTGCGTTTCAGCACGGCCTGATTCCGGATGGCGCAGGCAAGGGCCTTCGTCGCACCGATCAGAACGCAGATCTTCTTGGCCCGTGTGATACCCGTGTAGATCAGGTTGCGCTGGAGCATCACGTAATGGGTCATCAGCACCGGCAGGACCACGATCGGATACTCCGATCCCTGCGCCTTGTGGATCGTCGTGGCGTAGGCCAGCGTCAGCTCGTCGAGCTCCGTTACGTCGTACTCCACGCTGCGGCCGTCGAAATCCACCGTCAGCGTCCGGTCTTCCGTATTCACGCTCTCGACATACCCCAGGTCGCCGTTGAAAACCTCCTTATCATAATTGTTGCGCACCTGCATCACCCGGTCTGCCTGACGGTAGGTGTAGCCTCCGCGATTCAGGCTCGGCCCCGAAGGGTTCAGGGCCTCCTGCAACGACAGGTTCAGGTTGGCGGCACCCACGATGCCCCGCTGCATCGGCGTGAGAACCTGAATCTTGTCCGGCCGTTGTCCATAGGCGCGCGGCAGGCGCTCCTTCACCAGCCGAACGACCATGGCAGCCACCCGTTCGGGGTCTTCCTCCTTCATAAAGAAGAAATCCGTATCGCAGCCGTTGCTCATATCGGGGAAACGGCCCTGATTGATGGCGTGGGCGCTCATCACGATCCGGCTCTTCTGTGCCTGCCGGAAGATTCGCGTCAAGCGCACGACGGGAATCTTCTGCGAGTCGATGATGTCGCGCAGGACATTGCCTGCACCGACGCTCGGCAGCTGGTCGATGTCACCCACAAGCACCAGACGCATCGTCACCGGAACGGCTTTCATCAGGTTGTTCATCAGCAGGATGTCGATCATCGAGCATTCGTCCACAATCAGGGCGTCGCCGTCCAGCGGATTTTCGTCGTTGCGTTTATAACCGTCCTGCGGATTGTATTCCAGCAGCCGGTGAATGGTCTTGGCATCCATCCCCGTCGCTTCGCTCATGCGTTTGGCCGCCCGTCCCGTAGGTGCCGCCAGCAGAACGCGCAGCCCCGCCTTCTTCAACGCCGCGATGATGCCCTGCGTAGTGGTCGTCTTACCCGTGCCGGGGCCGCCCGTGAGCACCATGACCTTGGAGGTCACGGCCTGCCGGATCGCAGCGAGCTGCACGTCGTCGTAGTCGATGCCCGTTTCTGCGGTAAGAACGCCGGGGTCAAGCTCCGTAGTGAACAACGTGCGGCCCGCACTCTCCGCGAGCTCTTTCAGCCGCCGTGCCGCGCCGCACTCCGCATGATAGAACGCCGGCAGGTAGATCGCCTCCCGCTCCGTTATCAACTCCTCGGAGAGGATCATCCGCTCCAACGCTTCGCAGACGGGTGCCGCGTCGGCTTCGAGCAGCGTGCAGGCCGCTTGCACGAGTTGTTCCCGTTCGGCATAGACGTGTCCCTCGTCCGAGAGTTGGCCGAGCGTGTAAAGGATCCCGCTCCGGCACCGGCGGGCATCGTTCTTCCCGTAGCCCATCTTGCCGGCGATGCCGTCGGCAGTCTTGAAGCCGATGCCCCAGATGTCGTCGGCGAGGCGGTAAGGATTCTCCCGAACCTTGTCGATACTCTCCGAGCCGTACTCTCGGTAGATCTTGGCGGCATAGGCCGTGCTTACGCCGTAGCTTTGGAGAAACAGCATCACGTTCTTGATCTCCTTCTGCCGCTCCCAGCTCTCGCGGATCTTCTCCACGCGCTTGCGGCCGATCTGCGGCACCTCGTAGAGCCGTTCGATGTCGGTTTCGATCACTTCGATCGTCGCCGCACCGAATCGCTGGACGATCGCACGGGCAAAACGGGGGCCGATGCCTTTCACCAGTCCGCTGCCGAGGTATTTCTCGATGCCGTAAACCGTGGCAGGTATCGTCTCCTCCCACGTTGCGGCAACGAACTGGCTGCCGTAACGCTTGTCCACCTTCCACTCGCCACGGCACAACAGGACACTCCCCACGGGAACTTCCAGCAGGTTGCCCACGAGCGTAACCAGATCATCGTAGCCCTTTACTTTGACTTTCAATACCGAATACCCGTTTTCGGGATTCTGATAGGTGATGCGTTCCACCACGCAGCGAAGAGTCGTCATAGGCGTCTTGCTTACATCATCGAACAATGCCAATACTCTGTAAAAATACGAAAAATCGCGGAAACGGCAATACCGCAACCACTCCCGATCCCGACCTGAAATGCAGAACCGGGAGCGAGCGGCCTGCCGGAATGCTTCGCAATGGATGCTATCGTCGCGCCAGAACGACTATTTCAGCCGCGACATTTGTCCGCGCGAACCGCTCCTGCATAGGCGTACGGTACAGAACCTCGAATTGCCGCAGCGTTTCCTGTATGCCCTTGGGGCGCTGTTTGTCGATGAAACCGTGCGGAAGCAGCAACACACTCCGGTCGCCCGGCTGTTGTACCTTCGCAAGCCACGAAAGAAAATCGACGACCTCCGTCGTTTCGAAAGGAGGGTTGGCAACGACGTTCTCGCAGCGGAAATCGATGTCCCGATATGGCCCGATCAGCGTTTGCGTCACAGGATACAGGCGTGCGTAAAAGTCCGCCAGCTCCCGGTCGACTTCCAATCCCACGATCTGCGAGGGATGCACGCCTTCGGCGATCAAGGCCCGGGTGAGTTGTCCCGTACCGCAGCAGACGTCCATGATACGGCTGTCATTCTCGAAATACCGCACGGCAAGGGCGGCGATCCGCCGGGCCGTAGCATCGGGCGTAAGGTACTGCGACAGGCGGACACCACGTCGCTTCTGCCGCTCGCACAGTGCGTCGTAGGACCAGTTATCCCCGTCGTAGCGGAACGGCAGTTCACCGTGTTGTTGCAGGTAATCGTGAATTTCGCAAAGCGTATCCGGCCAGATAAGCAGCCGGTTTTTGAAATAGCTGTTCGCAAGCGCATAGCGCTTAGCAATTTTTTCAAATCGTTTCATAGGTCTTAATTCAATTTAGCGTTTCGTTCGTTTCCGATGTCGGACCGTTGTCGGCGATTATCCGGTAATTGTCGTCGTCTACACTGTGGATTCGGACCGTAGCACGACCCTCGTTCTCGGACGGAGCGATCTCTCGGATCGTTTCGTAGTGCGTTTCGCTCTCCTCGATTTCGATCGCAGCGTCGTCGCACGCCGCAGCGTAAAGGGACCTGTGAGCGATCGCCGCAGCTTGCGCCTCGGCCCTCTCGATCGTTGCGGCCTCGATGGAAAAGTAGATGCGCTCCTATACCGAGACCTTCCTGTCCTCATAAAATCTGTATTTGGTCATAGATTAGTTCGTATTGATAATTTTAAGCCTTCCGCTCCGGCATCTCGATCGGTTCGACGTTTCCTATCCGTGTGTCGGGATGCGTAGGAAAGTCCCAATCCGGACACGTGAGCTCGTCGAGCGTCGTATGGATGTTGCCGCACGTCAGGCCGCATCGTCGTAAAACAAGCCGGGCGGCTTCCTTGTCGGAAACCGCCCGAACGGTGTAGGCTCCTTCGAACGTGTAGCGTACACCTACTCGAAAATTCCGTTTCATCCTATTAAAAGCTATTCCACATGCCGCTGTCGTAGATATGCGCTTCGAGGTATTGCATCCCCGGCTCACAGGAGACGATCTCGATATGAAGCGTCGGGTCCTTTTCCAACGTCTTCATCATCGCTGCGATCGCCTCCTCGGGATAGCACCATTTCGAGTCGAACTCCCCGCGCATCCAGTTGTCGCGGCCGTCGAGATCGTACAGGTCGAACCGATCGCCGAGGCCGTAGAGAATCTTTTCGTAGTTCGCTTCATTGTCCGTCGAACAATAGAAGCGGTTGATACATATATTCGCCATCGTAAAACAGGTTTGCGTTCCCGCCGCTTTCAGGCGGGAACAGGTTACAGTCGAATGTTATGCCACCGGCCGTCACAATAGACGTTCCCTTCCAGATAGAGCGTATAGAAGTCGGTGGAGATTATCCGCAGACACAGCGAGGAGTCCTTGCGAAAATCCTCGGTCAGCGTCATAAAGAGCAGGGGCGGGAACCGTTCCCGCGAAAGGTAGCGTCCCGTAGTTTCAGCATCCGCAGGGTGGTAGTCATAGACGTGGAAATGCAGAAACAGCCAGCGGACGATCCGGCGGCGCGTGTCAGCGCTCCGGCTCGACAGCCGGAAGCGATGGACATACAGGTTGCGTATGAAATATTCCGGAAAGGGTATCATTCCCGATTCGGAATCGTTTTGAAAAAGGTTCAGCATTTCGGTCTGTAGCGGTTATCTGAAAGAGCCAGGAAGTCGTCGAGCGTGCAGGGGCCGTAATCGAGCGATACCTTTTCCTGAATCGTGCCCGTTTCGTAGCGGAAACTGTAGCAGAGACCGTTACGCTCGATAGATCCTCTGTCCCGATCTTTGTTCCACTTGATATCCGGGAGTTTGTTCAACCGCGATCGATGGGCGGAGATATGGGCATTGCGTTCTCGATCGAGGTGTTCCAGGTCGTGCCAAATCTTAGTCAGGTAGTCCACCCAAATATTGACCTTACGCTCGGAAAGGACACCGATGCGGTGCGGTGCCGGATATTTATCCCGGATACGAGCCTGCATATGAAGATCTATGTGCTTGAAATTCGAGGTGTCGATGTCGATCGCATAGGTCGGTTTGGGAGAATACTGCTTATTGATCCGAAAGAGGATTCCGTTGCGTCGGAAACAGATACGGCTCTGTTCGAACGAGCAGTATTCCGTATTTTCATTATAGAAAACGCCGTACAACAGTTCCGCATCGGGAATAGTGGGCAAAACTTCCTCCAACAAGCCTTGTGTCCTCTGTATCTCCGAAGTAGTTCGATAGTCGGGAGTAAGCGTCAAGCGTGTAAAGCTCTTCTGGTCCATCCAGCATATCATCGCGCAGACACCCGCGTACGGCAGGATTCGATTTCCCGTACATGATCGTTCAGAGGAAGTGTTTCCATAACGCGACAGTTCTCGGCCGCTATGCCGAGCAGCACTGAGAGCTTCATACAGGCGGCAGCTTGTGTACGCGCCGCAACGCGGAAGAGATACATGGCGTAGCCTTCCGCCGAAATCCGATAGATGTTCATGGTTCGAAACAATTTGGTGAATATTCTTATTGTGTCGCCAGACCGAATGTCCTGCATGGTCGGACGACGGGGCGGAAACTGCGGCAGGCGGCCCGTGCGACTTTTCCGCGTGCGATACCGTTCGAAGAAGGGAAGATCGTGCGCGGAAAAGGCGATAAGGGACTGTGAGCCTGCCGCTAACTTGCCCCGCGTCCGACCGGGACGATCCTGTATCATGCATAAAAAAGCGGACAAAGAGTCCGACAGCAGCCGATTTTGCCTATATTTGTTTCATAACGACCCAATAAAAATCGATATGGAAAAATTACTCGAACAGATCAACGATCGCATCGCAGCATTTCAGAAGGATGCATATCTTCAGTGGTTCAAAGGCAACAATTAGGTAAACACTATTATAATGTAAAGAAGCGGTTGGAATATATTATGT
>OODO01001852.1_pt1 | contig 12970 bp, 10 predicted proteins | sample 1671261 | NCBI WGS metagenome assembly OODO01 (sample SAMN06348138, study PRJEB24527) | human gut metagenome | biome: human gut; feature: ankylosing spondylitis patient; material: feces | host: Homo sapiens | place: China | collected 2015-10 | reverse complement strand
AACGTATCTTTTGGTTATAGTGTCATAAACACTTACTATGTTTTTGCTCATTTTTATTCCTCCGTTTTGATTTTCTTGTTTTGAATCAAAACGAAGGCTTATGGATACTTGGCAATAAAACATTGCCAGTTTTTTAGAATGGGCATAAAAATAGACCTTTCTGCTTTTAAAACAAAAAGGTCTATAAAGAAAAAGGAGTATAACTTTCGGCTTTAAAAGCTTTTGTTATACTCCATATCAAGTTTATATCTATGTATTTAACTATATCGCTTTTTTCTAACAAAATAAACTATCGTAATAGTTATTCCAATGAATATGACAGAGGCTATTATAATGATCCACAGCCAAAAATACCCGATATGAATATTATCGACCTCCTGAACACTGTATGTGTTGCCAGCAACATCTTCAAGTGTAATTCCTACATTATGCCAACCTCCGTTAAGCGTAAACGACAGGCTACCTTCAGCTGCCGAGTAAGTAAAATCAATCGCTTTACCGTTATCATATACTTTACACCTTGTTTCATCAAGTAACTCGCTTATATTTGTAACAGTAATTGTGCGAGATTCGTTTCCATAATACCAATGCCATGATTTCAAATCATTAGGAATATTACACGAAGGCGGAATATTATCAATATGCATTTTGCCCAAATCGATCCTTCCGTTTTCATTTTTTACAGACAAATATAGTTCTGTATCTGTATCTTCTTGAAAGTTTTCCTTAAAATAATCTGACTTCAAAGTATATCTGTAAACACTTACACCATACATACTATTATCAGTCTGAGCCTGCAGATCGGTATTCTTTTCTTCACCATTGTAATCTCTAAGAACTATATCGGTTTGAGAATTTGTTTTAGCAAGAACAACAATATCTATGTCGCTAAAATTATCTGGACGCTTGCTTATAGGTTCTCCGTTTTCGTACTGGAACGAGTACCAGCCTGTTTTTTCAGCCGCATTACTGTTTGAAATATACGCAAGAACATCGCTGTCCACGATTCTCATGTATGTGTTTGAATTAAGAACACTTTCGTTACCAGCTTTATCCACCGCTATTAGTTCCAATGCGTAAACACCGTCTTTTGAAAAATCAGGTAGAGTGAATAAATTCCCCTTAAATATGCCCGCTTTATCTTTGTCAGAGTCAAGATATACACTAACAGGCTTTACTTCCGAAAGTTCTCTGCCATTTGTATACTCAGGCGTATAAACAGTAAGGACATACTTTATATGATCAAAATTTACGTCTGTAAATTCGACCGTCGGGGCAGCCTCGTCCTTTCTCTCATACGGATATATATCCAGAAAATTCAGAGCATTCTTTTCATCGACAAGAATACCATTTTTTGATGATACAACAGGAAGTGTCGTATCTATCTCGAAGATTTCTGAGCTTTTATAGCCGGAAGTATTTCCGGAGGAATCTGACGGAGATATTTCAACACGGTATACAGCATCATCATCAAATATAATTGAGAGCGTATGTGTATCAATATCATCAGACCAATCTGCCATACTTACCATAGAGTATGTGACATCAGTAAAATCATTCTCGTTATGCTTTGCCCCCGCATCCTTTTTCAGTATTTTCAAACCGACAAGGCTAGGATCAAAGTTGTGCTCGGTGATTTTAATAACAGCGGTTTTCTTAGTATTTAAATAATTGTCATTATCACGGTTTATAAAGTCGCTGAAATTTTCTTCAACTACAGGAGAAGTTTCATCAACATAAAATCTTTGTACTTTCTCATGATCAAGATTTACCCCTGCCGAATGTCCCCCCAGATCAGTACCTCTGATACCAAAAGTGTAATCACCTTCACTGAAAGTAATGACAGCTCTGTGTTCTGTAACAGATAGATCCTGAAAGCTAATATTCGGAACATTTCCGTTGTAAGTATTTTCAATTTCAGCTTGAATCAATCTTGCGTCAAAGTTTCTTTCAATTACATCGATCGTCATTACCGCTCTGTTTTCGGCATTGTAATAAATCGTATTATTGATTCCATTGTTAATATCCACATTTATAATCGGAGCAGTTTTGTCGATAGTGAATGTCTCACTTTGAACACTTTCATTTACATTACCTGAATTATCCATCGCATCAAATGCTAATGTGATATCGTTATTATCTTTATCGAAAATAAATGTTTTTGTGATCTCAGTTACAAGATTTACGTCTTTTTTTACTATGACCCAGCCGTCGCCTATCTCGGAATCTACCTCAACGCCTGTCCCATCGATTTCAAGAACTCTTCTCTCAAATCCGTCGTTTTCGGACGTCTGATAATAACCGATTTCTCTGATGCCTGATTTAGTATCTGTTATAGTTACTGTTACGGCAATATCATCAGTAAATAGCTTGTTTCCGTTTGCGTCGCTGTATCTGCTGCCGCCGATTTCGGAAATATTTATTTCAGGAGGAATATCATCCGCAACAAATGCTTTTGGAGTTTGTTCATCGGAATAATTTCCAACATTATCAAAAGCCTTAACAAAAATCTGTCCCTTGAATCCCGCAGGAATATCTATATGAGCTATACCGTCGGAAATAATTACTTCTCCTGTTTTTTCTTCTTTCAGTTCTCCGTTATCGTAAGAAACAAGACGGTATTCTGCTTTGTTAAGACCGGATGAAGGCGCACTATCGGAAATATGGATATTCGCAATGAAGTTTTTTTTGAAATAGTATCCATACTCAAGATATTCGATATATTCAGAAGTCTCACTGATATTATCGGAGGTTGCAGGAAGAAATTCAAAGCGATCTACGTTCGGAGATTTATTATCTATATGGTAAGTAAAGCTTTCTTTTGAATTGACATTTCCCGCATTATCCACAACACTGACTTTAACTTCATATTCTCCATTCAACGATTTGCCTGCGATTTTGGTAAAATAATCGGTATCAAAAGTATAGATATGTTTTTCGTTGTCTCTTTTCTTAGCTGCTTCCGTTGCGGATATTTTAGGAATGATCGTGCCGTTTTTATCGGCTGTCACATCGATCCCGTTTACCTCTATATCTGCATTGCTAATACCCGAATCTTTATCGTAAATAGTTATGCTTATGTTTTTATTGGAATTAAACCAGATCTGCTTATCATATCGCACTATCCCGTCGCCCTTAGGTTTACTGATAGTGACTTTCGGCTTTTCAGTTTCGATCATAGCAAATACATTATCGGATACTCCTTTACCTTGATCTGCATTTTCTATATTGGGGCAACTTAGACTTTTTTTACCATATTTATCATATGCAGTAACTATAATATTGCTCTGAAAGACCTTGGTGTTTTTGGGTATTATGTAAGAGTAGGTCTTATCACTTTCCCTTGTCATCAACGCCTGCTCATCTATACCATTGTACTTAATTTTTACATTATCAATACCACTGTCATGAATATCATCACTAACTGATACCTTAAAAATCAAATCGTCATTTGAATATACTCCAAATGAAAGCACGTTCAGAATTTTATCTAAAGCAGAGCTCTTTTTCTCTACTGTAAACTTTTCTATAACAGGATTTTTACAATCTACATATGCAGTACACACTGCTAACTCACTGCAAGACCCAGCAACATTTGTAATTGTTCCTGATACAACATATCTATGTTTATCATCAATTTCTATGCCTGTTGTATCAGCAGTGACACAATATCCATGTTCATTACTTTTTATTTCATTCTCCGTAAACGTATTTTTTATTCCGTTTATGTCCAACGTGATATCTTTAATACCCGAAACATCTGGTTCAGCGTCAACACGAAATTCTATGATTTGATCTTTGTCAAACCATTTATCACCATTAATATCAACTGGTTCAGGCCCTTCAATAGATGTTTTTCCTACAGGTTTCTTTGTATCAACTCCTATCACCATTACGGCAGGATAATTACCACAATTATTCCCTGCATTATCAGTTGTTTCTACCTTAATATAATGTATACCCTCAGAAAGTTTTGATATTTCTGTTGAAAAGCTGTAATCATTCTCCTGATTTTCAGAAAAACTTTTATCATCCAAGACATTAATTATTCCATTATGCTCATCAATAATTTTTACACTTGCAAGACCACTGCAAACCTTATCGTTCTCATTAACGTCTGTCACTTTCACAGAAAATATGCTATCGCCTGTGTTGTACCAATATATCTTTTCTCCATTATCTTCGATTGTCGATGATTTAGAAGTATCAAAGGAGACTTCAGGCGGATCATTTTCAACTACGAGTGTATTCTCTTTCATTTCAGTTATTTGGTCTATTACATTGGCCGTATTAGAGAAACCATTTTTATCTGCGGCCCTTATGACCATATTATCAATCCTTGTGTTTTTTGAAATTACAAACACATACTCGTTCGCTGCATTGGAACTGTTAAGTTCTTCAATTACGCTGTCACCATTACATAAAGATACACTTCCAACGCCTGTAACATAATCCGTTTCAGATATATCTTTAGCTTCGACCACAAGTTCAATATCATCTCTAGCATAATTACCGAATTTCAGAAAATTAACGCAATCCGTATATTCTGCACTACCCTTTGTACGAAAGCCCTTGATTTCTATATTCGGAGGCTGGGTATCTCGTCCGTTTTCGGCATTGCTGTATTTATATAGATCCTCATTGAAATTTCCGGCATTATCCGTAATTTTTAATTTTAATTCATAGGGATATTTTTCAATCGGTGCATCATCGTATTTTAATTTTACTGAAAAATTAACGTCTCCATTTGGCACTTTGGTATATCCACATTCTCCATTGTCATTTATACCGTATTTTACAAGTTTATTATCTTCTTTAAGATTCCAAAAATATTCTATTGTATCAATACCAGATTCACTATCTTTTAAAGTCCCTGTTGCTTCGACGTAACCTTCATTATTGTGATAAACGATCTGCATAGACTCAACTTTTGGAGAAATCTTATCCAGAATTAAAACATTGCTGCTTTCATTATCAAATTCGATATTAAGCTCTTCTTCGTTGCCTCTTCCTGCTTTATTTTTTGCATATGTTTCAAAACTACTTCTAAAAAACTTGCTGTCGGGCATTTTGATATTAAACTCTGCAGTGTAGTAATATACACCATTACTTTCTGTGCATAATTTTGCTGAACAATATTGACTATATCCATTTTCACCGTTTAAATATATTAATGTTTCTTGATCTACACCTGTCCCCTTGGCAGTAATTGTTAGCATCACATTATCATTACTTACAATTCCAAATGGAAAAGATCCCAAGAAACTATCAGATTTGACCTTTGATATTTTAGCACCTACAATTTCAGGACTACTGGTACTGCAGCAATAACTATGTTTAAGCTCCCTGCTTATAGCCCCATCATTAACATTTCGTAAATAATACGAAACCTGTTTTTTATGATTAACTGTAGTTTCCTCTAAATCAACTATAATATAATTGCTAAAATTATTTCCGTCTGAACTTATTTCAAAACCGTCAGGAGCAGTTAGTTTTGCATGATTTGAATAATATGTTTCATCATTAAGTAAATATTTTTCTTCTGGAGAATATTCTTTGATCCTAAATTTGGAGCTTTCAGATATCTTTCCTATATAATTAGGATTATCAGACGTCTGTTCAAGGATAACATAATCATATTCACCTATATTTTTCGGTTCACCCTGCACTGCGATTTTAACATTTAAATCCACATTACATTCTTCAGGCTGCTCAACGGTATATTCAAAATTCTCAGGGATTGCCTGACCATAATAAATCCATGTTTCTTTGGGAATAACTTTTAATTCTTTTGGGGTAATGTATGCGTATTTTTCTACGACATCATAGTTTCCTGAAAGTTTAAATTTATTCCTATCATTACCTTCAAGACAGAATTTTGATACGGTCACTTTATTCTGTTCATCAGAAGCATCTTTTCTCTTAAACTCCCCATTGCACGCAAGATAAACATCATATCCTGCAACTGGTTCCATTGTATTCGCATTTATTAGGGTCACATCTTCACAATGAACAATCGCCGTAAGTTTTCCATCATACTCCTTATCTTCAACGGTTATTTTATCGGCAAACCCCTCCTCCAGGAAAACCTCGATCGGGTCGGTACTGCCTTCAAATTCGGCTATTACAGACAAAGGGAAGCAATTCATAATTAAAAGCATTGCAATAAAAACAGACAGAAATTTTTTTCTCATTTTAAACACTCCATTCTTTTTATTACAAAATATATTTCTATGGAAAACAGCAATAAAAATAAATTTATGGAAAGAGCAAATTCATTATCTCTCCAGAAAGCCATAATAGGAATCAGTACAAAAACCGATATTAGAAATATAACTCCGACTATTTGTCTTGTTTTCGACTCCTTGACTTTAGTATACTTTTTACAGGTCACAAAGAGTATTATTTGAATAATTATTCCCGATATTGATCCGCCCCAGAACAACAAAGCGACAGCATATGCCGAAACAGATAGGTTATCATCAAAATCAAGAAATGGGATAATAAGCAAACTTGACGAAGAAATAAAAAACAAGACTCCGGATATAATATTAAATACCCTTAAATTCATAATTATCGACCCTGTTTTATATTTTCATTCAACGCACCAGCCAATGCTTTGTAAAACTCGCCTTTATAACTGTTTCTTTTGTATTTATACAAATACAATATCATACCTACAATAAACGAAAGAACGGCTAGTGTTGCGGCAATCAGAAGAGGTCCTATTATCCACGGTGAATCATACTTTAAATCAAGCATATTTTCAACAGCAGTGTATTTCCCTGTTATTTGTAAAGATGCAAATAGCACAGCAAAAAACAGTACAGAAACTAATAATGCTTTAAAAAACGCACTTAGGACATAATGAATCAGCATATGCTTTTCAAAAAACTTTTTTGAAATACTCATAATATATTTCACCCAATTTCCTTAAAATAATTTTTTATTTCTACTCTGGTAGTATTTTCATGTTCTGAGATCATTCTAATGCTTTCGTCATTATCCAACACATTTTTCAGCTTTATAACAGCATTTTTAAACGCATGATCGTCCTTGTATTTTTTCAAAGTTTCATAAGAACCAATAATCTCAGTCTTTCCAACTTCTGTGTTATAAATTGCTTTTGCCAACTCATATCCTGCACAGTTATACTCTGTATTGAGTTTCACAATGTCTGTTGAAATCTCCTTAAAATTCTTTGTATTGGCATTCTGCATCAATTCGTCGATATATCTACACATGTACTCACTATTTGACATCTTTCCAAGCAAATCCACAAGCATTGCCGCTTCCTGTTCGTCAATATCTCCGTCGGAATATGTAAACGCAGCTATCTTGGAATATGTATCATCCGTTTTGCCATTAGGGGCGGTTTTGATCAGGTCATTTGCTATAGTTTCAAGCTTATAAAATTGTGTAACGTTATAATCTGCTGTAAGGCTGTCCCATTTATCCTCGGCAATACCGAAACCTACCGCTCTGTAAATAATGGAGATCATCAAAAATGTAACGCATACGGCAAGCATAACACCAAACATAGTGAAAGCGTTTCTTACCTTGATATTTTCGGCTCTAACAATCGTAGGAGCAGAATTTTTAGCTTCTTCAATATCCTTTTTCAGCGTTCTGTATGAGTGATAAAAATCATCGTTATTTAGATTTAGATAGTTCTTGTTGCGTTCTTTAGTACACTTTTTTATGATATTCTCAAGCTTTTTATGATAATGCAGAGAAGTAATCGTCAGATCTCGGCTACAATATGCTGCATCATTAAGAAAATGATTCTTGTAAAAATCATGACTTTCTTTAGAAAATTCTTCGCTCTTAGTAACTAACTCAAATATATTCAGGCACTCCCAGAAAGTTGCTCCGAATGAGAATATATCGCTTTCAATAGACATTTTCCCCGGCTCAAAATGCTGCTTGAACGGAAACTGCGAATCGTCCGCCGCTTCAGCATAGCATTCAGGAGCGGCATATCCCAGCGTTCCGTACTGATACATTTTTTCTATGGATTCGTTGTCATTATAGTTTACTTTTGCAAGATCGCTGACTGCAAATCTGTCGGCTTTGGTAATTCTTTTTGATCTTCCGAAATCTATTAAAACAAGCTCCTTACCGTACTTGGTCACCATTATATTTTCCGGCTTAATATCAAGATGCAGAATATTTTTCTTTTCCGTTACAAATTCAAGTATCTCGCAAAGGTTTATCATAAACTGAAATATCTCGCTCTGATATTTCAGAACATTGTCGTAATTCTTGTAATAGCTTAGATTAACAAAGCTCTTTTCATCTTCCGTGTATTCATGGTAATCTACGACTTTGCTGAGATTGTTTTCAAGCTGTTCGATCTTTCTGAGTTTCCACCGTTCCTGCCGGCAGTACTCTTCAAGCGACCAGCCGTCGATATATTCTTCAACAACGCAGAAATATCCCGAGGCGTTTATCACCCCGCTTTTTATTTTATCGCATGGCAGGCTGAAATCGCCAAGGCTTTCGATAACGTCATAGATACGGACTATTGATCTGCATTCCTGAAGATTCTCGAAAATTTTCAGTTCCTCGTCCTTGAAAACCTTGACTCTGTCAATTTTCGTTCCGTTTACATAAACATATTTGGGCTTGAATTTCAAAACACAGGAAAACTGAAGACCGCCTTTATCAGCAGTTTTCAGTCCCCTGTATACTATGCTTTCCGTACCTATTGCAATAAATCCGTCTTGATTTATGCCATACGATGTATCTACCGTGTACTTGAATTTTGTTCCGATTATTTCATTACTCATTTACTTTCTCAATCCCTTGATTTTTAGATACCTTTCTATCACAAAAAAACATATACCATTTCCAGTTAAAAGCACTCTTGATATTTATAATATATTTTATTGCTTTTTCAATCTAATCAGTGATTTCGCCGTCAATACGCACAACATATTCCGATTATTTTATTGCCAAATGTTCTATTTTTTATTAATATAAATTATTTTATCAGGATCAACATTTTTCAAAAGATATTCTGACATTATTTCAAATCCGTCCATAAGAGTTTCAACAGCAAAATGCTCAGAGTTCACATAAATTAAAATTTTTTCATTAACCCCTAATCTAGTATCATTAATTATCCATTTTATCTTTGTTATTTCTGAAACATCAACACTATATTTGAATCCCAAAATCTTCCTAACGGTTATTTTGCTGCCACTTACTACAATTTTTAATTTTCTTATCCACAATAATGAAATAGCTATTGGAATAAAAATGAATAATATTGTTGAAATATACATAGGGAAATGCGGAGGATTACCAAAAATCGTATACATTACGTTTAAAACAATGAAAAAAGCAGTTATAAAAACTTCACCTTTATAAATCTCTGACGGTATCTTCACAGTAAATTTCGATTTTGATTTCATTGATCAGACCTCCTTCATTTCTTATTAATTTTGTAACAACTCTCTCCATTCGTCATACCATTCCTTAATCCCATCAAAAAAACCACTTGCTATATTTTCCAATGCACCTCCAGAAAGTCCTGAAATTACACCATTTCTAATTGTTTTATAATGAAATTTTTTAATACTTCCCTGTTTTAATTTTGTTATTACCATTTTAAATGAAGCATCATAGCTATTTATGCCTGAAAGTCTTTTGAACACCGGAATTTTTTTCGAAAGAGTTTTTGAAAGCTTTCCAGTAATTTTACTTAAAGCAACACTAAAAAAAGCCGCTGTTCCTGTGCTTAAACCAGTATCAAATAATATTTCAAAAGTCGATCGTTTTTGTCCCCCAGTGATATTTTCAAGATTTTCGCCAAAAAACGTTGATATTGCCGCCTCTGCTGAACAAGCAGCAATTGGATTAGTAAGCAATAATAAAACACCGCCAGCAAAACCGCCTATCGCTGATCCAATATATGATTGCCAGTTACCATCCCAATCGCCTGTTATCGCACATGAAATAATATCACTAATTAATTGACCTGAAATGCCTACGATTGCTCCAACTACACCAACAGCAATTACTGGAATTGCCGTTCCAAATGTTGAAATACTCAATATAACAATACCGACAACAATGACAATAGTCACAAACGCACTAACTATTGACTGCCAATTTTCCTTGCACCACTCACAAGCGTTATCTACTTTTTCTTCCAACCAGCTTTTCTCAATATCCGGCTATAAGTACTCATATTTCTCTTAAAAGTCATTTTTGCTCTGATTAATAGCATCAGCCACATTTTAGTCAATAGTCACAACATCGGAAATGTATTCATTAATGTTATTCAAAAGATTCAATTTTTCTTAATGAATTTGTGGTAAAAAATTAAATTTATATAATTGTTTCAAATTAACGTTTTAATTTTTTCAAACGTTTCTATACCCTTAAAATTATCAAAATGAAAATATAATCTATTTTCATTTGTTACCCATGTACAGATCATATAGCATAGACCTTTTATAATAGCTGATTTTTGCGGATTGTTTGAGTACGGTTCACAATTATAAAGAAATTGTTGAAACGTAATATTTTCAAAAGGAAAATATATAACTATAGTTTCACATAAGCTTTTAAACAATAAATTGACAGATATATTAAAAAAGTCATTATTTGCTACAATAACAATATCGGTATTTTCGTTTTTAGTTATCAATGATGCATATGTTTGCTTAGAATTAGTAATAATTTTTGTTAATTCATCATTCTTGCAAATATCGCAAATTTCAAGAAAGAAAAAAGATGGTGCTAGCTTAATTATTTTTGTTAATAACTTTGTAGAAACATCACCATCTATAAATGCTTGTTTCACTTTTTTCTTTTGATCATTCTTTCTGCGTAACACCTATTACTCCTCCTAATATTGAAGTCAATCTAACATGTACATCGCGTTTAGCGGGATCAAATATCCATTTCATGGATTTCATGAAATTAGGCATACTATTGTATAAATTATATGTAATATGCGTATGAAAAAGTTGTTTTCCAGCCTCAAAATCCAATCTGAAAGTTTTTCCAATTTTAAATAATGTTCCACCAGAATTAGGGTTATTAAGTCCGTTTGGAGACCATATTTTTATTTTACCCAAAGTTTTACCTGAGAAATTATTTGGCTTGAATAATTGCAGTTGTTCACCGCCAAATATCAATTTACCGCTTCTAGAAAATTTTATTATTGCAGATATTGTCTGTGCACCACCAGCAAAAATTCCACCCCACATAAATCCACTAGCGAAACCATCTACAAATAATCTTAACACTTTTCCCAAAATCGTTTTAAAACTATCTCCACTGAAAATCGAAACTATCAGTGAACTCATCACACTAATCCCACCAGATATAAACCCTGCCATTGCAGCTGCCTTAAATCCTATACCAAGTGCTGCTAAAAATGAGCCACCTGTCAATACGGTTAAAACAGCACCAATAACAATACATATAGCACCTATAACCAACTCTTTCCCATGATTCTTGCACCACTCGCCGACTTTTTTTGCAACCGTCTTTGAATTTCTCCCAACCGCTTTTTTCACATTCGGGCTTCATGTAGTAGTACTCGTCGTAAAAATCGTCATTGCTCTCAATAATAGTCAGAGTTTATACAGTTGTATTTTACTACAACTCCTAATAGTATAATTATAATGTGCAGACAATTACATTGTAATTTTTGTCACAAAGACATATACGCATCTCCTGCACATTGATAAGCGTAAGGATTTTTTGGAGCAAGCCTAATTGCCTCGTTTGCTAAATGAAGAGATTCGTTGTTTTGGCTGTTTATGAATGCAAAATGTGAATCAGCAATAATTCCTTCTACATTCATGATATTTCTCCTACAAAATTATTTATGGGAATAGATAGTTTTCTATACTTTCTATTAATTCCATAATTGCTAATCACCAATATAATCATCACAAATAGCATTGCTTAAATAATGATCGCTTGTATCTATTCCTAAATCGGGAAGTATAATTATAACAAGATCCGAATCATATTCATCATCAGTAACATTATCAATTATTTCTAAACCGAATCCTCCATTTAAATCAAAAATCAACTCATATGGCTCATATCTTGTTAATATCACATTTGTATCTTGGGTTTCACAAATTTTTTTTAGAAATTCTTCTATTTTCTTTTGGATGTCTTTGGCGTTTTTCAAAAAATATTCATAAGCGCGCTCTTGTTTTGGCGTTATTTCTTTTGATTTCGAATTTGTGACAGGAAAAACTTTAATATCGAATGTTTTATCCCATAATGTTATCTGGGTTTTACCATGATACATTAAATTCCTATACTCCAATTCTCCAAAAACAGAATTGATAATTTTCTTTCTCTTATTTATAAACAAATATACTCACCTATCCTTTTGATATATCATACACTAATCTTGGCATTCCAAATCCAGATTTTCCAAATAAATCACCTAATTTATCGGCAATTCCCTGTATATTGAATTTATAATTAGCTATTCCTCCATTATGATTTATGTTTTCATGAATGGTTAACATATATCCTAATTCTTCCTCTAATACTGATTTAGTCTTGCCATTCGGCAATCTAGCTTCAGCATTTTTAAAATTTATACTTCTTAGAATTTCATCAAAGTTCTTCTTTTCCTTTGAGTTCATATTGCCACTAAGGAATTTGTCCAAATCTACATCAAGATTTTTCATGTTAGTTTTTACGGGGTCAACTACAGATAAAGCTTTACATTTTGCATCAGCTTCTGCTCGTTGCCCTGGTGTCCAATCCTCTTTATATGATAGCTCTGCATCATATGTGCCGTCATCATTTTTTATCAGCTTACAATTCGAATTATGAACCCAAACTCCATTTTCACCAACATGATAAGTATGGAAATCTTCTACCTAAAAATTATACACCTTAACAGGCTCATCTGTCAACTCGACATCAAAATTTTCAACTAAAAGAACATTTCCGTTTACATCAAGAAGTTCATCAC
>OODO01001846.1_pt1 | contig 12992 bp, 10 predicted proteins | sample 1671261 | NCBI WGS metagenome assembly OODO01 (sample SAMN06348138, study PRJEB24527) | human gut metagenome | biome: human gut; feature: ankylosing spondylitis patient; material: feces | host: Homo sapiens | place: China | collected 2015-10 | reverse complement strand
GTAGCCGTGACTGGAGTTCAGACGTGTGCTCTTCCGATCTAAGAACCTTCCCACTCTGAAATATAGCTACAGCACCACGCTTTCCTTTTTTTTAATTTTACATTTATTGCTTAGTTCCCAGGTGCGGGGGACTGCAGGAGCTATGTCCCATCATAAAGCATGCGATTCCTAACCCTTTTAATCTCAGCTATATTTATGAAAAACTGTTTCAAAACCGTTTTGGCCGCTGTGGCCGTGCTTGTTTGGCTGGGCGCCTCTGCCCAGGACGATCCTTCGAAGGAGACTGTCATCATCAATCCTTTTACGCACACCTCCGCTGTCAGCCAGGCAGCCTGTGACAACATCCGGGCGGCCGTCCTGTCGGGTTTTGCCGACCGCGGCCGTTTCCACATCGTCGACGCACTGACCGACGGTACGCTGTCGAAACTCTATGCCGACCGCAACGTCGAGGACGTGGTGAACGATGCCAACTGGAAGAGCGAAAGCGAAGCCGCCTACAAGGCGTTGGGTGCCAGGAAGGTCGTCATCGGACAGGCCAACAACGTTTCGTTCTCGCAGTTCAAGTCGGATATCGACGGCAAGATGTACAACAAGGCCGAGGTGACCTATTCGCTGAAGGTATATAACATTGCCGACGGCGCCATGATCGGTTCGGAAGACCTTTCGGTTTCGGGTATCGACGCCGATTCGAAGGACGGCGCGTTCAACGACGCGATGAAAGACCTCCGCAAGGGCATGGTCGGGTTCGTGGACAAGCATTTCAAGTTCGAGACCTATATCCTCGAGCTGGGCGAGGCCGACAAGAAAGGCCGCGTCAAGGAGCTCTATATATCGGGCGGTACGGAGATGGGCGTTGCCAAAAAGACCCGTTTCAAGGTGTTCCTGGAGCGTAAGATCGGCCCGAAGGTAACCAAGTCGGAGATCGGCACCATCGTGGCTGTCGAGGTGATGGAAGGCGTTACCAAATGCCAGGTCGCTTCGGGCGAGGACGCCATCAAGGAGAAATTCAACAACGGCGACAAGCTGGTCGTCATCCTCGACAAGCAGGGGACGGCGGCGGGCGGTTTCTTCAAAGGGCTCGTGGGTGCATAAACTTACCGCATATAATTCTTCTGGAAACGATCTCCGGGGTGTCGCCGACGGTACCCCGGGGATTTTATCCGTTCAAACTTAAAATAATTATCAGATGTTTAGGAAGTCCGTATTGTCAGTCATCGTCGTGCTCCTGTCGGCGCTTTTCCCCGCCTCGGCACAGAATTATACGACCGATGCCATCTTGAAACGCACGACCGGAAAGATCGCTACGCTGGAGTGTTCGGGAATCGCCCGCACGAAGAAGGAGGCGATCGAGATGGCGAAGAAATCGGTGATCTACACTTATTTATATAACGGTATAGACGGCCTGAACGACAACAAACCCCTGTTGGGCAGCAAACCCTCGGCCGGAGCGGCCCAGTATGTCGGACAGTTGCTCGGGACGACCCGTTATGCCAACTACATCCGCAGCTGCACCATCGCCGACAAGACCAACAAGACCGCCGCCAAGGACATCCAGGTCTTTGCGACGATCGACCTCTACACCGAATCGCTCGAGCGCGACCTGGTCAACAACGGTATCATCGGGCGCAATGCCGCCGATATAGCGCTCTCCGAAACCCAGGAGATGATCGCCATGCCGACGGTGATGGTCGTGCCCTTCCGCAAGAGCGGCCAGTCCTACGAAGAGGCCATCCGCGACAATTCGGATATGCGCATGGCCATTTCGAAGGTCAACGAAGGTTTCATCAAGCAGGGCGTGGAGACCAAAGACCTGCTCACGTCGCTCAATAACGCCAATACCTATCAGGTGCGCATGGGCGACGGCATGTCGCTCGACGATGCGATCCTCATCAACTCGGGTGCCGATGTCTCGGTGAGCGTCGATATCAACCAGGATGTGAACGACGGCGGGGTGCGCGTGTCGCTGACCCTGCAGGCGATCGAGATCGCCACGGGCAATACGCTGGCCACCAAATCCGAAATTTCGGGGCGCAAACGCACGACGGCCGACGTGCTGTGCGGCGTGATGGCGCAGGCGATGGTCGGCGACTTCATGAAGCAGATATCCACACGCATGGCGACCAAGATTTCGACCGGGCAGAGCGTGGCCGTGCGCTTTACGATCGACCCCGGATCGGCCATCAACATGGATACCGAGATCAACAACATCATGCCGTTGTCGGACATCCTCGTTTCGTGGGTGAAGCGCCATGCCAAGAACGGCAAGTACCATACGCAGGGCCGCACGAGCACGCTGCTGGCCTTCAGCGATATTTTTGTGGACAACTCCATGGAGGACGGGATGCAGTCGGACGTCAATGATTTCGCACTGGCGCTCTACCAGTACCTCAAGGGGCTGAACCTCTCCGTGTCGCGTACGATCACGGGTAATTCCATCGACGTAATCATCTACTAAACAACAGACCATGAATCTGCTTCGTAAACTATCGTTCTCGCTGGTGTTCGTGCTGGCCGCGCTGTCGCTCCGGGCCCAGGCCGTAATCGACCTCTCGGCCTATATCGACGACGAGACGGCCGCGCAGCTCGGTGACAACAACGCCGCGGCCCTCAAAAACAAGATCAGCAAGATCATCACCCGCAACGGCATGGCCGATGCCGCGGGGCTTTTCGTCGTCACGCCGACGCTTACGATCACCGACGACGGGGCGGTCGATACGGGGATGACCACGCTGCACGTGCTGCGTGCCGACCTGACCCTGTCGGTCAAAAATCTCTTCGAAGATACGGTTTTTGGCAGCCAGACCATATCGCTCCAGGCCAATGGCAAAAGCATGGAAGCCTGTATGCGGTCGCTGATCAACAAGGTGAACGTCAACGACGCGCGTTTCGCCAAGCTGATCGGTGACGTGCAGCAGGGCATCGCCGACTATTATACGCGCCAGATGCCGAAGATACTCGCCAAGGTCAACTCGCTCGTCGCCCGTGAGGAGTACGAGGATGCGATGGCGGCGCTGGCCGTGATTCCCGAGAGTGTCGACGAATACGAGGCGGTCGAGGAGCTCAAGGTGCAGGTCTACGACAAACTGCTCGCCGGCGAGGTGACCCGTGCCGTTGCCCAGGCCGATATTCTGGTGCGCCAGGGCGATATCGACGGGGCGCTGGAGTTGTGCCGTGCGTGCAACCCCGTGAGCCCGAACTACGGCGAGGTGATCCGGTTCCTCAACCGCCTCGATGCGCAGGCTGCGGCGGCCGAAGCCGCGGCGATGGAGCAGGAGTTGCGGAAAATGGATGCCGAGGCAATGCGCGCGCGGACGCAGCAGGAGGCTGCCGTCGAGGCGCAGAGCCTCAAGGCCGAGCGTGCCGAGTCCTCTGCCAAGAAGGGCAAGTCGCTGGGCGAATGGCTCTTCGGACTTTGATCGAACGATTGTCTGATTAATCTGGAAGTACGATGAAAACCTGTCCTGTCTGCGGAAATAGAATGGAGGATTCGCAGCACCTGTGCCCGGATTGCGGCGCCGACTATGTCGGGGCCGTCGTCAACGATATTGCCTCCGGTGCGGGGGCGGATTCCCGGCTGATGCTCGCGAGCCTCGAAGAGGGGCTTGCCGGGCTGGATGCCGTGCCGCTGCCCGCCCTGGGCGATACGGCCCGTAAGATGCTCCCTGCGCTGTGCGCTGCGGCGCTAGTATTTTGCCTGCTCGCCGGGGTCGCTACGGGTGCCAATATCTTCTACCTGCTGGCCGCCGTCGCGCTGGTGCCGCTGGTCGTGTCGCTGCTTGCCCGTATGCAGGGGAAACTGCGGTTGAGTGCCGGCGAAGTGGTCGTAAGGGCCGCCGCGCGGGTCTTTGCCGAGGATGCCGCTTCCGTGCGGGAGCGGTTTGCCGGAGATGCCGGGGTGCTGGCCCGGCTCGATGCCATGCAGCTGCGGCTGGATGACGCCCTTGCACGGCAGACGTCGGCGCATGCGCAAAACCGCCGCAAGGTGACGGTCATTGCGGCCGTCGTGCTGATTTGCTGCTCTGCGGGTGCAGGGGCGTTGGCCGTGCGAAACCATGCGGCCCGCAAGGCCCAGGCCGCCTATGCGGCGCAGCCCGAGTGGGTCAGGTTGCGCGACAGCTACGCCGACGCGGCCGGCGACGACGAATATGCGGGCAAAGACCTGCGGATCGCCGTCGTGCGTGCCATGCTCGCCGACGGGCAGGGCGCTGCGGCCGAGGATTTTTTCTTCGCCCATTGCCAGGGCAAGGTCGGGGATGCCGATTGCGCCATGCTGATCGCCGGCCATTACAAAGCGAAGAAGGATGCCGTTGCGCTCGACGCCTTTGCCGGCAAGGTGTCGCTGCGCTACGATTCCGATACGCAAAAGGTTAAATCCCTAACGAAGTGACCCGATGAAGCGTTTATTACATATTTCGCTGCTTTTGGCGGCACTCTGCATCTCGGCGGCGGCTTTTGCCCAGAAGGACAAGGTCGTCGAGGCGAGCAGCAAACGGAAGCCGGCATGGATCGGCAGCTCCGACCGGTCGCATTTTGCGGTGACGGAGGTGGGGGAGACCCTTGCCGCCGCCTCGGGGAAATGCATGGCCTCGATCCGGCAGTATATCGTCAATGCCGTGGCCGTGAATGTCTCGTCCGCCGAGAAGATGGCGACGCGCCAGATCACGCGCGACCAGCTGGTCTCGGCGATGAGCGATTATTCGTCGGTGCTGATGACCGAGGCCGGACAGCTGCCCTACCTGAACGATATCACCCTCTCGAACGCCGAGGCGGTCTACTGGGAGCGGATATACAGCAAGAAGACCAAGACCTACCGCTATGAATATTCGGTGCTGTACCCCTTCCCGGAGCAGACGCGGCGGCAGCTGATCGAGGCTTTCGTGGCCATCGACGACGCCAAGCAGGCCGAGTATGAACGGCTGCGGCGCGAACTGGGCACGATTACGGACATAGACCGTATCCAGCTGGCGGTAAACGAGCTGGACGGGTTGTACGACTATTTCTTCGACGCCACCCGCAAGGGCGATGTCGAGACCCTGCGGCGCAATTACCGGGCACTGTACCATGCCGTGTAGATCTCGGTGGTCGCCGAGGTGGAGTCCGAGGCGCCGGGCGAGTGCGTCTATTCCCTGCGGCTCGACGGCCGTCCGGCCACGACCGCCGTGCAGCCGCGCCTGAAAAGCGAATCGGTGCTGGAGATGGCCGTCAAGCCCTATGGCGACGGCCGCTACCTGCTCTCCTATGACCCGCAGTACGCTTCGCCGACCGATATCAACAAGATCGAGGTGCTCTACCTGTTCGGCGGTGCGCGCGTGTCGCAGACGATCTTTTTCAATCCGGCCGGGGACGCCGTTTCAGTCCGGCCTAAGGGCACGCTCAGGATCGAACAGTCCGGCGGGGTGATCCGCGGGACGATGCAGCTGCGCGTAAGCGGGACGGCGGCCGAGGTGCGGCGGATCGTGCTGTTCAACCCAGCCGACGGGGCCCGGATCGTAGCTGAAAGGATCGAACCCCCGCAGCTCGCCAGAGGCGACCGCAGCGTAGCGTTCGAGGCGCACGGTACGATAAGCCCCGCAACCGACGGGGTGGACGTACTCAGGGGAAGCATCGGATTCGGGAATCCCGCCGACGGGAAGGCCTCCGAAGCCGATTTTACATTGCACTATAAACTTACAACCAAATAATCCGAAAGATGAAAAGAACCCTTATTGGAGCTATCGCTCTCCTGCTCGCTGCCGGCGCCGTGTCGTGCAGTTCGTCGAAAAAGGCCTCCGGGCCCGCTGCCCCTGCGGGCATGGTCGAAGAGGCTATTCCGCTCAGCGGCGCACAGTACCGCAGCAATGCCGAATATTACCGTGCCGTGCAGAACGGCGTGAGCACCGAGCGCAGCACGGCGCAAAAGATCGCCATGCAGAATTGCCGCCAGGATCTTGCCGCGGCCATCCAGGCCGATGTGAAGCTCGTCATCGAGAACTATGTGAAGAACCAGGATACGGGCGTTTCCGCCGAGCACAAGTCGCAGTATCAGGAACTGGCTTACACGGCCGTCGGCCAGCAGTTGCGCGACGTGCAGGTCGTCGAGGAGAAGATGTTTCGCCAGGACAACGGCTCGTTCCGTTACTATGTCTGCATGCAGCTTCCCAAGGCTGCCTTGGAGGCAGCCATCGAGGATGCGATCGCCAAGGATGCCAAACTCAACCTGGAATTCGACCGCGCCCAGTTCAAAAAGATCTTCGAGGAGCAGATGGCTGCTTTCTCGCAGCAGTAGCCCTGTTGGCCGGCACCATGTCCAATCGAGAGACGGCGCTCCCCTCGGACGAGGGAAGCCGCCGTCTTTTACCCGTAACCGCTCCGCCTATGAAACGCTATCTGACCCTGTTGCTGTCGCTGCTTTTCGTGCTTCCCCTGCCGGCGCAGTCCCGCCGGGAGGCGTTGCTGGAATACCAGGCGCGCCGCAGGCAGGCCTATACCGAATTCCGGGACAACTACCGCAAGGCGTGCGCCGACTTCATGCGCAAACGCTGGGAGGCTTTCCGCGCCGAGGCTCCGGTACCCGTGCCCGAACGCCGGGAACCCGACATCCCCGTTATGAAACACCCGGATGCGCCCTCTGTGCCGACGCAGGACAGGATGCCTTACGACAAGGTGGTCGACCTGCCCGAGCCGGCTCCGGAGATGCCCGATGCGCCCGGGATTGCGGAAACACCTGTGCTTCCCGGCAAACCCGCCGCGGGAAAGGGGGACGGGGATAACGGTGTGCAGCAGGGGCGGAAACCCGCCGCGGGGACGGACGACGCGGCTCCGGCGGTGGACGTTTCGCGTCCCTTCAAGTTCACGTTCTACGGCACGGGCTGTTCCGTATCGCTGGCTGCGAAACACCGCTTCAACCTCGCCTCGGTGCAGGAGAACAGCGTGGCCAATGCCTGGGAAGGCGTTTCGCGAGGTTCATACGATGCCGTGGCGGCGGAGTGCGTGGCGCTGAAAAAGGCGCTGGGGCTCAACGACTGGGGCTATTACGACCTTGTGCGGACACTCGCCGACGGATTCTGCGGCCCCAAAACGAACGAATCGGTCGTCCTGCAATCGTTCCTGATGGCCGAGGCGGGCTATAAAGTGCGCATGGCGCGCGGCGACGGCCGGCTGTTTCTGTTGCTGGCCACCGACGGGCAGGTCTATGCCCGTCCCTATTTCAATATCGACGGCCAGGTATTTTATATCCTGGACGATGTCCCGCGGGCCGCGTCGTACAATATCTGCAATTTCACGATCCCCGGGGAGCGGCCTTTGTCGCTGGCGATGCCCGCGCCGCCCCTCTTCGCGCAGAAACCCGCGGCGCCCGCCGTCCGCAATTTCGACGGCGTGGTTTCGACGACGGTGACGGTAAACCGCAACCTGATGGATTTCTATACGAATTATCCGCCCTGTCACTGGAGCGTCTATGCGGCCACGGCGCTTACCGCCCCGGTGCGCGGACAACTCTATCCCCCGCTGCGCGCCGCAGTGGCCGGGAAGGGCGAACGCGAGGCGGCGGAACTGCTGCTGCACTACCTGCACAGGGCCTTCCCCTACAAGACCGACGAAGCGCAGTTCGGCGTCGAGCGGACACTCTTCGCCGAGGAGATGTACTACTATCCGTACAGCGACTGCGAAGACCGTTCGATCCTCTTTGCGCGGCTGGTCAAGGATCTGCTGGGGCTGGATGTCGTGCTGCTCTATTATCCGGCGCATATCGCCACGGCGGTATGCTTCAAAGGCGAGGTGAAGGGCGACTACATGCAGCTCGGCAACAAACGCTATGTAATCTGCGATGCGACCTATATCGGTGCCGGCGTGGGCGAGGCGATGCCCGACCTGAAGCGTACGCCGGCCCAAGTCGTCCGGATTGATTAACCCTTTAAAACCGATTCGCGATGTTTTGTCCCAATTGTGGAAAGAAATGCGGTGATAACGACCTTTTCTGCGGGGGATGCGGCACCAGGCTCCCCGCCCGTCCGGTGACGGCATCCCCGGCGGCAGATGCGGCACCCGTTGCCCCGGCTGTCCGGGCCGGAAGCTGCGCGGCTGCGGGCTCGAAGGAGCCGACGGGGCCTATGGCCGAGGGCGTCATCTTCACCAACCTGCAGGCTCTGGCCCGCAAATTCGGAACCGATGCCGCGGCGGTGCGCAAGTTGCTCGCCGCCTATGCCGAAGCATCGGCGGCACACGGCATCCGTTACCGCATCGTCGATGCCGGCGACTATGTTTTCCTCAACCCCGAGGCCGGGCGCAACCGCGCCGTGGCGCTTTCACCGGCCGATTCGTGGGTCGAACACGGTTACCTGCTGGCGGACTATTACCGTTTCGGGCGCAGCACGGCCGACGATGAAACCAACTACCTGTTCATCGTCGGAGGCGCCGATGTCATTCCCATGCCCGTCCTGCCGCAGTATATCTCCGATCCCGATTACAGCGATACGGACATCGACTCCGATATCCCTTATGCCTACCTGCTGGGCGAGCGGACTTACCCCATGCTGGGGACGGCCGAAATTTTCCAGTACGAACAATATTTCCATACGGGACGCCTGCCGCTGGCGCATGACGCGTCGCTGGACGACCTGGCCGGATACCTGCGCCGCGCGGCCAAAGCCCCCGGTTCGATGGCCGTGGGCAGGGCTTACGGGCAGACCGACCTCACGTGGCTTTCGGCCTCGGCTTCGGTCAGCGAGCCTTTCCGCCGCAACCGACTCTTCCGGGGCGACATGCGGCTCGATGAGCGTATCTATACGCAGAACCTTTTTGTCAGCCCCTGCGTCGAGCGTTCGATCGTCGACAAGGTTTTCGACCGGGGTGCGGACTTTTACTATTTCAACCTGCACGGCAGCGATGCCCCGACCGCATGCAGCTTCTATGCTTCCTACCAGCAGCAATGTTACGAGGCAGTCACGCCCCGGCAGCTGGCGTCCGCCGAGAAACCGAACGTGGTGGTGACCGAGGCGTGCTATGGCGGGAAATTCCAGGATTACGGCCGCGGCGAGACGATGCTGCTCGCGGCGATGGGCGACATGACGCTGCTCTACCTGGGGTCGTCGCGCATCGCGTGGGGTGCTTCGAAGAGCAGTTCGGCGGCCGACCTGGACAATGCCGACCGCCTGACGAACGTCTATATGGCCAAATTGCTCGAGGGGTATACGGCCGGCGAGGCATTCTACATGGCACGGCAGAGTTTCTTCGATTATAACGACGGTTACTTTACGCCCCACCAGGCACTTACGATCGTCGAGTTCAACCTTTTCGGCGATCCGTTCCTGCATGTGGGCGTGCGCCGGGAGGGGGCGAAGGCGCATCCCCGGGCGGTCAAGGCGCTGGCGAAAGGCGCAGTCAACGCGGTCGTCGAACGCAAGTGCGTCTATGAAGCCGCTCCGGCCTCGTTGCTCGACCGGGTGCGCAGCGCCGTCGACCGCAACCTGTCGCTGATCCGCGCCGCTGTCGACCGGCAATTGTACGAACAGCTGGGGGTCGAACCGCGCAGCCTGTCGACCGTCACCCGCATGAAATACGGCAACGGCGACGAGTTTTATGCCTTCAATTACCTGCAGACCGACGGTACCATAAAGAGCTGCCATACGGCGACCGCCGACCTGAAAGGAAACGTGAAATCAATCATATCAACCAAATAGAACGACTACTATGAAATGCCAGAATTGTAATTCCGAAATCCTGGAGGATGCGAAGTTCTGCACGACGTGCGGCACGCCCGTTGCCGCTGCGCCCGCAGGCCCCGTGTGCCCGAAATGCAATGCCCCGCTGCTGGAGGATGCAAAATTCTGCACGACGTGCGGCGCCGCGGTCGAATCTGCCGCTGCAGAGGCGCCCCAGGCGCCGGACGGGCACGGTGAAACAGAAGATTTTCTGGAATATCCAGAAGGGCGAAGTCGCCTGCCGGGTCAATGAAGCGGAGTTTATCCGCTACGATTCCGCGCAGGGGCTGATCGTAAACGACGGCACGACGGCCTATATCAAGGCCAACGGCAAGGTGCTGGCCGAAATCCACGGGGGCATCTACGATTTCGTAGACCCCGACGAGCTCAAGCGCGTACTCGAAAGCCGTACGGGCGGGGCTGCGGGGCTGGTGGCCGGCAGCGGCCGTTTCCTGATAAACGCCCTGCTGGGACGCCGCGTGAAGGACAAGTTCGACGACAAGGACGCCCCCGAACGGCAGCGCTCGCTCGATGCCGTGATCGAGAGCATGAAACGGCACGAGGCTTTCTCGCTGCTGCTCAAGCTCGACAAGAGTTTCTCGCTGGTATTCGGTTCGGGAACGGCCGAGGATATGGCCGAGTTCAGGCCGATGTCCGTGCGCACGAAACTGCTGGACTTGCAGGTCGGCCTGCGCGTGATTTTCCGCATCGCCGACTTCGATCGTTTCGCCGAATATTTCCTGACGGACGAGCCCGTCGCCACGACCCGCAGGATTGCGGAGAAGTTGCAGCCCGTAATGCAGAATGCCGTGCAGGCCGTGATGCAGGATCGCCAGGTCGAAGGCACGTCGATCCCGGCGGAGGTCGCCGAGGCGATCACGGCCAGGATTGCCGCTTCCGGCGACCAGTTCTACGGCCTTGCGCTGGAGCGCGTGGCCGAAGTGGTGGCTTCGAACGAAGACCTGGAACGCCTGCGCAGCCTGAGCCGCGAACTTTACCTTTCGGAGCAGGAACTCGACTACCTGCGCCGCACCAACGATTTCCGCAACCGCCTGGCTGCGGAGACCAATTCGCAGGCTATTGCCGATGCACGCAGTGACATGCAGCTCTATGAGGGGTTGCAGCAGGTCAATAAAGACCGCCTGCTGGCCGACGACGAGCTGGATAAGTTTTATACCGTGCTTTCGCGCGAGAAACGGATCCGCGATGCCCGCAGCGAGGACGAGGTGGAGGCTGCACTGGCCGACATCGAAAAGACCGGGCTGCTGCGCGAAGAGGACGTCGACAACCTGCGCATCGACGTCGCCGAACGCCGTTACCGCCGGGGCGAGGCGATCAAGCTCATGCAGCTGCGCGACCAGATCGAGTTCGAGAAAGTCCGCACGGCGGGCGAAGGGCAGATCGCCGTGGAGCAGATGCGCCAGGGGCTGGAGTTGCAGGAGCTGACGCTCGCGCATCGCAAGCGCGAGGACGAGTATTCCGACGAACGCCGCGCCCGGGAGCGCGAGCTGCAGCGGGCAGACCGCCAGTCGGAGATGGAACTGGACAATGCCGAGATGGATGCCCAGATCGAACGCCTGCGCAAGGTCAAGGAGCTCAACCGCGAGGACAAGAAGATGGATTTGGATCACGAGCGCGAGATGGAGCGCCTGAAGCAGGAAGCCCTCGACAAGAAGGCGCGGATGACGGCCGAGCAGCTGATGGCCGTGGCTGCGGGCGAGAACCTCGATTCGCAGGCCGCGGTGAAGTTCGCCGAGTCGTTCTCGGCGGGAAAGAACGCCGAACAGGTGCAGCAGGCCGCCGATGCCCGTATCGCCGATTCGCAGCGCCACGAAGACCGTATGTTGGAGATGATGCGCGAGATGAAGGATATGGCCACGACCATGACCGGGCACATCGTCCAGAACAAGGATGCCGAACGCGACCGTTACCGCGAACGGATGGAACGCCAGGAAGACCGGGTGGACAAGACGCAGGACAGCGCCCTCGAATATACGACGCGCAACAACCAGCAGGCGGCCGCGAAGCCCCAGGCGCAGGCTCCCCAGTCCGTCGGGCGGGTATGTCCCGACTGCGGCACGGTAGCCGTGCAGGGCGTGCGTTTCTGCGCCAACTGCGGGCGGGATCTAAAATGAGCACGGCCATGGAGAGATACCAGGGAGTAATACTGATCCGGTTGCAGAATGCCGGGTCGAAATCCGAAGGGCATTATGCCTTTCTGGTGCGTGACGACGACATGAGCGTCGTGAAGCTCTGCCGCGAAGGCGCGGCGCCGGCCAACGACCCCTATTTCGTGCCGTTCGACCGGCAGGAGGTCGTCGTCACGGGAACCATGAGCCACGGGTGGCTGGTCGCCTCGGCGGTCGAGCAGGCCGTTGCCGGGGATGAGGCTGATAGTGAAACCGAAGAAAACAACGAACAAGCATGAAAACATGTCCCAAGTGCGGTTACGATAAACTCGCCGATACTGCCCGCTTCTGCCACAAGTGCGGTTGCGACTGCGCCGCAGCGGAGGTGAAACGCACGCCGGCGGCCGAGGCGCCGGAAGCCGCGCCGCTCGTCGGCGATAAGAACCTGATCAATGAAAGTACGATCATCGGCAAGCAGGAGAAATACGAGGCGTCGAACATCACGATCCACAACAACATTACCGAAGACGACTCGCGCAAGACCATCGTGTGTGCGGTTTCCGGTAAGTGTATTTACGTCGACCACAGTGTCGTATGTCCGAAATGCGGCAAGCAGGTGGCGTTGGAATATTATGTCGAGGCGTCGAAGCGCTGCGAAAACTGCGAGCGGCAGGCGCACGAGGAGTACCGCGCATTCGTCGTGCGGACGACGGGGGCCGGGCCGCTCGATGCGGCGTGCAAGCAGCAGTTGGATGCCGAGGCGCAGCGGTTGCGGATAGACGCCGCGACGCAGGCTTCGATCCTCAGGGCGCGGCAGCAAAAGCCCGCCGGGAAATCTGCCGAGCTCACTTCCGTGCAGCGTGCCGAACTGGAGGCGGCCGTGTCGCGCCTGATCACGGCGACGGAGCCCGAACCGGCGCAGAAAAGCCTCGAAGCCCTCACCGTGCTGCACGAAAATTCGTCGAACTACGAGGCCGACTACTGGTATTTCCTCGCGCGGGCGGTCGTTTGCCCGGAGGAGTCGGTGAAGGCCTATGAAGAGGAGCTGACCGACGATTACTGGCAGCGGTACTGGGGATTCCTGAGCTATTGCAACACCGGGTCGCCCAAGGGCGGGGCTGCGGTCGACCGCCTGAGGTCGGTGTTCGGCCAGCGCGAGGACGACATCCGGCTGGCCGAGGCGATC
>OODO01001840.1_pt1 | contig 13018 bp, 8 predicted proteins | sample 1671261 | NCBI WGS metagenome assembly OODO01 (sample SAMN06348138, study PRJEB24527) | human gut metagenome | biome: human gut; feature: ankylosing spondylitis patient; material: feces | host: Homo sapiens | place: China | collected 2015-10 | reverse complement strand
TAAATGGAAGGTATGAAGGTAATGATGATATAGGTCGGATGATGAGAGATTTTCACCAGTGCAGGCCGGAGCAGATAAAAAGCGAGGCATTGTCAAAAGCAGTGGCTTATTACAAAGAAAAGGAAGGACGTGGTGCTATGAGTGAAGCAGTAAGACAGTATGCAATGGAATATGCCAAAGAATATGCAAAAGAATATGCAAAGGAATATGCCAAAGAGTATGGTGAGGAACAGAAGGAAGAGGGGATTCTTCAGGGAAAAAATAATATGTTGTATTCATTGGTTTCAAAGGGAAAGTTAAAAATAGATGTAGCAGCCGAAGAGGCAAATGTCAGCCTTGGAGAATTTGAAAAATCGATGGAGGAAGCAGGATATAAAATTCCTGAATTGGTATAGTTTAATAGTTACAAGATACGTTAAATATAGACCCGGTTTGCATAAGTATGTGCAGACCGGGTTTTTATAATAAAAAAGCAATGTATGATACAAAAAGTTTACAACTGACATATATACTCATTATAACAACATGGAAGATAACTATTCTGAATAGTCACCGGGAAAGAAAAAAAGGGAGGAGAGCTACATATGGATAAAAGGGGTAACATGTCTTCACGAAATATGAGATTATTTGCAGCAATTATGACACTCATCGAGGCACTTGTCCTCACATCACTGGCAGGCTGTGTAGATAAAAAGGTAGATTATGGCACTGATACAGAAAAATTGACAAAAAGTGCTGTATGCAATGTAAAGGATTTTAGTACAGATGAGACCTACAGCGATGAGTTTTCCGTGCAGACAGAAATTGGAAATGTAAATATAGATATAAGTGCAAAAGTGGAACTGCCTGATTGTAAGACAATGTCAGTAGTTGAAGTGGAAAAGATACCTTATACTGCAAAGCTCAAGGAAAAGGTATTGAAGGCATACTTTGGAGAGTCGCAGATTTATTACTATGATAAAGAACATTGGACAAAAACACAGCTTCAAAATCTTATTGATTCCATAAATTCCTCAACAACACCAACTGATACATCTGGCACAGGAAACAGAGCTGAGTTTTTGAAGGAATATACGCATTATCTGGAAAATGCCGGGGATGAATGGACTATAGCTACAGAGTATGATTCATGTTATGAGTTTGTAGGAAAAAAAGGAAACACTTGGTATAACGTGAATTTTGTTGCAGATGGTGATGAAAATAAATGGCTGTCGGGAATTGGCGCAGGTCCGATTGAGGGATATACCAAAAAGACAGGAAGTAATGAATACGAGTGGAGCAATATATTTAACGATGGATATGTGCAGCAATACTTTGGACCGGATTCACTCATGGAATATGATACGGTATATGATATCACGGATTCACAGGATACATCGGGAGAGGAAATTGAGCAGGAGGAAAATGAATCGGGTATCACAATAGAAGAAGCGGGGAATATGATAGACAGCTTTTTGAAAGAGACAGGTTTTTCATCCATCCCGCAGACTGAGAGCTCGCAGCTGAAATGGAGTGGATATAACGAAAGAGCCGATCATGTGTATCAGGAAGATGATATACATGAGTGTGTAAGTGGTTATAGATTTTACTACAATATCGGAGTTGGCAAAATATTATTTGATGATGCTTTAAACCCGATGGATTACAGCGGATACAATATGAAATATGGTGATAGTATAGAGGATACTTTTGATAATGAATTCTACAATTTTTATATTGATAAATATGGTATAGGTACTTTTTATATAGACTGCCCGGTAAGTATAGTAAGAAAACAGGAAAATGTAGAAATGCTTCCTTTAGAAAATATATTTGATATTGCCCGGGATGAACTTAAAAACAATGCTGATGAATATGTACTGGATACAAATGTAAAATATTATACTCTAAAACTTGCATACATAAGGGTAAACAACCGGACTGATATGCAAAAATACAGTTATATTCCGGCATGGAGTCTGGAATTGCTGCAGAAAGACACTACAAATGCATGCCCTGTATTTATCAACGCGATTGACGGAAGTGTGATACATCCGGACGATCTGAGTTAAGATACAGAATGTTTACATCGGACCGTACTTTCACAGGAATAATTATGTTGTAGAAAAAATGTGACATATCAGGGAGGATTGGCATATGAGAAAACATACAAGAATATTTGCAGCGATTATGACACTCATCGAGGCACTTGTCCTCACATCATTCACAGGCTGTGCCGGCAAAAAAGTAGATTATGGGAATGAGAGCGAAAGTAAAGAGACAAAAAATATGTCTGCCTTAGCTGATATCAGGGCAGACTCCGGCTGGAATGAAAACTTTACAATACAGACCGGTAATGGCGAGAAAACAGTATATGTAAATGCAAATATTGTAGTTCCGGACTTTGATAACATGTCGGTTGTTGAGGTGGAAAATGTAAAGATAGATGCTGATTACAAAAAGCGTTTTCTGGATTTATATTTTGGTGGGAACGAGTACTATTATCACGATCCGGATCATTATACTGTTGACGAACTGAATGAGGTCATAGAGTACTGGCAGAAAGAACAGGATGATACTTACAGGGAGTGGTTGGAACAGCGGCTGGCTGAATACAGGGATAAGCTTGAAACGGCAAAGACTACTTATACCGTGGCAAAGGATCTCGAAAACTGTGAAGTATTTGCAGGCTACAAGGGTGATGTGTTCTGTGAGGTGGAGTTTGAGGCTCACAAGGTACATGCTTACGCCTTGCATCAGTCCGGGACAGATTATGGTCCACCATCTTTAAGGAATGAGGACTATGATACCATAACGCAGACTTTTCAGGATGATGATCTAAAGGATAAGGCAGACGAGACCTCAAATGAGGGCAGTAAATCTGCCGCATCAGCCAAAAAAGAAGCCGGGAATTTCCTTAGTAAATTGGGAATGCAGGATCTGGTGGAACGAGGTGAATGTGAGTGCAGCTGGATAGGTTTTAATATTGACAGCGAAAAGGAAAATGACTATCAGACAGCAGCGTGGGGATATATTTATTCATACGCGACCGGCATAGACGGCATCACATTTAAGGATGGATTTGATATGGATACCTATTTGTCGGTGTATGAAGCAAATGATAGTGATATAGATGATGTTACACTGCCTGACAGTACACTTCTTACAGTCACGGATGATGGAATAATCGATGTGCAGTTGGAATATCCGGTAAATGTAACACAGATCTATAAGGATGTGGAGCTTATTTCTCTGAAAAATATAGAGCAGATCATCAAGGCGGAGATTACGGAAAATCCTGATAAATATGATACCGCGGCAACATTCAATAAGCTGCAGCTTAGTTATTTGAAGATAAGAAGTGACAGTGAACAGGGAAAATACAGCTATGTTCCGGCGTGGGTACTGTCACGTATGGTAGACTCCAATGAGCAAAATGCTATCTTTGTAAACGCTATAGATGGCACGATCATAAATTTGGAAAATTCACTGTAAAGGAGAGGCTATGAAGAGGAAAAACGTTATTATATCGGCGTTGGTTCTTGCAATAGCATTAACCGGCTGTTCAGGAAAAAAAGTAGATTACAATATGGAAACTGAAAATATAAACACAAAAGCAGGAAGCGATATAAGTGCGTTTGACGACAGTACGAAATGGAATGACAGCTTTTCTGTTGAGACATCTGACAAAAGTGTGGATGTGGATATTTCAGCAGACATTACCCTGCCGGACTGCAAAAGCATGTCGGTTGTTGAGGTGAAGAATATAAAGGTGGGTGCCGATTTCAAAAAGAGTGTGATAGAGGCTTATTTTGGCGATAGTACCGTATATTATCACGACATACCTCATTATACGAAAGAAGAGATATATCACAGTATGGAAGTTGTAAAAAATGCGATTGCCGGATATCAGTACGATATTGATCAGGGACTTACCACAGAAGAGGGCGTCAGCAGGGTGATGAAAATTGAAAATGATCTGCTGGAACAGTATGAAAAGGCAGAACCGTCTGCACTGGATACGCGTGAAAAAGCTACAGATTATACGGATTGTAATGAGTATCTGGGATATATTGGTAATGTTTTCTGTGAGCTTAGATTTGGAATTGCTGAGGACGGTTCGCTTGAATATATTTCAGCACAGCCTCTTAAGGCAGGAAGTGAGGGAACATCATATGATAGCAGTGAGTATGGCTATTACGGACCACCATCCTTTGCAGAGGAGCAGGGTGTAGGGGGCCTTAATGGAGGTTCTACAGGTGGAGATACTACATCTTCATATGACAACGAGTGTGTATTGAACAAAGAAGAAGCTGTAAAGAAGGCAGAAGAATTTCAAAATAAATTAGGCAGGGCTTCACAGGTATATATAGGAACCTCAGACTACGAGTGGAGTGCAGGAGTGATAGAGGATGGCGATGATACCGTAAAAACTGATGATACAGAGAGCGTTATAAAGGATACAGCGTGGGGATATATCATAGATTATGGCGAGGGTGTAGATGGTATAGCGTTTTGCAAGTCACTTGATTTCACCCAGAATATGGATATATGGGAGAATCTCGATAACTATGATGATTTTATGCCATATGGCAATAGTTCCTTTATTGTGACGGATCAGGGAGTGACGGAATTTACTGTTTCTTACCCGGTTGATATTGTAAATGAGTCAAAAAACGTAGAACTCTTGTCAATGGACACTATAAAAGAGATCATCAAGGATGACATGACAAAGAATTCAGATCAGTATGATTTTACACAAAATCACACTTACAACAATCTAAAGCTCGGATATATCCGTTTGAAGGATGCATCTGACAAGGATAAATATACTTATGTTCCGGCATGGTGTTTGTCCAAACAGGATAAGGGCTACGACAGATATCCGGTGTACGTGAATGCGATAGACGGCACGATCATAAGGATTGATGATCTCATATAAAATTTAGCTAATGGATCGGGTTCATATTTTGATGGAAAAGATGTGAAAAATATATGATTAACAGAAAGAAAAAATATATAAGTCGTTTGACACTTACCGTTGCAATTACCTCTATTTTATTTTCAGGATGTGGGGCGGCACAAAAGGAGCTTGCACAGACGGACAGAGCTTCCTACGAGAAAATATCATACCAGACAGTTACGGTACAGAGCGGTTCACTCACACCTCAGACTACCATCAGTCTGAGCGCGCAGGGCTATACCAGGTTTTCCTATGGTGCGACAAACACGGAGCTTACGCTCGAAAAGGTAAATGTGGCAGTGGGTGATCATGTGAAAAAGGGCGATATACTGGTGGCTTTTAAATCCGGGGAGATACAGAAAAAGATTGAGGACTACAGCGGGCAGATCAGTCAGAATAAGCTTCTGGCAGAGCACTACAGGGCTATTATGAAAATCGATGATACTCAGGATTATTCAAGCGATATTGCCCAGCTTGATAAGGATACAGAGGTTGCACAGCTTTATCTTGATGAGGCAGAGGAAAAACTGTCGAGATATCAGATCACGGCATCCGAGGATGGCACGATCACAGCAATGAACAATTCGCTTTTGGCGGGAGTTTTTGAACCGGGCAGCAATCTTATAACAGAAATCAGCGGAAACGGCAATTACGAGGCTGACAGACCGGAAGGTTATGACTTTAATGTAGGTGATGTATACACGGCAACAGCATCTGATATAGAGTTTGAACTTAAGGTAAAAGAGGTGGACGATAAAAAGGTTGTTTTTGAACCGGTATCGGACATGTCGGCAGTATCGGATGCACAGATATTTTCCATGGAAGTGACGCGCCCTGCTATAGAAAATGCTGTGTATGTGCAAAAGGACGCAGTACATGAGAAGGATGGCAGGTATTTTGTATACACACTGGATGAGAATGGATACAGACAGGCGGTATGGATAAGTGCCGGAGATCAGGTGGGAGACTACCGGATCATCACAGAAGGACTTAAAAGCGGGGATGAGGTGGTTTTGCAGTGAAGAACAGAAACCTTTTATCAATAAAAAAACTGGCAGTACTGGGGATATGTGTATCGTTTGTGGCAGGCGGCTGTGGAAAAATGACAGAAAGCAGCATACCAAAGCTTGAAGAACCTGTAGCGTTAAATGAAGCCTATAGACCTGTGGAATACGGTACGATCGGCTCAATGCATGTGCTGATGGCTACCGCAGTTCCAAGGGATTACTGCAATTACTACAGTGCCAATGTCAATATTTCACAGATATATGTGGAGCCGGGAGATACAGTAAATGCGGGGGATGTGCTTGCAGTCTGTGATGTGGATGAGGCAAAAAAACAGTTGCAGGAATGTAAGGATGCGCTGGCGCATGAGAATGAGACATATGAGATATCCGCGCAGATCTCGGATACGCAGATCAAATTATGGGAGAGTCAGGCAGCAGAGCAGGAGAACAACACACTGATAGCCACAGAACAGGAAAATGAACGGTACGATAAGCAGCTTCACGAATACCGCGTGCAAAAGATCAATGAGCAGATGGCTTTATATCAGCAGATCGTTGATGATGGAACGCTTAAGGCAGCCCACAGCGGTCTTGTCACTTACACTAAGAAGCTGACAGATGGAAGGTCTGCTGCGGCATACGAGAATATAGTCATTGTCTCCGATACGGATGACCTTGTGCTGGATATAAAAGATACAGCCATAAATGAGTACAAATACAGCGATTATGACAAGAAATATGTGATAGTCGATGGCGAAAAATATGATGTCACCGAGTCTCAATATACATCAGAGGTTTTGGTACTTTCGAAGATAAACAACCGCTATCCGGATGTGTGCGTGGAAAGCAGGGAAAAGCTGTTTCTTACGGCAGGACAGATGTATCCGGTATATTTTGAAAAGACAAAAGCAAATCAGGCACTTGTCGTGGGAAAAGATTCCATCTATAAGGATGGCGATACCAGATATGTCTATGTGAAAAATGATGAGGGCGGCCGCGAGAAACGCATCATAACAACAGGTGAGTATGATGAAAACTATACACAGGTCACAGAGGGCTTAAAAGAGGGGGAGCTGGTCTACTATAATTCTACAGATCAGGTTCCGACAAGGTACAGCAAATATACGGTAACAAGGTCTGACTTTGATATAGCAAACTACGGTGTGAGCTACAGCAGATCTGACGCAGGGACGATAACCGAAACCTGTGATTATGAAGGGCAGATCGTATCGGTCAATGTGAAGCAGGACGATACGGTAGAAAATGGGATGCTGCTTTACGTGGTGGATACCGGAGAGGGCAAAGCTGCCATAACAGAGGCAAAAAATGAGATCGACTCGGAGAATGAATCCTATGCGCACAAGATTGCAGATTACGATAAACAGGTAAAAGATTTATCTGAAGGTGGTAGCAGCGCAGAAGAAAATAACAAACAGGATGAAAAGCCGGATACAGCATATGAAGAGCAGCAGTTGAAATTGAACTTACAGCTGCTTGATCTGCAGAAAAAACTTGCCGGTGCAGACCACACCTATCAGCTTTCCCGGCTACAGTCAGCATATGACAGCATAAGCGCAGGAAATGACGGCAAAGGAAATATTTCAGTATATGCCAAAAATGACGGCAAAGTTTCAAAGGTGAGTGTCAAGGCAGGAGATAATGTGGAGGAAGGCTCAGATATCCTGCAGATAACCGGAAATTCCACGGACGTACTGCAGGTCCTGGTAAAGGATAGCAATAACTATAAAGTATATACGGACAATATAGCAGATGTGGGAGAGCGCGTATCACTTGAGCTGGACGGTACAACAATCTACGGAAACTGTATCGGTTTTGCCGGTTACGGCAGGCAAGCTCAAAGGGGATATATAAATCAGGATGATAAAGGTGTGCATATTACAGGAAACACAGATTCAGGATATGGAAATGCAGCATTTTATATAAAACTTGACAATGGAATACCGGATGATCTGACCAGGGCATCTGCTGTAAAGTTTTCTTATGTTTCTTTTAAAAAGGTGGTAGTGGTGCCGACTTCGATCATACACAAGCAGGTCAATCCGATGGACAAAGATGATATATCATACTATGTGTGGAAAATTGATGGGGACAGCGTGGTAAAGCAGCCGGTAATATTGAGCGATTATACATCAGGCAGCAATACACTTGTGCTTTACGGTATTGATGAGGGCGATGAAATATGTTTGGCTTCGTAATTAATAAATTAAAAAACAGAAAATGGTTAAATTTGTGTCTGCTTATGGGAGTGGCTTTGTTTATAGCACTTTTTGTGTGCCACGCTATGTTTGAAAAGGGTGCGGGAAATCAGATACTCGACAGACTTTTTACGGATCATGCCACACAGCAGAATGAGTTTCCTGCACAGATGAGCCGCGAGGGAACATATGCGGTGGCAGATTATCCTGATTCGCAGTCAGTACTTGATAAGCTGTCAGGATACGAGCAGAAGTGGACTGAATATGTGGATATAAACAAGGTTTCCTCACAGCAGCTTATCACACTCCCAGGAGGACGCGCAGATACAGAGTTTGGAGGACCTAACAATTATTTTACAATAGGATATCTGCCGGGACTTTCGGAGTACGCGGATGTTGTAAAATCTCAGACTGGCACAGCCACATTCGAATGCTGTATAAGCGAAAAGACAATGGATCACTACGGACTTGTAGCAGGTGAAAAAATCTATTTACATGTACCTGATGGCAGTGGGAAAAAGGAAATTTCTTTCGTCATATCACAGATCTGCTGTGAAAAAGATATAAACAATCCATATTGGGCCAAGACGCTTTCGGATATGGGCGATGTGATGTTTGTTTCGCAGGATGTTTTTGACGAAATGATGCAGTATTACAGTGAGGACAATATCAGCTACAGTGATTTTCTCATGCTGGATTATACGCAGATCAACACGGAAAATGCCTCACTTTATGATGGGTATATGGAGCAGTTTAAGGATGCTGACAAGCTCTACAATGACAACATCCGTGATACGCTGGAGCGCTTTTTTACACAGCAGAAGACGATAAAGCTGATGCTTTGGGCGTTGGAGCTGCCGTGTCTTGTGCTTTTGATTTTATTTATAAGAATGATATCTGTACAGATACTTTCGCTCGAGAAAAATGACATACTTGTTTTAAGAAGCCGCGGTGCGACAAAATTACAGGTATTTATTTTGTACTTACAGCAGTCGGGAATAATAGCGTTTGCGGGCTGTGTACTCGGAATAGTACTCGGATATATAATGTGCCGGGCTGCCGCATCTACAGACGGATTTTTAAGATTTACGGCAAAGGATATAAGCACTTACAAATTTGTATGGCAGATGCTTGTCTATGCGGTGGCAGCAGCAGTTATCATGGTACTATTTATTACAGTTCCGGTGTGGAAAAAATCAAAGGATGCCATATCAGAGCGCAGCAGTAGGGAACGAATATCAAAGAAAAAGCCTCTTTGGGAGAAATGCTTTATAGACGTTATACTTTTGGCTCTGTCAGCATATTTGCTTTACAATTACAACAAGCAGAAGAGTACGCTTGCGATATCTGTTCTTGAGAACAGGAGCATAGATCCTGTCATGATACTGGACAATTCGCTTTTTATATTTGCAGCGGCACTTTTGTGCGTAAGACTTACCGGACTTATTATTCTGCTTGTGGACAGGCTCTTTAAAAAGCATTTTTCTCCGGCAATGTATGCATCATTTTTACAGCTAAAACGAACCAGATACAATCAGGGATTTCTGGCAGTATTTCTTATCATGACAGTGGCTGGCGGTATTTTTGACGCGAATATGGCGCGCACCATGAACAGCAATATGGAGCAGCGTATCGTCTACAATGTGGGCTGTGATGCGATATACAACGAGGATTTCAGACTCAGGATACAGTACAATAAAAATGGCTCTGTAAACTGGATGTATGACGAGCCTGATTTCGGTAAATACGAGTCGCTCAAAAATGAGGGCATCTGTGACGGTGTCACGCGTGTGCTTGAGGACGAGAGGGTAGACATTTCCGCAGGCAGTGGTTCGGTTTCGGATGCATATCTTATGGCGATAAACACAAAAGAATTCGGTGAGACTGCGAAATTGCAGAGTGACCAAAATGATGATATTAATGACGCTCACTGGTTCAATTACCTGAATGAGCTGGCAAAAGAGCCGGACGGAGTCATCATTTCGTCAAATCTGGCAAAAGATCTGGGACTTAAAGTTGGTGACAGCTTAAATTACTCAAGGTATGTACCGGAGGCTGTCGATGAAGATCAGATCTACGCATCCGAGAATGTAAAGGTATGTGCCATAGTAAAAGGTTTTCCGGGCTACGAGCGTTACACCTATGAGACAGATGCAGACAAAAATGTGACCGAGCAGGAGAAATACCTGATCGTTGCAAATTATGCTACGGTTGTGGAAAAGTTCGGCATGACACCGTACAGTGTGTGGATGAACCTGTCAAAAGGAAAAACGGTAGATGATATTGTGGGATATCTGGGCGGTGAGAACAGTGAAAATTCAGACAGTACAGCAGACAATTTAACAGACACTCAAAGTGAAAAAGTACAGAGTGAAATATACAGGAATATAACATCCGCGCAGCAGCTTATAGACGAGAATAAAAATTCAGCCACAGTGCAGATCACAAACGGTATGTTTACATTAAGTTTTATACTTTCACTGATAGTGTGCTCAGTAGGATTTTTGCTGTATTGGGTTATGACACTAAAACAGAGGGAGCTGCAGTTTGGTATATACCGCGCAATGGGAATGAGAATGAGAGAGGTAAAAGCAATGCTTTTAAACGAGCAGATATTTTTATCATTTCTGCCGCTTCTTGCGGGAGCAGGCATAGGTATAACTGCAACAGCGATGTTTGTAAGGCTCATATCGATCATATATCTGCCGCAGAAACACAATATCGGAGTAAATGTATATATTTATCCATCTGATATGCTGGAGCTTACAGGAGTACTTTTCGTGGCTGTAGCCGTATGCTATGTGGTTATCAGCAGACTGCTTAAGAGTATGAAGATAGCACAGGCACTAAGGCTTGGAGAAGATAGTTAGCAGATAAAAATGATTTTGTGGTAGTCGGTAGAAGGTTTTTATAGCATGGTAAATGAGGTCGTGACATATGGAAAATGCGATAATTGCTCAAAATATAAAAAGATATTTCAAGGCGGGAGATGGTACAACAGTCCACGCACTTGACGGAGTATCCATGGAGATAAAAAAAGGAACACTTGCCATCTTAAAAGGGCGTTCCGGCTCCGGAAAGACCACACTTCTTAATATCCTTAGTGCGCTTGATATGCCGACAGAGGGAAGTGTGCAGTTTCTGGATAAAAATCTCGAGCAGATGACCGAGAAAGACCGGGAAATGCTAAGGCGGTATGAGATGGGATTTGTATTCCAGTCTATAGCACTAATTCCCACGATGACGGCATATGAGAATGTGGAATTTGCCCTTAGACTTGCGAAAAATAAACGTCAGATACAAAAGAATTTGACTGATATGGATAATGACATTGGAGATGCAAAAACCGATGTGATAAATGAGAATACGCATGACAGAGTATCAGAGCTGCTCGAGCGTGTCGGACTCTCAAAGCGCATGAACCATATGCCGGAACAACTATCGGGAGGTGAGCAGCAGAGAGTTGCGATAGCGCGCGCTGTGGTTCATCGCCCGAAGGTGGTCTTTGCGGATGAGCCGACAGGAGCACTCGATACCGCTTCTGGATTTGAAGTCATGCGATTGTTCCGTGAGTTGATAGACGATGAGGACATCACAATAGTTATGACCACGCATGATCCGAACCTGATGGAGCTGGGAGATGAAGTGTTTGAGCTTAGTGACGGCATAGTAATTTAAATTAAAAAGGGGAAAAGTAGATGATAAACTGCGATGGATTGGTAAAAATATATGAGACAGACGATAAAAAGGTGATGGCACTGGAGGGGCTTGACCTGACGGTGGAAACAGGGGAGATGCTTGCGGTAATAGGAAAATCCGGCAGCGGAAAATCCACCCTTTTAAATATGATAGGAGGACTGGAAACACCAACGGCTGGAGTACTCACTATTGACGGAAAAGATATTTCCACATATTCAGAAGCTGAAATGGTGAGATACCGCAGGGACAAGGTAGGCTTTGTGTGGCAGAAAAGTGCCAAAAATCTGTTCCCATACCTGACTGTGCTGCAGAATGTCGAGGCAGTGATGATGTTTGAAAATGCAGGTAATACCGATAATTTAAAACACGGAGAAATTATAAAAAAACGCAAGGATAATAATAAAAGCTATGCCCTTAAACTGTTAAATGCAGTGGGATTACAGGAGCATAAGGATAAGCTTCCGGCTCAGCTATCGGGAGGAGAGCAGCAGCGCGCAGCGATAGCGGTGGCACTGGCAAATAAGCCGGACATACTGCTTGCGGATGAGCCGACCGGAGCTGTGGATACAAGGACTGCTGATACAATCTATGAGCTGTTTCATAAGCTGAACAAAGAGCTTGGTATAACCATCATCATAGTTACACACGATATGGCACTTGCAGGCCGTGTAGACCGCACAGTGCTTATATCTGACGGAAAGGTAAGCACGGAGAAATTGAAGAAACACCCTGCAATGGAATATACGGTATTGGATAAGGCACACAGGATAAAACTCACTGATGAGATGCTTGAGGCAGCGGGGATAGAGTCTAATAAGGTCAGGGTTGATGTGCAGGATGGAAAGCTTGTGATATCGCGGATTTAAGACATATTAAACGTTTAGTGTTATAGAGCCTTTTTATCTCACGGTTTGGTATTGGCTCTTGCCATATCATATTAAAATTTATGGCATCTATGGTTATAATTATTTTGTTTGAAAAATACTGTGAGTTTGTCTATAATTGGGTTATAGATAATTTCAAGAGGTATAATACAAAATGATAAAAATAGGTATTTGTGACGATGAACCGATTGTATGCGAAATACTAAAAAAGAAAGTCAGCATATGCTTAGCAGAAACTAAGACCGAAGCGGAGATTGAATGCTTTTATAG
>OODO01001813.1_pt1 | contig 13129 bp, 13 predicted proteins | sample 1671261 | NCBI WGS metagenome assembly OODO01 (sample SAMN06348138, study PRJEB24527) | human gut metagenome | biome: human gut; feature: ankylosing spondylitis patient; material: feces | host: Homo sapiens | place: China | collected 2015-10 | reverse complement strand
AAAGATTCCACGAGATTCTTAACCGTTACGGTCTGAAACTGATGGAAGTCGGAACCAATCACCTGAGAATATTCTTCGGAAACCGGAAACTGTTCGACTATTATCCGCTCCGAATGAAACTTTTCGATTACCGGCAGTGGCAGCAACTGACCTATCCGTCGATGACGGACGGAGCAGGAAAATGGGAAACGGAATTGGACGGTATCATCCGTGAGCTGATGGTTCAATGATGTAAAAACAGACGCCATGAGTGAGGACCGCAGAGAAACAATCGTATGGGACAACATTCCCGAATGGGCGCTCTATGCGCTGGAATACGGTATTGATGAAGACCTTTTCATCACTGACGAAAACTGGGAAATGGTAAACGGGTTCATCACCGAAAATTTTCCCAAAGGTTATGTCATGTCGGTGGATTGGGAATCGTACAGTGAGTTCGACCGCTATCCGGCATTCGGCAAGCCGTGCAAGACCTACAAGGTCACTTTTGTAATGGATCATAACTGAAAATGAAACGATATGGCAGAGAAAAGACAGCTGACGAGAGTGGTGTTCAGAAGGTTCAAAGAGGGAGAGACAATCGCCCTCTTTATATGCCGGGGAACGCGCATGGAAATGCCGTCACATCCTATATGCACACGGGACAGCATGCCGCGGCGGATTATGCCGGCGTGATTGCCGTAACAAGACCCGCCACCGGGGAAGAATGCCAGGAACTGCTGGCTGAACTGACATCGGTCGGGTATGATAACCTGCATATCCTGAGACGGGCAAAACCCAAGTTTAACCCATAAATTAAAAGACGATGGAAAGTCATGTAAAAATCAAAGCATCACAGAAGGAAATGGAGTATCTCTTTGAAAATGACGAGTTCATTTCCGTGAGATTGTATGAACGGACAGATGCCGGTTTGTACAAGTGTATCCTCCGGCACAAGGAATTGGAGAAGCTCTTGAAAGGAATATTTACCATCAAAAGAATCAAGGAATTACTTTATTGACAACTTAAAACAAAAAGCGATGAACAGAGAAGAAAGACAACAGGCAAGAACGGACAGATACCGTGAGCTTGCAGACAACGCGAGAAAGCAATCCGAACAATGTTTCAGGCAGTCCGAATCCATGGCAAGCGTAATCCCGATGGGACAGCCCGTGCATGGGAAAGCGGACAGGAACTACCGGGAGAAAATCTGGAACAAGATGGGGCAAAGCGTGAAGGCTTCCGAGAAAGCGGATTATTACGAGCGGAAAGCGGAAGCGGCAGAGAACAACAACGCCATCTATCTGGATGACGACAATGCCGTGGAAAAGCTGGAGCGGAAGCTGGCCGAACTGGTCAAGGCGCAAGAGGACATGAAAGCGGCAAACAAAGTGGTTAAGAACAAGAAACTGACCGAAGAGGAGAAAAAGGTCCGGCTGATGGAATTGGGATATTCGGAAACAAGTGCCGTCGAACTGCTCACCCCGTGTTACGGGCACATCGGTTTTCCGTCATTCTCACTTTCCAACAACAACGCCAACATCAACCGTATCAAAAAGAGGCTGGAACTGGCGAAACGGATGAAAGGCACACCGGAAAAGGAATACACGATTAACGGTGCGCGGGTGGTGGAAAACTATCCGGAAAACCGCCTTCAGGTATTTTTCGATGATATCCCCGCCAAGGAAATCCGGGACTCCATCAAACAGCACGGGTTCCGCTGGTCACGTTACCACAGTTGTTGGCAGTCGTACATGAACCGCCGGAACATCGACTTCATTAAAGAACTGCTTGAAGAAACGGAAGCGTAGGCATCGTATGAATGAATCAATCTCCCGGCTTGCAACCTGAGGACGTATATGCTTCTTACGGTCTGCAAGCCGGATTTTATTATCTGAAAATGAAATGACATGAATGTAATCTGTACAAAATGCGGCGGCACGAAAGTAAGTTGTGAAGCCATGATTGACCCCAACACAAAGGAGTTCCACAATTATACCGACGAGTCATTTCAATACGGCTGGTGCGGGAAGTGCGGTCACGGAACCGTTCTGACAGACACGGACGAGGTAAAGGAGGATATCGACCGGATATATCAACGGTACGTGGAAGAAAAGAAAGAGGAACCCGAATACGCCGTTTGCGTTGTTGTGTGGAAAGACGACAATAATAGCGAACATGTAAAAATCCGGCTCTCTTCAGACTGCAATCCCGATGAAGAGGATGATATTTTCTTCTACTGCGACGGCCTCTCCGGTCTCAAATCATTGTGCGAATTTGGCGGTGAGGACTTCATCGTGACGGAAATCCATGACGTTGATAAATGCTGTAACGGCTAAATCCCACATAGTAGCAAACCCATTAAACAATATTGCAATATGAAAATTTTATGTCAGGAACACTACGACAAGGTAGTGAAGTATGCAAAGGAAATCGGCGACACTTCGCTGGATAATTGCCTGAAAAAGTTGGAACAGTGGGAGAACAATCCCAACTGCCCGTGTGAAATAGAACTTTACCGGGACTTCGCTCCCCACTCGTTCGGTTTCAGGGAATGCTATCCGGACGGAAAGACAGGTATTGTCGGGGGATTAATCTATCACGGCAATCCCGACTGGTCGTATTCCGTTCTGTTGGAACCGTTTCATGGATGGAGCATCCACACCTGATACTCATCAAAATACCCTCTTATAGAAAAAGCCGGTTCAAGTCCGATAAACAGACTTGGTCCGGCTTTTCTTATGTCTTTGGCTACCTGATTACCTCTGCCACAATATCATCCAATAGAAACGGAATCACGCCCACATACATCACGCCGTCATCGTCAGCCCAAAGTTTGCTGTTTCCGTCCAGTACAACAATCTTACGAAAGAAATCGCCGGTATTTCTCAAGGAGAAGGTCTCCTGTGCCTTTTTCTCAGGCGTGTCCACATTCAATGCCGACTGGATATATACTTTGTCATTGCCCACGTTAACCACGAAGTCAATCTCGTATTGCGACATCTTGCGCTTGCCCTCGATGACACGGGTCAGTTCCACAATGCCGACATCTACGGAATAACCTCTACGAATCAAATCATTGTAAATCATATTTTCCATTAGGTGCGAACGCTCCTGCTGACGGAAATTCAACCGGGCATTTCTCAATCCCAGATCCATGGCGTAATATTTCTGAATCGTATCGAAATACTTCCGTCCTTTCACATCCCACCGTTTTGCACTTTGGAAAAGAAAAGCATCTTCCATATAGTCCAAATAGTTTTTTACGGTGTTATACGAAGGTTGCTTTCCCATTAGCGAACCGGCGGTATTGGCCAGTTTGTTCGGATTTGTCAGGGAACCTACCGATGACGAAAGGGCATCGACCAAGGCACCCAGCATGTTGTCGTCTTTCAGCTTGTAACGTTCTACGATGTCCTTGATATAGACATTCGTGAAGAGTCCTTGCAGGTACTTCCGTTTTTCCTTTTCATCCGGTTCGAGAACAGCCAGAGGCATTCCACCATACATCATGTACTCCTCCAATGCATCGGCTTTCTCCATTCCGGCTACCGGCAGGTATTCCGCAAACGACAACGGGTACACTTTTATTTCGGAGCCACGGTCACGAAAATTCGTAACAATGTCCTTCGACAACATCTTGGAGTTAGAGCCGGTCACGTACAGATCGATGTTCGGCTGCGTCATCAGGTCATTCAAAATGTCGTAAAAAGTAGTATAGAGCATATCTCTGTCCTCTTCAGGTACCAACGATTCATCCACATCCTCATTTTTAACCTTATACGACAACTGTATCTCATCGATAAACACATAAAACTTCCTCCCCATATCTTGTGTGCGCTCCATGATATGGTCATACAGGAGATTCGGGTTGCGGTATTTGGCGTCCGACTTCTTGTCAAGTGCCACTTCTACAAAATCTTCTTTTCCGGCTCCCTCCTCAATCAATCGGTTTTTGAAAAGAGTTGAGAGTAGAAAAGATTTACCGGAACGTCTTATGCCGGTCACAATCTTTACCTTGCCGTTCCAACGTTTTGCAAGCAACTGTTCTATGTATTCACTTCTATCTATTACCATAAGTACCTTTTTAGATGTTACTGAAAAAACAGTCGTATAATACGAGTGATTTTTCAGTGCAAAGATAGCTATTTTCTTCCGACCTCACAAAATGCAAAACAAATACTCCATACTCAAATGACATTTCTTTTGTATAAATTCCTTTTATAGAAAAAATCTTCTATAAAAAAATTTTTCTACAATCTTGCAAAGACGCAGTTCAATTTTTCCATACTGTTCAATCGCATTGAACACACAGGCATTATTGAACAGATACTCTTATTGATTACAAAATTTCGGCACTAAACCGGAATAGTGCCGATAATTTGCAGACTTCATCCATCCTTGTGCCACAGGCATCATGGTACGCTCCGCCGGCCAAGTCCTTTTTGAAGGTAACTCGGAAGTCCGAACCGTGTCGCGTTCAAGCCCTGCGGGTTTTAGGCAAAAAAATCCCTGCGTAATTTTTCCGCCTAAAAAACGCGCAGGTTCAGCCTTTCCGAGTTGGGGAAAGGCCTGGGACTTAGCAGGCGAAGCCGAACGATGACGCATAATACGGACAAGGACGGGAAAGCCGTATTCCGTCCGCTCCCCGAAAAATTCCCGGGTCTTTCCCGATATTATCACGCTCCTACAAAAGTCTGTTTCCTGTTTTCATCCTCCCGAAGAAGGCGGGGACAAAAGCGGCTCGCCTCACTCTTCTGCATAATACTGTTTCTTTGCTTGCGGGTGTCTTGCCCCTTGCGTTCCCTTTGCGCCCCTTGTCGTGTCCGCCGCTCTTTTTTCGTGCCTTTCCGGCTTTTTCTCCACTGCAGTTCCCCCCTTCTGTGGTGTAACGTGATGTCATCCGATGAAACGTATCGACAACTATTTGTATATCAATGTTTTGAATAAATTAAGCCTATATATTTGCATCGACAAACGATTTTATTAACGCTTAAAACATCCGTTTATGGCAGCAGAAAACATCAGGGGCGACACCCCGAAGCAAAGCCCTCCGGTCGTTGAGAACGAGCAGTTCAGCGACATCATCCTCATTCTTGACAAAATGGAACTGCTCCTGCAAGCAGTCACCAAACTCGACAAGAACGGCAGGTATGAATCCGTAGCCGCCAAAGAGGAAAACCGCAACTCGTTCCTCAAACTTGACCGCTACGCGAACATGTTCGAGAGTTTCGTCAAGAACCTCTGGAGCCAGCTGAAAGACCCGACCCGGTTCGGTATCCTCTCCGTCAAGGAGCAGGCGCTCGATGACCCGAAAGTCAGACAGGCCATCGAAGACCTCGCCGCAGGAAAGAAGACCGACGCTGTGGCGGAGTTCCTCGCGAAGTACGACATCACGCCGAAAGGCAAAGGACAGAGTATCAACAATCAAAATGACAAAGAAATGGCAAAGCAAGAACAAACCACCCAGGCGCAGACCCCACAGGACGGTCAGCCCAAGTACCGATTCAACGAATCGATGATCGACTGGGAACAGCTCAAGCACTTCGGGCTGTCCCGTGAATACCTTCAAGAGCGTGGGCTCCTGGACTCGATGCTCAAAGGCTACAAGACCAATCAGGTTGTCCCCATTACCATGAACTTCGGCTCCGCCGTACTCCGCACGGATGCCCGTCTCTCGTTCCAGCAATCCACGCAAGGCCCCGTGGTGCTGGGCATACACGGCATACGCCAGCAGCCCGACCTCGAAAGGCCGTTCTTCGGGCATATCTTCTCCGAAGAGGACAAGAAAAACCTGCGTGAAAGCGGCAACATGGGACGTGTGGTGAACCTCAGGGTACGTAATGAGGAGGTGCCCTCGTTCCTCAGCATCGACAGGCTGACCAACGAGATCGTGGCCATGAAGGCGGAAAATGCCTATATCCCCGAGAAAATCAGCGGCGTGACGCTGACCGACCAGGAAAAGGCCGAGCTTCGTGAAGGCAAGGCCATCTACGTGGAGGGCATGACATCGAAAGCCGGTAATTCGTTCGATGCCTACCTCCAGTTCAACGCCGACCGCAAGGGACTCGAATACATCTTCCCGAACGACAGGATTTTCAACCGTCAGGAACTCGGCGGCGTGGCGCTTTCCCCGAAACAGGTCGAGGCGCTGAACGCCGGCAAGGCGATCTTCGTGGAGGACATGAAGCGCAGGGACGGCGAGATATTCTCCGCTTTCGTCAAATTGGATGAAGCCAGCGGCCGTCCCGCGTACACGAGATATAACCCCGACTCCCCGGAGGGAGCAAGGGAAATCTACATCCCGAAGGAACTCAACGGAGTCAAGCTGACACCGGAGGACAAAAAGGAACTGAGCGAGGGCAAAGCCATCTTCATCAAGGATATGATCAGCCGCAGAGGTGAGGTCTTTTCCTCGTTCGTCAGGCTCAACATGGAAACGGGCAACCCGCAGTATTCCAAGACTCCCGACGGTTTTGACCAGCGTGAGGAGTTTAAGATTCCGGCAGAAATATGGGGCGTTGTCCTGACGGCCAAACAGCGGGGACAGCTCCAGGACGGCAAGGCCGTGCTCGTGGAGGGCATGACGGGGTACGACGGCAAGAAGTTTTCGCAGTATGTCAAGGCCGACTTCAACAGCGGCAAGCTGAACTACTACAACGGGAATCCCGACCGTGACCGCAGCGCGACGCAACGCAACGTGGTAGCCGAGGCCAACAAGAACAAACAGACAGAGAGCCAGGGCAACAAACGCTCTTCCAGACGAAGCGTAAGCCAATAAGGCCGGATAAAGCAGTATAAACCGATTAAAATTTTCACGAAGATGAAAGAAAACAAGAACAACACGCCTTTCAAGGCGGAAGACGTGAACTGGGAAGAGCTCGCCGCCATCGGCATCCTGAAGGACGAACTGGAAATGGCGGGAGAACTTGACACCCTCCTCAGAGGCGAGAGAACGAACGTGATAGCCCTCAGTCTGGTATTGCTCGGTGTGGATGTCGTCATGGACGCCACCCTTCAGCTGGTGCGGAAGAACGACTCTCCGTTACTGGAAATCAACGGTATCAGACCCATCGGACAATAGTATTCAACCTGCCGTTTCCCGGAGCCGCAGCGTTTCGGGGAACGGCTTAATCTTTTTTACTTATGATAGCAATTATAGCAGAAAAACCGAGTGTAGGCCGGGAGATAGCACGAATCGCGGGCGCGACGGAAGCGAAAGACGGGTATATGGAAGGTAACGGCTACTCGGTCACATGGGCGCTGGGACATCTGGTACAACTCGCCCTTCCCGGCACATACGGTTACACGCGTACATCGGGCGACAACCTGCCCCTCTTGCCCGACCCGTTCCAGCTCGTCATCCGACAGCGCAAGACCGACCGCGGCATGGCTACCGACCCGGTGGCCGCCAAACAGCTCCGCACCATCGATTCTGTGTTCAGCAGGTGCAGCGCCATTATCGTGGCGACGGATGCGGGTCGCGAAGGCGAACTTATATTCAGGTACATCTATTCCTACCTGGGGTACACGAAACCTTTCCGCAGGCTTTGGATCTCCTCGCTCACGGACGAAGCCATCCGCAAAGGGCTCTCCGAACTGAAAGAGGGAACGGAATACGACAGCCTCTACCATGCCGCCGACTGCCGAGCAAAGGCGGACTGGCTGGTGGGCATCAACGCGAGCCAGGCCCTTGCGATAGCCTCCGGCACGTTCAACCAGTCGCTCGGACGGGTGCAGACCCCGACACTCGCCATGATATGCGCCCGCTTCAAGGAAAATCGGGAGTTCGTGCCGACCGATTACTGGCAACTCTCCGTGACCCTCAAAAAAGGGGACGATTTCAGGCAGTTTCGTCATGTGGAGAATATCCTGGAGAAAACGGAGGCCGACAGGCTCTACGACCGGATCACCACCGATTCGATGGCGACGATTACGAAAACGGAGCGCAAACGGGGTTTTCAGGCTCCTCCCTTGCTGTATGACCTGACGGCACTCCAAAAGGACTGCAACGTGCATCTCGACCTTTCGGCGGAAAAGACGCTTGCTGTCGCCCAGTCCCTCTACGAGAAAAAACTCATCTCATATCCCCGTACCGGAAGCCGCTACATCCCGGACGACGTGATGCGGCAGGTTCCCGATTTGCTCCGCGGGGTCATCGGCATGAAAGAGTTCCGGGAATACGGCGGCACATTGGATTGGGACAATCTCTCCACCCGTAGCGTAAACGCGGGGAAAGTGACCGACCACCACGCGCTGATCGTTACCGGTGTGCAGCCGGTCATGGAAACGCTTAATGAGCAGGAACTGGCCGTTTACCGGATGATTGCCGGGCGTATGCTCGAAGCATTCTCGCCCAAATGCGAGAAAGAGACACTGGTCATCGAGACTACGGTGGACGGGCTGACGTTCCGTTCCCACTCCGTTTCCGTGGTCAAACCGGGCTGGAGAGCCGTATTCAACCGTTCGGAAGACAAGGAGAAGGACGAGGAGACGGAAAACAAAGGCACGGCCCGATTCGACGAATCGGAAACCGTCCCCGTGTCGGGGCGCAGTCTTGCAAAGAAAAAGACCATGCCCAAGCCGCTATACACGGAAGCCACACTGCTTGCGGCCATGGAGAGTTGCGGCAAGGAGCTGGCAGACGAGGAGGCGCGCGAGGCGATGAAGGAGCTGGGCATCGGAACTCCGGCGACCCGTGCGGCCGTCATCGCCACCCTTTTCAAGCGGGAATACGTCGAACGTTCCGGGAAAGCACTCGTGCCGACCGACAAGGGAATGGCCGTCTATGAAGCCGTCAAAAAAATGCGCGTGGCGGACGTGGAACTGACCGGCAGCTGGGAAAAGACGCTCATACAGATCGAACGGCACAAGCTCGCCCCGGAAACCTTCATGCGCTCCATCAGCGTCTATGCCCGCCAGGTCACTGAAGAGGTTCTTTCCATCCGTTTCCCCGAAACGGCAAGCGGCGGTATCGTATGCCCCAAGTGCGGAAAAGGGAAAATCATCCTCCGGCAGAAACTTGCCAAATGCAACAACGATGGTTGCGGGCTGCTCGTTTTCAGACGCTTTCTGAACAAGGGTCTGACCGACCAGCATCTCGCGCAGCTCTTTTCTTCGGGAACCACCAAGCTCATCAAGGGCTTCAAGGGCAAGAAAGGGACGGCGTTCGACGCTGCCCTGGCATTCGACAAGGAGTATAACGTTACGCTCTCGTTTCCCAAACCGCAGGTAAGGAACGCCCCGAAACAGTCGGGACGGAAAAATACGGGAAGGAAGTCCACGGGACATTGACGGATCATACAACCGGTAAGATATAGCGTGGAGCCGTTCCACGCTATTCTTGTGAAAGACGAAAGACGGAGAAAGGCATCCCGCCGTTCCGATTCTTGGCAAATGTAGCTCCGTGCCCTTTTCCGCAGCGCAAGGTCGGGGCCTTTCAGGTTTCGGCAAAAATCATCCTCGCTCCGCTCCGGTATTTTTCCCGAAAACCTTGCGTGCGGGGGCGCTCCGCTGTCTTGCCCCCGAATCGGAAACGACGAGATGTTTCACATAAATAAGGAATACAATGAAGACAAAGACCGCATCAAAAAGGAAGAAACGGATGTCGGGATAATGGTGCAGGCGCAGGACGAGTTTGCCGCCGAAATAGTTGCCCAGATAGCGGATGCTCTCCATGCAGACGATGTACTGGCGGTTGGCGCGGAAGAAGCGGGTCGGATCGAGCTGTCGTTCGAGTTCGTCCATGCTCACGGAAACAGACTCCGAGGTGCCATCGTCGAGATGCAGGCGCACGATTTTGTTTTCGGTGAATATGTGGTTTATCTCCCTTACCGAAACGGTCTTGTAGCCGTCGCGGTACGGCAGCAAGAACCGCTCGCGGTAGCGGCAACCGCCCTGTTGCAGGGCCTCGAAGAGCTGGCGCAGGGGTTCGTCCGATGTGTTGCGGCCGCTGCGTCCGACCTTCTCGATCGCTGCGGCGAGTTCGTCTGCGTCTATGGGTTTAAGCAGGTAGTCAAAGCTGTTATACTTGAACGCCTGCACGGCATACTCGTCGTAGGCGGTCGTGAAGATAATCGGCACGGCGGGCGGCGCCTCTTTCAGCGCTTCGAAACTCAATCCGTCCGAGAGGCGGATGTCCGCGAGGATAAGGTCGGACGCCGGAGCCTTGCGCAGAAATTCCGCCGCCGCTTCGATGGTCACCAGCGGGCCGTCGATACGTGCTTCAGGCACGATCTCTTTCAGCAGCCGGACGAGCCGGTTGGCGTTGCGCTGTTCGTCTTCGAGAATAAGGATATGTTTCATACTAATTTTCAAGGATGGGTAGTTTGACAGCGTATGTATCTCGGGTAAAGCTGACGATCATCTGCCGGTCGCTGAGCAGCGCGTAACGTTCGGCGATGTTCTTCTGACCGATGCCCGTCGAAGGCTCCGCCGCAGAGAAAAGCGGTGCAACGGGGTTGCAGACCGATATATGGTTCCCCTCGCGCCGGATATCGATATGCAGCGGTTCCTCGGCCGAATGGCGGTTGTGCTTGATGGCGTTCTCGACCAGCAGTTGCAGGCAGGCGGGCGGGATGCTGCCGTCGGCGATGCGCACATCGTTCTCTATGTGGACGACGACGGCTTTGCCGTATCGCATCTCGATCAGGTAAAGGTAGGCATCCAGAAAGGCAATCTCCTCGCCGACGGGCACTTTGTGGCGCTTCATGTTCTGGATGATGTAGCGATAAACCTTCGAAAGGTTGGCGAGGAACTTTCCCGCCAGCACGCGATCCTCCTCGATCAGTTCAGCCAGAATGCTGAAATTGTTGAACATGAAATGGGTGTCGATCTGCGATTTCAGCGCATCGAGCTGCGACTGCAACGCCACCTCCTGCTCCTTGAGCAGCGCAATTTCCAGCCGCCGTTTCTCGTTCTCGGTGTGCATGTAGGTCTCCAGATAGAAAGCATTGGAGTAGATGCACGAGACGAACGTGGCGACCATGCCGTGCGTGTAGATGCCCTGCATACGGAACAGTTCGTCGCTTCCGTCGCCCCATATCGCGTCGCACAGGACGGTCATCGCGTAGGCCATCGCATTGTTGAGCAGAAAGAGGATGCAGACCATAAGCAGAAGGCGCACATAGGGACGGTTGCGCATCGGCAGAATCCGCAGAATGGTGCGGCTGTAAAGCAGCGAAAACCCGACGAAGAGTACGCACATGCAGAAATCGACCGCCATCTCGGTGACGGAGAACTGTCCCGGAGCGTGCCAGATCTCATCGTCTATAACCAGCCACAGCGTCGTGTAAAGCGCATAGCTGACGAGCGACAGCCATACGACATTCTTCCAGTCGAGTATCGTTTTTGTTGCATTCATCTTTGCAAAGATATTGTTTTCGTGCAAAGTACAGAAATAAGACGCACGCAAACACACGAAAAATGACCGAAACGGCGAAATCCGCTTCCGAAACAGACGCATGAACTGCCGAAAAGTTCGAAAGGCTGATTCGCCGCTTCGGAGGTCATTTCAGTCGGTTGGGATATTTTTCGCTTGCGGAGTAAGCCCCTTTCGTACTAATATTGCCGCGAATCGAAAATATATACACGTATGAAACTATTGAAATACGGCTTTTGCTTACTTGCAATCGCGGCACCGGCAGTAGCATGTACCCGTGAGGACGGCGATTGGGATCCGATCAAGACGGACTGTTGGGAAATAACCGTTCCGCCGCAGGGCGGCTCGGCCGGCGTGACGATGAAAAATTACAAAGGCTGGTGGATTTCCACCGTCCAATACGAAGCGAAGGGCGAAAACCGGATGATTCACGGCGAGGATTTCGGGTTTATGAAGTTCGAGAACGAGTGGTACGAAATCGTCGTGCCGTCCGAAAGTCCGAACAAATTGTATGTCGCCCTGAAAGAGAGCGACGGACGGGAGCCGCGGAAGATCGACGTGGTAATGACGGTAGGCAACGCCTTCGCCAAGATCGGGATTACGCAGGGAAGCGCACTTCTGACAGCTCCGAACGAATGATTCTGGCGTGCATTTTCTGCATCTTCCTGTCGTATCGGCGTGAAGGCGGCTGTTCGGAAGCAAGTGAACGGATACCTCCGCTTTTGTTTCGAAGGCGGATTCGGACGGTTGCGAAGCCGATTTCTCCGTTTCGGTAAGATTCTGATTGTGTAGCCGTTTTGTGCCAGATATTTTTGCGACAAAAATATGAGCAAGATGATTATTGATAATATGAAACAGGAAAAAAGTAAAATAACGACTGTTGCTATATGGATTCTGCTATGCGGATGGATGATGTGCATGAGTTCATGCGGAAGTCTGCTTTATAATCCATCCAACAAAGTGGAACAAGTGACGGTAACAATTAAACAGCCTATCAAATAGGCTTAAACCATAAGAAAAAGGATGAGAAATATTACAACAATAATTTTAATCTGCATTCTCTCTTTTCCCGCCTTCGGGCAAGAGACAGACAATCCGCATAAAGATAAAACGTCCAAGAGCATCTACCTGGAACTATTGGGTGCTTCAAATATGATTGGCGTTTCTTATGACACAAGAATAAAGCCCGGTTCAGTTTTCGGCTATCGTGCCGGAATATCCTATTTTTATGGGACGAACTACAATTCCAATGAAGGACATGGTTTTTCCGTGCCATTGGAGTTTAATTGCATTTTAGGTAAACGGCGCAGCAAGTTTGAAGCCGGAACTGGCATCAATATGGGGCTGTATTCTATAAAGGAAACTTATTGGGTTAACAGCGAGGGAAATGTCAGCATTATCGAACCGGTTACTCAGATAGTTGAATCACGGAATACTTTCGGATACTATATCTTTTTAAATATCGGATACCGCTATCAACGGGAAAGTGGTTTTATGTTCCGTGCCGGTGTCAGTCCTTCATTCAATTTTGGAGACAAATACGAATTGCGTAAAACCCCGCTATTGTATCCTTATCTGAGTTTTGGCTATACTTTCAAATAACGTCAATAGTGCAAAATGGAGAATCCGCTTTCTTTAAGACTTATAAAAGAAGAACAAGAGTCATCTGAAAAACTGTTGGAACTTCTGGTGTCATCAACGCATTCTCCCAAAGGCAGATTTTCAAAAGAGAACAGTTACATTATGCTGAAAAGAAAGATGGAAACAGAT
>OODO01001806.1_pt1 | contig 13181 bp, 8 predicted proteins | sample 1671261 | NCBI WGS metagenome assembly OODO01 (sample SAMN06348138, study PRJEB24527) | human gut metagenome | biome: human gut; feature: ankylosing spondylitis patient; material: feces | host: Homo sapiens | place: China | collected 2015-10 | reverse complement strand
GAGGTGCCCATTGTGCCCGAAACAATGGCAGCACATAAGTTGATGAAGCTGTTTATGCAGCAGAAGAAAACTATTGCTGTGGTGGTGGATGAGTTTGGCGGTACGTCCGGTATTGTATCTCTGGAAGATCTGGTAGAAGAAATATTTGGAGATATAGAAGATGAGCACGATAATACTTCCTATATTAGCAAGCAGATTGATGAACGCGAGTATGTGTTGTCCGCCCGCTTGGAGATAGAAAAAGTCAATGAAATGTTCGGACTTGATCTGCCCGAATCGGACGACTATCTGACGGTAGGCGGATTGATACTGAACCAATATCAGAGCTTCCCGAAATTACATGAAGTGATTCAGATCGGACGTTATCAATTCAAGATAATTAAGGTCACAGCGACAAAAATAGAACTCGTGCGATTAAAAGTCTTGGAATAATGACGATAATCAAGAAATTTTTAGCCAATAAATAGATGCATATTAGCATTTTTTGTATCTTCGTGCGCTAAAACGACAAAAGAAAGAAATAATAATAAACATAAATCGTATTAATCAAAATGGCAACGTTACAAAACATTAGGTCGAAAGGACCTCTATTGGTGATTGTTATCGGCTTGGCGCTGTTTGCTTTCATTGCGGGTGACGCATGGAAGGTGATGCAGCCGCATCAGGCACATGACGTAGGTGAGGTGAACGGAGACGCTCTTTCCGCTCAAGAGTATCAGAATTTGGTAGAAGAATATACCGAAGTGGTGAAACTCATGCGTGGGGTGACCGCCTTGAATGACGAACAAACCAATCAGGTGCGCGATGAAGTATGGCGTTCCTACGTAAACAATAAACTGATCGAAAAAGAAGCAAAAGCACTGGGACTGACTGTTTCTGCTGCTGAAATCCAGGACATCCTGAAAGCAGGCGTTCATCCTTTGTTGAGACAAACTCCTTTCCAGAATCCGCAAACCGGAAACTTCGACAAGGATATGTTGAACAAGTTCCTCGTGGAATATGCCAAGATGAGCGAATCACAAATGCCGGCACAGTATGCTGAACAATACAATAACATGTATAAATACTGGTCTTTTATTCAGAAAACACTGATCGAGAGCCGTCTGGCAGAAAAGTATCAGGCATTGGTGTCTAAAGCTCTTCTTTCCAATCCGGTGGAAGCACAGGACGCTTTCGATGCAAGAGTGAACCAGTACAACGTGTTGATGGCTGGTATTCCTTACTCTTCTGTAGTGGACTCTACAATCGTAGTGAAAGAATCGGAACTGAAAGAACTGTATAACAAGAAGAAAGAACAATTCAAGCAATATCAGGAAACTCGTGACATCAAGTACATCGATGTACAGGTGACTGCAAGCCCTGAGGACAGAGCTGCTATCCAGAAAGAAGTGGACGAAGCTACTGAACAGTTGGCTACTACTACGGAAGATTATACTTCTTTCATCCGCTCGACTGGCTCGGAAGCTCCTTATGTAGACTTGTTCTATAACAAAACAGCTTTCCCGTCAGATGTAGTTGCCCGTTTGGACTCTGCTTCGGTAGGTACTATTTATGGTCCTTACTATAACGGTGCCGACAATACAATCAACTCTTTCAAAATTGTAGCTAAAGCTGCTGCTGCCGACTCTGTCGAATTCCGTCAGATTCAGGTATACGCAGAAGATGCTGTGAAGACAAAGACATTGGCTGACAGTATCTACAACGCGATCAAGGGTGGTGCTAACTTTGCTGATCTGGCAAAGAAATATGGTCAGACTGGTGATGCAAACTGGCTAACTTCTGCACAGTACGAAGGTGCACAGATAGACGGTGATAACCTGAAATTCATCTCTGCTATCAACAATACAGGTGTGAACGAATTGGTAAACTTGCCGATGGGACAAGCAAACGTAATTCTTCAGGTGACTAACAAGAAATCTGTAAAAGACAAATATAAAGTAGCTGTTATCAAACGTGAAGTAGAGTTCAGCAAAGAAACTTACAACCGTGCTTATAATGATTTCAGCCAGTTTATCGCAGCTAATCCGAGTGTAGAAAAGATGGTAGCTAACGCTGAAGAAGCCGGCTACAGATTGCTCGACAGAATGGATTTGAGTAGCTCTGAACACAATATCGGTGGTGTAAGAGGTACAAAAGAAGCGTTGAGATGGGCGTTTGATAAAGCAAAACCGGGTGATGTTTCCGGCTTGTACGAATGTGGCGAAAGCGATCACATGATGGTAGTAGGTCTGGTAGGCATTAAGCCGGAAGGATATCGTCCGTTGAAAGCAGTACAGGATCAGTTGAGAGCTGAAATCGTAAAAGATAAGAAAGCTGAAAAGATTATGGCTGACATGAAAGCTGCCAATGCAACTTCATTCAACCAGTACAAGGAGATGACTAATGCAGTCAGCGACTCTTTGAAGATGGTTACTTTTGCAGCTCCTGCATACGTATCAGCATTGCGCAGCAGCGAACCGCTGGTAGGTGCTTATGCTTCTGCAGCTGAAGTGAATCAGTTGAGCGCTCCTATCAAAGGTAATGCCGGAGTATTTGTATTGCAGGTATACGGTAAGGACAAATTGAACGAAACATTCGACGCAAAAGCAGAAGAAGCTACGCTGACTAACATGCACGCACGTTTTGCCAGCCGTCTGATGAATGATTTGTATCTGAAAGCAAACGTAAAAGATACACGCTTCTTGTTCTTCTAAACAAGTAGCAAGTAATAGATATTAGGCACGGATTATACGGATTTACGCGGTTTAAACTTATGAGGGAACCGCGAAACCCGTGTAATCCGTGCCTTTTTTGTGCTCGTTTTTTTTGTTTATGGCCTTTGTTATCTGATTAAATTTCCATATCTTGCCAATCTTTATCAATTGGCTTTGCGAAATACTTCATTAACTAATACGAATCTATATTATGACTAAACAACTAGCCCAGTATTCAGTTCCCGCTGAAAATTCACGTGTTATCCGTGTATTCCTTTCGTCAACGTTCAGAGACATGGAAATGGAACGTTCTGCATTAGTCAAACTCTTTAAGGGTTTGCAAGTGAAGGCTGCCAGCCGTGGTGCCACCATTTCATTGGTTGATTTGCGTTGGGGGATCACAGAAGAAGATGCGAAAAGCGGCAAGGTTGTTGAAATATGCCTGAAAGAGATCGTTAACTCCCGGCCTTTCTTCATTGGTATGGTAGGCGACCGCTATGGATGGTGTCCCAGTTATGAAGATTTATCTCAAACTCTCAATGACAGCTTGGAATATCGTTGGATAGAAGATGACTTGAATCACCATTTGAGTGTGACGGAAATTGAAATGCAGTTTGGTGTACTGCGCAATCCCAATCCGTTACATGCCTATTTTTATATAAAACGGTCGGCAGATGATGAACTGTCTTGCCCTGAAGAGGAGTCTCTTAAACTGAAACGTCTGAAAAAGAGTATTTTGCAGCAGGAACGTTATCCTGTGCAGGAGTATGATTCGCCCGATCAGTTGTGTAACCTTGTGGAAGCAGCTTTCACGGAATTGCTTGAACGGGAGTTTCCGGATGTACTGACCGTTGAAGATAATCAAGCATTGCAAGAACAGCTGACGCGCAATGAACTCTTATTCAATTATCATCCAATACCTGAAGCAGATCAGGCGTTTGCTGATTTTTGGGCGGCGGATGAACAGCGGTGCCTGGTGGTAACGGGCGGTTGCGGTCTTGGCAAGAGTGCTTTGTTGGCTCATTGGAGCGATTTGGTGAACAATGATATGCCGATGATTCCCATCTATCATCGCTTGGATAGTACTACATTGTCTTCTTATCCGGAAACGTTGGCGAGAATGTTAGCTTCCAAATGCCAGAACGCACTCAAGCATCAATCTTTGGGTGAAGAAAATTTGTTCGCGGCGGAAGTTGCAAAAGAACTGGACTCGGCCCAAAGTACTGCCAAATCCATCATGGACGCCGTGAAAAACTCGGTTTTGATGGGAGATGCTGGCTTGAACACTTTTTCAGGGAACACACTTCGAAACCTCAAGGAGATTGAAGAAGATTTGAATTCTATCCAAAAGTTCAGCCAGTTGTGGAGCGCGCTGGGTGCATCAAGATACCCTATCATTCTGTTGATTGATGACATTAGTTATCTGAATCCGACTGAAGCATCCTTGTTTTCTTTATTTGCATCTATTCCCCCGAACGTGAAAGTCGTGTTGAGCTTTTCGGCGTCATCCACTGCCTACCTGCCCTTTGTTCAGAATGGCTATGCTCATTTCCAGTTGAATGGCTTTTCACAGGCGGATGCCAAGTCGTTCTCAAAGCAATATTTGTCTACTTACTCCAAGGCTTTGTCTGCACAGCAGGAAGATATTCTTGCTTCGTGGGTGCTGGCTAAACAACCGCGCTGTTTGAGTGTATTGCTCAACGAGCTGGTTTCGTTCGGTCAGTACGATGCTCTCAATGAATATATGCGTGGATATTGCCGGCTCAATGAGGTTGGGCAATTCTATGACAGTGTGCTACGGCGTTTGTCGGCTGATTATGGTTCCGAAGAGATTGGAAGAACGCTTCTGATGCTTTCACTTACTTTAGAAGGATTTACCGAAGATGAAGTGAAGAGCATGGCAGACATTAATCAGATACTTTGGTCGCAGTTGAGAGTGGAAATGAGCAGCTGGCTCACCAACAAAGGAGGACGATATTGCATTGGTGACACACAAATGGTAGAGGCGATCGAACGCTATTTCGCTCAAGATGACGAATGTATAGATGATAGTCGCCATGAAATTATTTCCGCTCTGCTGGATGAGGAAGAGATCCTTTCCCATCCGTTGACTTTTGCCGATTATAACTATCGCATGAAACAGTTCTGCTACCATGATTCGTATCGCTATAAAGTGGAGATTACCTATCAATGCTATAAGATGCAAGAATGGGATATATTGAAGGATTGGATTTGTGATGTGGAGATTTTCGAGATTCTGTATCGCACGAATCGTTCTCTGTTGGAAGATAGCTGGAAGGCGATCATGAACGACAATCCTGAAGTTACGCCTGAAGTCTATGCCGAATTGGACTTTGATGAGATCGATTCTTTTTTAATTCCTGTCATTGCTAATGATATGGCTACTTTCTTGAGCAGTTCTTTCCATCTGACGAAGGCGGCAGCTGCTGTGAGTGAGAAGAGTATGGAAGGTGCTGCCATGCCACTAATAGCCAAGTCGGTATTGAAGATGAATGAGGGATGCCGGTATGCCCGTAATGAAGAATACGAAACGGCATGCGACTGTTTCCTGAAAGCATTGGTGATGCAGGAAAACATAGTACCGACTCCGGAACTGGAGATTGCCAACACCTGTCGAAATCTAGCTTTGGCATATTACTACAATGAGCAATACAATGAAGCGGCGATCTATTTGAATAGGGCGCTTGATTATCATGCGGCTTTTGCTGACGAGAAGAGTCAGGCAGAAGTCATTGAACTTTCCGAATATCTGGCTTATTGTGATTACTATAAGGATGAGGAAGAGAGTGCTGCCGAGAAATTCCGGAAAGTAGCTGAAATGCACGAGTCATTGAATGGCAGACTGTCCGGTGGAGTGGCTAAATGTTTGCGTATGCAGGGTAAATGTCTTTATTATATCAAACGATACGATGAAGCATGGATGCTGATGAATCAGGCGTTGGACATTGCTATACAGATAGATAATAAAAAACAGATCGTCGCTTGTCATAAACAGTTGTATTATCTGTGCAGGGAATTCAAACGAGTGATGAATGAACGTGGCGATGAGCAGGCGTCTACTTTATTCTTCCGTGAGTCTCTTCTGCATGAAATGTATTTCAGCGAAAAACCGCGTCTGGCGGAACTGACTGTCCGATATGAGGCATTGAGATGTGATATTATGCAGCAGTATTACATGAATAAAGACTATGATAACGTGATTCGTATTGCGACGTCTTTGGATATTCACGATGATGCTGACCCTAATGCTTCCTGTCTGGTATATTATTACAAAGCACAGGCTTATGTGAAGTTGGAGAATTATCCAATGGCGAAAGAGGCTTTCTTCAGAGAGTTCGAACTGCGAAAGAAGTATTTGGGATGGGAGGAAGAAGATACGATTCTGGCTTGTCAGAACTTAGGGGTTTTGCACAGCTTTTGTAATGAACGGGAAGAGGCGCTGGCTTGTTTCCGTGAGGCGTACGGTCATGAAGTGAAAAAGAATGGCGAGGATTCTGAAATGGCGCAAAAGCTACTTCAATATATCAGCGTGGTTGAATCATAACGGAGGCATACTTCCCTTTTTTGTTAACTTTTACATTCCTGCTATACGGAAATCGACTTTATTTCCTTACATTTGCAGATATAAACTATCAACAGAAAGAAGAATGTCTAAATATCCCCTTTTAGGAATGACTCTTGTAGAGCTTCAATCATTGACAAAAAGACTGGGTATGCCCGGCTTTGCTGCCAAGCAGATTGCATCCTGGCTTTACGAAAAGAAGGTAGCCTCGATTGATGATATGACTAATTTGTCATTGAAACACCGGGAGTTGCTCAAGCAGAACTATGAGGTGGGAGCAGAAGCTCCGGTAGATGAAATGCGCTCTGTAGATGGTACGGTGAAGTATCTTTATAAAGTGGGTGAGAACCATTTTGTAGAGTCGGTTTATATACCGGATGATGACCGGGCAACGTTGTGCGTGTCGTCACAAGTAGGTTGCAAGATGAACTGTAAGTTCTGTATGACCGGCAAACAGGGGTATACGGCTAACCTGACCGCCAGCCAGATCATGAATCAGATTCATTCGCTGCCGGAACGGGACAAACTGACTAATGTCGTAATGATGGGAATGGGCGAGCCGCTCGATAACCTGGATGAGGTATTGAAAGCATTGGAACTACTGACCGCTACCTACGGTTACGCATGGAGTCCGAAGCGTATCACGCTTTCTACTGTCGGGCTACGGAAAGGATTGCAGCGTTTTATCGAAGAAAATGACTGCCACCTTGCCATCAGCCTTCACTCTCCGCTGACCGTTCAGCGTGCTGAATTAATGCCGGCGGAAAAGGCGTTTTCAATCACCGAAATGGTGGAACTGTTAAAAAACTATGATTTTAGTAAACAACGTCGACTTTCATTTGAATATATTGTTTTTAAAGGGCTCAATGATTCGCAGGTCTATGCCAAAGAGTTGCTGAAACTTCTTCGCGGGCTGGATTGCAGGGTGAATCTGATTCGTTTTCATGCCATACCGGGGGTAGACCTCGAGGGGGCGGATATGGATACGATGACCCGTTTTCGTGATAATCTGACGTCACACGGACTTTTCACCACTATCCGTTCATCCAGAGGCGAAGATATTTTTGCCGCTTGCGGTATGCTGTCGACAGCGAAACAGGAGAAAAATAATGAAAGTTAATATATAAAACCGAACATCATGAAAAAGTACTCTTTTATTTTATGCATCGCTTTGGTAGCCTTTGTCGTTGCATCTTGTGGTCTGAAAGGAAATCACACCTCTAGTGGTCGTGCTTACGAGCTTTTGGTTGTAGTAGATCACGGTGTTTGGGATCGTGCTGCCGGAAGGGCGTTGCATGATGCGCTCGATGCTGATATGCCCGGTTTGCCGCAGTCGGAACCTTCTTTCCGGATTATGTATACTTCACCGAAAGATTATGATTCTACGCTGAAGTTGATACGTAACATTATTATTGTAGATATACAGGATATATATACGAAAGCCTCGTTCAAATATGCGAAGGACGTGTATGCCAATCCGCAGATGATATTGACTATCCAGGCTCCGAACGAAGAAGAGTTCGAGAAGTTTGTGGAAGAGAACAAAAAGACGATTGTCGACTTCTTTACCCGTGCGGAAATGAACCGTCAGATTACGTTTCTAGAAGGGAAACACAGTAATTTCATTTCGCAGAAAGTGGACAGTTTGTTCGGATGCGACATCTGGGTGGATGCCGAACTGGCTAATTCAAAGACCGGGGATGATTTCTTCTGGGCTTCTACCAACACAGGTAGTGCTGACCGTAACTTTGTGATGTACTCTTATCCGTACACTGACAAGGATACGTTTACCAAAGAATATTTTGTGCACAAACGTGACTCCGTGATGAAAGCCAATATCCCCGGATTCAAGGAAGGCGTTTATATGTCGACCGATAGTTTGCTGACCGATGTCCGTCCGATCAATGTACAAAACAGCTACACAATGGAAGCACGTGGCCTGTGGCGTATGAAGGGCGACTTTATGGGTGGTCCGTATGTATCTCATACTCGTCTGGACGAGAAAAACCAACGAATTATAACAGCAGAAATATTTGTTTATTCACCTGATAAAATGAAACGCAACCTGGTACGCCAGATGGAAGCATCTCTGTATACACTGAAACTTCCGAATGAAGTTCAGCAGAATCAGATTCCATTGGGAGAAGCATCTAAGGAAGCGGAACAAACTAATAAATAAAAACATGGAAGATAACAAGATAAGGATAGGTATCACCCAAGGAGATATTAACGGGGTGGGCTATGAGGTGATTCTTAAGACATTTTCCGACCCTACGATGTTGGAACTATGTACTCCGATCATTTATGGCTCACCGAAAGTAGCGGCTTATCATCGCAAAGCGCTGGATATACAGACCAATTTCAGCATTGTCAACTCTGCTACCGAAGCGGGGTACAACCGTTTGAGCGTGGTGAACTGTACGGATGATGAGGTGAAAGTGGAATTTTCCAAACCCGACCCCGAAGCCGGTAAAGCTGCGCTGGGGGCTTTGGAACGTGCCATCGAAGAATATCGCGAAGGGCTGATAGACGTTATCGTAACAGCTCCGATCAACAAACATACGATTCAGTCGGAAGAGTTCTCCTTCCCCGGACATACGGAATATATCGAAGAACGTCTGGGCAATGGTGATAAGTCATTGATGATTTTGATGAAGAATGACTTCCGGGTGGCTTTGGTGACGACACATATCCCTGTCAGAGAGATCGCGACTACGATTACCAAAGAACTGATTCAGGAGAAACTGATGATATTCCATCGTTGCCTGAAACAGGATTTCGGTATCGGCGCTCCGCGTATTGCGGTGCTCTCTCTCAATCCTCATGCCGGAGACGGTGGTTTGCTGGGTACGGAAGAACAGGAAGTGATTATCCCTGCCATGAAGGAAATGGAGGAAAAGGGGATTCTTTGTTACGGACCTTATGCTGCCGACGGCTTTATGGGATCGGGCAATTATACGCATTTCGACGGAATATTGGCGATGTACCACGACCAGGGGCTGGCTCCGTTCAAGGCGTTGGCTATGGATGACGGAGTAAACTATACGGCAGGACTGCCGGTAGTGCGTACTTCTCCGGCACATGGTACGGCTTATGACATCGCAGGCAAGGGACTGGCGAGCGAGGACTCGTTCCGTCAGGCAGTTTATGTTGCCATTGATGTGTTCCGTAATCGTCAACGGGAGAAAGTAGCCCATGCAAATCCGTTGCGGAAACAGTATTACGAGAAACGGGATGATAGTGACAAACTAAAGCTGGATACAGTAGACGAAGATTAATAGGAAGTAATGACAAAAACGGAGATACAACAAGTGAAGCAGCGTTTCGGTATTATCGGAAATACCGAGGCATTGTTGCGCGCCATAGATGTTGCCATTCAGGTAGCTCCTACCGATTTGTCTGTGCTGATTACCGGAGAAAGTGGAGTCGGAAAAGAAAGTTTTCCGCAGATTATTCATCAATATAGCCGGAGGAAGCATGGACAGTATATTGCTGTCAACTGTGGTGCTATTCCGGAGGGCACGATTGATTCCGAACTGTTCGGGCATGAGAAGGGTGCGTTTACCGGTGCGATTGGCGAACGGAAAGGGTATTTTGGCGAAGCCGACGGTGGTACTATTTTCCTTGATGAAGTAGGGGAGTTGCCGATGCCTACCCAGGCGCGTTTGCTCCGTGTGTTGGAGAGTGGCGAGTTTATAAAAGTAGGTTCGTCCAAAGTGCAAAAGACGGATGTTCGTATTGTGGCAGCTACCAATGTCAATCTGACACAAGCGATTGCAGAAGGACGTTTCCGTGAAGATTTATATTACCGGTTGAATACGGTGCCTATCCAAATACCGCCTTTGCGTGAACGTGGTGACGATGTACTTTTGTTGTTCCGTAAGTTTTCCGCAGACTTTGCAGAGAAATACCGGATGCCTGCTATCCAGTTGACGGAGGATGCGAAGAAAGAGTTATTGGCTTACCCGTGGCCCGGCAACGTTCGTCAGTTGAAGAACATCACCGAGCAAATATCTATCATTGAAACCAACAGGGAGATCTCTGCTGCTATCTTGCAGAATTATCTTCCTGCACAAAATACGCAACGTCTTCCCGCGCTGATGGGAACGCGTGAGAGTAAAGGCTTTGAGAGCGAACGGGAGATTCTTTATTCTGTTCTGTTCGATATGCGCCAGGAAGTGGCGGAGCTGAAGAAGATGGTGCACAACCTGATGGCGGAACGTGCCGGACAGGTGGGGCAGGTAGGGCAAATGGGAACGGTGGTTACTACTCCGGTAGTGACGGCACATCAACCTTCGGTACCTGCTATCATTCACACCATGCAGCCTACGGTTTGCAAGGATGACGATGACATACAAGACACGGAAGAATATGTAGAAGAATCTCCTTTGTCACTGGACGAAGTGGAGAAAGAAATGATACGCAAGGCACTTGAGAGGCATCATGGAAAGCGGAAGAGTGCGGCCAAGGACTTGAATATTTCCGAGCGTACACTTTATAGAAAAATAAAAGAATATGAATTGGATTAAGAAAATAATACGCCCTTTGCTACTGTTCGGCTTGCCGTTGGTAGTCATTGCGTGCACTGTTTCCTATAAGTTTAACGGATCGTCTATCAATTATGATAAGGTAAAGACCATTTCGATAGCCGACTTCCCGATCAAGTCGGAGTATGTATATGCTCCGTTGGCAACCAAATTCAATGAGGACCTGAAAGATATCTTCATCCGGCAGACCCGTCTGCAACTGCTCAAGCCGAGTCAAAATGCCGACTTGCAGATTGACGGAGAAATCACAGGGTACAATCAGTACAACCAGGCAGTATCTGCCGACGGTTATTCTTCGGAGACGAAGTTGACTATCACCGTCAATGTGCGTTTTGTCAACAACACCAATCATGCCGAAGACTTTGAACAACAGTTTTCTGCGTTCCGTACCTACGACTCTACCCAGTTGTTGACTGCCGTACAGGACGGATTGATTGCTGAAATGTCTAAAGAGATCACCGACCAAATTTTTAATGCAACTGTAGCAAACTGGTAATATAAATGACTTCTGTTAACTTTCAACAATGGATTCAGCATCCCGAGACGCTGAATAGGGATACTTTGTACGAACTGCGCAATCTTCTTGCGAGGTATCCGTATTTTCAGTCACTTCGTCTGTTGTATCTGAAGAATCTGTATATTCTCCATGATATTAGTTTCGGTGGAGAACTGCGGAAAGCAGTTCTTTACATTGCAGACAGACGGCAGTTGTTCCGGTTGATTGAAGGTGACCGCTATGATGTGCAGGCGCGGAAAAAGGGAGTACCTCTCACGGAGGTGCTGAAAGACGAACCGTCCGTAGACCGCACATTAGCATTGATCGACGCTTTCTTGTCCACAGTACCCGAAGAGGTGACTGCCCGGACCAGTTTCGACTATTCGATGGATTACACCTCTTTCCTTTTGGAGGAGACTCCGGCCACGGAACAGCCGGCTGAAGAAACGCCCAAACTCAAAGGCTTCGAACTGATTGACGATTTTATAGAAAAGAGCGAGAGCGACTCTCCCCTCTGCATGAAACCTTTAAGAGAAGAAATGCCATCTTCGCCAACCTCTTCGGACGAACTTACCGAAGAAGAAACGATAAAGGAAGAAGAGGAAGATGACAGCTGTTTTACGGAAACTTTGGCAAAAATCTATGTTAAACAGCAACGATATTCAAAAGCTCTTGAAATAATTAAAAAATTAAGCTTGAAATATCCAAAAAAAAATGCTTACTTTGCAGACCAAATCAGATTTTTGGAGAAATTGATTATTAACGCTAATTCAAAATAACTAAAAATGTACTTATTATTCGTTATCTTAATGGTTATTGCAGCCTTGTTGATGTGTTTCATCGTGCTGATTCAGAACTCAAAAGGAGGCGGACTTGCTTCTGGTTTCTCTTCATCTAACGCCATCATGGGCGTGCGCAAGACTACAGACTTTCTGGAAAAAGCAACATGGGGCCTGGCCATCTTTATGGTTGTAATGAGCATTGCTACTGCTTATGTAGTTCCTCGCTCTGCTGTTGCTAAAGACGCAGTGTTGGAACAGGCACAGAAAGAACAACAGACTAACCCGTATAACTTGCCCGCAGGTACAGCTGCACCGCAAACAGAAGCTCCTGCTGCTGATGCGCCAGCTACCGAGACTCCGGCGCCAGCTACTGAAACTCCTGCTCCTGCAGCAGAATAATTAATAATTTGCCGTTATGCCAGTTTTCGTTCGGCGTTTCGCAGTACATTGGCATATTAGCATATTGTCACATTAACATATTGTTAGGCGCGGATTACGCGGATTACACGGATTCTCAATGTTCCGGGTGGTCAGTGTAATCCGCGCTTAATTGTTTTAGATTATTAATCACTTTTTAAATATAACAATGACAGAACAATTAAAAAAGAAATTGAATGACTCCGCAGTGTTACGCTGGAGTGTTCTTGCATTGGTCGCTTTTACTATGCTATGCGGCTATTTCCTCACTGACGTAATGTCTCCGCTAAAACCCATGCTTGAAAAAGAATTATTATGGGATAGCCTTGATTACGGTTTCTTCACAAGTGCATACGGCTGGTTTAACGTATTCTTGTTGATGTTGATCTTCGGCGGTATCATTCTGGATAAGATGGGAGTACGCTTCACCGGAATGGGTGCCTGTTTATTGATGGTGTTTGGTTGTGGATTGAAATATTATGCTATTACTACTACTTTCCCGGAAGGTGCGATGCTTTTCGGATTCAAGATGCAAGTCACATTGGCTGCATTGGGTTATGCTATTTTCGGTGTAGGAGTCGAAATTGCGGGTATCACCGTTTCGAAGATTATCGTGAAGTGGTTTAAAGGCAAAGAGATGGCTCTCGCTATGGGACTGGAAAT
>OODO01001788.1_pt1 | contig 13272 bp, 13 predicted proteins | sample 1671261 | NCBI WGS metagenome assembly OODO01 (sample SAMN06348138, study PRJEB24527) | human gut metagenome | biome: human gut; feature: ankylosing spondylitis patient; material: feces | host: Homo sapiens | place: China | collected 2015-10 | reverse complement strand
ATACACAAAAGCCCCCGAAACCCAGACCATATCGGTTCTGAATTCCGGGGGCAAATGTACGGCGATTCTGCGACAAAAAACTAGTACGTACCAGTACTGTCGTACTAGTACTACTTGCAAAAAACGGTCATTTAACCTATATATTTATTGATTTTATCTCCAAATTCACCCATAGAAGGCATTGAGATAGCTTCATTGTAGCGGGTTCTGAGCACAGCAGGGTTCATATCCCATAACTGTGAGAATACTTTCCATTGTTTGGTAATATTCAGTTTGATGGATAACTTATAGGCAAGATAACCTTTCTGGTAGCCAGAAAGATTGACAGGCTGGTAGTTTTCATCCAAAATCCCATACTCATACAAACTTTTCAGAATCTGTTGTGCTTTTTCTCCTTTCAATTCTTTAGGAACTGTAGGTCTATGAGGTAAGAACAACCTGGTTATGCCAGATGCTTTCTTATTATTCCTTTTGTCCTCTTCATCATCATCTTCAAAGTCAGCTTCCGTTACATCGGAATTAGAAAAATCATCTCCCTTATACCTCTCTCTTGCGGCATCATGCGAAGGATTGAAGTTCACGACATTGCCAAGATTCACACCGCCCACATGAATATCTCCATTAAAATTTAGTATGCAACTGACTTTCATGATTCAAAAAGACTTATAAGGTTATCAACACTTGTAGTACCCTCAAACACGCGAACGCCTTTCAGGTTAACTACGATATCAACACTCATACTGATGATTCCCAACACAGCCAGGGCAATCTTCAGTTTTACGATAAGTTTGGTCATATATCTTCACCTTTTAAGATAGACTAAATTTACTTCCTCAATCTTGGAAGAAGAGGTGGCCCCTGAAAGTTTTCCAGGGTGAATCCTTACTTCGGAGACATTGAGCTGCAGAGCAGTATGAGGAATGTCCCCCTAAATTTCATGTTGTATCTTTCATTTTTACTCTGTTTTAAGTTATTAATTGTTATTGTTTCTCTATAATAGCTGCGCAAGCACTGATGCACGGCTAAATCTCATGATATTTTTTTGTTGCTCAATTATTTATTGCGAGGTGAAAAATTGCTTTGCATTTCTTCTACTTTCTCTTTCAACTTGTCAAGTTGTTTCAAGTCTCTCCCTATCGTAGCCCATTGCCAAAAAGCCGCATTGAAGTTCTTTTCGAACTTATCTTTTTCAAAATTTTTACTCTCCGCAACATGTTTCTTATTCAGCGTATCAATGATAGTATCCCAATGATAAAGGATGCAATAACACCACCGCCGCTGCTGGTAAGACTTGAACTTCACTTTTCTTTTCAACACATTTATTACTGTATCATACTTGATATGCGTAATATTAGAGAACTGATATGGAGATAGCAGTTCAGCTCCATCACCTATAAAAGACTTTAGATACAAGATGATGCACTCTTCTTGTATCTCATTGATTCTGTCGTCTAGCTGAGCTAAGTTCTTCAGAATCAACTTTTGTCTATGTTCTGCAATATCCAACATAATTGTGTAAATTTATGCGAATTTACAACTAATTATTTGAATAGCAAAGCCGACTCCCCAGCTACCATGAATAGCCGGATATATTTTTCAAAAACATTAATATTTAAACTATATTTTACTATAGAATAACAAGAAAAAGGAAAAAAAAGTGAGCAATTTACGTTACTCGCCTTCTTCCCCTTACTTTTTATGATTTTACGGTAGGTGCATCGCATGGAGTAACAGGCTTGGTATCATCACCAGATTCACTTGGGTTCCAGGCAGAAATATACTCACAACTCGAACCAAAGGCTTCTTTGTAATCCTGGAGATAATCTACAGGAACTTTCATAAAACTATTATTTCTAAATACAAAAACTATAAAAATGCAATTTTCTTTAAAAACAGTGTTGAACTTCAAATTTTATTATTATCTTTGCAATTAAGAATCAAACAAAAATGGATATTAATACATTATAGTTATGAATAAACTAAGAAAATCATTTGTCCTTTTGTTGGTATTGTTGGTATCGACATTAGCGGTAGCTGAGACTACCGAAGAACCTGTAATAGGAATAGTAGGCCGCACGGAGTGCAGTGGCTTCTGGCGTTATGACTTCAACTATGAGACAGTTGATGCCGACGGCAAGACACCCATCGTGCTCTCCGCAGCCATCTTTATGACTAAGAGTGTGCACGACAAGGAAATTAAAGCCAAAGGATGCGGATTGATAAACCACTACACCATCACCGACGACAAACAGCGTGATCATCGTAGTGTTATTCTAAAACCAAATATATTATGAAGAGAATCCTACTTAGCTTGATTGTGGCATTCGCCTTGACGATGTCGGCAAAGAACAAAATTGAACTCTCGAGTATGAGTAAATACCATGAGTTCAAATCTGAAGTGAAATCTGCAAGAAAAAAAGCCGCTCCTATTGGTAATAAGGAGAAAAGGGTTGGTGTGGTTCTTGAGATGAACGACGGTTACACAGTAGGGCAACTTGCGGACAAGGTGTCGCGCATCGGTTTCGACCGAGGCCGATTTGGCAAGGTGTATGTCACCCTCGAACAGTTGGAAGCACTCAACACGATGCCCGAAGTGAAGCATATAGCCTTCGAGCCTACCCTCAAGAAGCGTCTTGATACTGTTGTTCCCGAAATGAAGGTTGACAATATTCATCAAGGCGGTGGCGGACTTCAGCACGCTTTCACAGGCGAGGGAGTTGCAGTGGTGGTTTACGATCGAGGCTTCGACCCCAATCACCCGATGTTTCTTAACGAGGATGGCGTCAGCAGAGTGGTGGCTATTGTCACCCAAAGTAATGATGAGGGTTATTACGACTTAATCACTGACGAGGATGAAATCCGCAATTATACGACAGACGACGAGAAAGAAAGCCACGCCACCCATGTCACAGGCATTGCGGCAGGACAATTTGTTGGTAATGATATCAATCTTGTGGGCATTGCCCCCGGAGCCAGTATCGTGTATATCCCCCAAGACCAAGTGCCTTTTACGGATATGGCAGACATTGTCGGCCGACTGCATGATGAATGGAATAATGTTCCCATTGTCGTTAACATATCGCTTGGTGATAATGAAGGATTGCACAGCGACAAGGGCACAATTCCCAAACTGCTTGACGAAGTTGCCATGAAAGACAACGTTATCTTCTGTATAGCCGCAGGCAACGAGGGTGGTAGCAAGATTGTGCAGAGAAAGACCTTTGGCGATTCGTCTGAAGAGATGAAGAGTATTGTGTTGGTGTCCTTAGATGAAAATGCAACCAGTTTTGAAGACGGTAATGTTTTCTTCGAGGGCAAGGGACCAACGCCATTCAAGGTGACACCTGTGATATATGATGCAGCGAATGACTCGATTCTTAAAGAGCTTAAAGGCACGTTAGGAACGACCGAGGGCGAAACAGTGGAAGACGAAGCTACGTATGATATTTACGAAGACGTTGAATTAAAAATCTCAACAATGCTGTCGTCTGCCATCAATCCAGAAACGGGCAACTTCGAAACGACATTATGCTTTGCATACGACAGCAACGAGCAACTCGATAGTACTCTGCTCATAGGCTATATCGTTACAATGGTCGATGATGAATATACTACAGTGACTGCCTATGTTAACGACACCTATGCTCTTGGCGGCATGGGAGACGAGAGTTGGAAAAAAGACATTACATTCGACGGTACCATCAACACATTAGCATGTGGCAAGAACACAATAGCGGTTGGTGCCTATATCACACGTTTAATAACAGAACCGACCACTGGTTTTGATGCTGTATTAAAACCCGATGAATTAGGAAACATCATCAATTTCTCAAGTTGGGGCACACTCTATGACGGACGCAGTTTTCCGCATATAGTGACTCCTGGAGTAAATGTGTTGTCGTCTATCAACAGCTATAACACAGACGAAAGCAATCCTGATAACTCGGTATGTAATGTGAATATGAATGGACGCGACTATTACTTCGCCGGCTATTCGGGCACATCGATGGCAACTCCTGCCATGACAGGTGTCGTAGCCCTATGGCTTGAGGCCAATCCCGACCTCACCTTCGACAAGGCACGCTCAATTGCCATGGAAACTGCTGTGAAGGATGAGCATGTGCTAAATGCTGCAGATCCAGTGAAATATGGTGCTGGAAAAGTTGACGCCTTGGCAGGACTCAAAAAGGTACTTGCCGACGTTCCCACATCTATTAAGGATAAGAACGCACGTACTGGCAAGAACATACTCATCGACGTTAAGGGCGACAGGACTGTAAACGTGTTTGCAGCCAACGAGAACGAGCTCAAGACCATAGTATATACTGCCGACGGCAGAACAATCAACGAGTATTCTGTCAAGGGCGACACTATAGACATAAATCTACCCGCAGCTGGACTCTATATCGTCAAGGTGATAGGAGAGAAATCCACTGCCATGAAGAAAGTTGTAGTGGAATAAAAGGAATAATTAATGAAGAAGTATTTTAAGATTTATAGATATGAATAAAAAAATGTTGATAACCGTAGTGCTCTTGGCAACGATGACTGTTGCCAAGGCACAATGGCAGGTAGGACTGACTGCGGGATATTCCCTCAATGCCATGTCCACTGACACTCGCTATGCCTACGACCTCAACTATGGGTCGAGAGGTGGAGTGGCTATCGGAATACCGGTGGCATATTCATTTAATGACTGGTTTGCATTGCGTGCCGATGCCCAGTTTGTTCAGAAAAACTTTAAGATGCATCGCAGCGGTTTCTTTGATGGCTTCCGCTACAATCAGCGCAACAGCTATTTCTCTTTGCCTGTTGTGGCGCAGTTCTCCTTTGGCGGCAAGCGTCTGAGGGGCTTTGTCAATGGTGGAGGATACCTGGGATATTGGCTGTCAGCCCACCGCAAAGGTATCACACGTAATGTTGACGAGACAGGAGAAGATAATGGTTATTTTCTTAATGACAAGAATATCGTGGCATATAGCGAGAAGGTGGATTTCGACTCACGTCGCGACAACCGCTTCGATGCCGGTGTCACTGCTGGAGCCGGAGTGGAATACCGTCTCACTCCGCTCATCTCTCTGACAGCCGAGGTGCGCCATTACTACGGTCTTACCAATATGTATAAGAACACCACCGTGGGCGATCCCCGCTATAACACCACTTGGACATTCCAGGCTGGATGCATGATACATCTCGACAAGAAAAACAATAAAAAGAAAGGGCAGAAACAATGAAAATATTATCACATATAACATGGGCTGCAGTTATTGTGCTTGCCCTTGCCTCTATCTCATCGTGCCGCGAGGACAGTGAGGAGAAGTATAATCCTAACTCACAAGCTTATGGTTTGTTCGTACAGCAGTTTGACGCTGTATATAACGGCATCCTCTACAGCTATCCTTACTGGGATGTGGATACCGCCGACATCATCGGGCGTCACGACTACTGGCGCGCCAAGGCTGCCGAACTCGACAAACAAGACTCGGTGGATAATGAGGTGTTGGAGAAAATCTATACGAATATGTATGGCACATTGCTCGACCACCACATGGCCATCAGAGTGAAAAACCTTAAACCTCTCCCAAGTCAGGCTGATTTTGGAATGGCATTAGTTATTCCTGGCAACATCGAGGTGAGGAAAAGAAGTGACTATGCACCATCGCCTGTTTATTATAACCATGTGCCTTCCATGATTTCGAAACTACAAGAACAAGGCAGGGTGACAGAATGTTGCAGTTGGCAGACCGATGATGATTTCATACTCGTATCTTGTCTTATCGACAGCGACATCCTTTACTTCTATCTGAGTAGTTTTGATTTGACTGGACATATAGGACAAGACAAATCCAAAGACAACATCATGGTGAACAAGGTGGTTGACAACTATCTGAACATCATTAGCACCAAGCAGGACTTGAAGGGCGTGATTATTGATGTAAGAGGTAATGGTGGTGGATGGGTGAATGACCAATGGACAGTGTTGGGATCACTTATCGACACTCCGCGACTACTCTTCTCATCACGAAGAAAAAACGGTACGGGATTATATGACTACGACCCTTTTGTTGAGACATACGTGTCACCTCATAAGTGCCACCTGCTCAATAAGGATGCCAAGATTGTAGGACTCTGCGATATGAGATCTATGAGCTGTGCCGAGGCTGCAAGTTCATTCATAAAGCACCTGCCCAACGGTCATCTCATCGGTAATCGCACATTCGGCGGCACTTGTGTGCTCAATGGATTATATGATGCAGACTATTCAGGCACATTCGGTTCGAGTGATGATAATCATTTTGTATATTTGCCTACCTACCTTGTTTTATATGGCGAGGAACGCGCACTGTATGAAGGTGTGGGAGTAACTCCCGACGAGACTGTGCCGTATGACGAGCAGCTATTTAGGCAAACCCATGAAGACAACCAGTTGAGTGCAGCTATTAATTACATACATGCTAAATAATCTGCGGAATAAAAAGAGCCTTTCGAATCGACAGGCTCTTTTGTTATTACAGAAGTTATTAATCCTTCACCATCTTACGTCCGTTGATTACATACACGCCCTTTGGCAGCGAACGTAATGCCTCTCTCAGCGTAGTCTGCTTGCGTATCAGGCGACCGTCGATACTATATATGTCATGCGTTGCCTCACGCGGTATCTCGCGGAACACATCCTCCATGCCTGTGGGGACGAATTCACTAAGTAGCAATGCTGTGTACATTACATAAAGTTTACCTGTATCAGTATGACCTTCTGTAGATGAGTCATCTATGTCGAAGGAAGTATAGCCATTATCGAGCAGATGCCTCTCCATACTTTCTTGATTGAGGAAGGGCACAACCTCGTCGGAAGGTGAATGATAGAATGTTATTTTATCAGTCTTCTCCGGCTTCCATGAATCATATACGAGGGAGTTCTCCTTCAAGTGATATACGATATCCTTCATCGGCTCGCTCTCCTCGTCGAAGAATGCCGGCTTCACTATTTTTTCTAAAGGCAGACTCTTGTCGTCGGCATTTCCATACGTCTTATATATGAAATCGTTAATGTAGTCTGTGTTATGCGTTTTCGAGTCGAACAGTTCGGGCAGATACTGCACAAAGTCGTCACTGAACACGTCCTCGTTCTTCACCTTATATCCTCCCGCGTCAATCATTCCGCTGAGGATAAGCGGCAGTGCAACAGGATATTGCGACACATTATCCTCAGCCAACTTGCGGTAGTGTGAATACATGTCGTAGGGTCCGCCACCGATGATGCAATAGTCAATCTTAGGCAGTTCATCGCTGCGATAGCCCTCAGCCACAAGTCGGTTGACCCACATTCCCGAGTTTCCGCCCTGCGAGTAACCCAAGTTGAGCACCACGTTCTCAAATTCATATCCCTCAGCCTCCATCAGTTTGCGTCCGGCAAGGAAGGCATCGATATTCACTCGTGCAGTAGCCCTGCCTTGCAGATACTTCTGGTTGCGCTTGACATCAATACCGAATCCAAATCCGTCGGACTCAATCATAATGTAATTGGAGTTGGCAAGCACTCCTTCGAGAGTAATAAAATCAGTCACGTTGGTAGGGCGCTCCTTGTCGTCGGTGATGGTATAGTGGTTAATCAATCCGCATCACTTGGCTTTAATTTCCTTGTCGTGCACATCATGGGTCATAAAGATGGCGGCGGAGAGCACGATGGGAGTCTCGCCGTCGGCATCAACAGTCTCATAGTTGAAGTCATAACGCCAGAAACTACCGCAATCCGTGCGGCCTACTATTCCTATTACAGGTTCTTCGGTAGTCTCAGCTACCGCTAATGTCGATACCAACAATACCAACAAAAGGACAAATGATTTTCTTAGTTTATTCATAACTATAATGTATTAATATCCATTTTTGTTTGATTCTTAATTGCAAAGATAATAATAAAATTTGAAGTTCAACACTGTTTTTAAAGAAAATTGCATTTTTATAGTTTTTGTATTTAGAAATAATTGATTATCAGTTATTTGTAGTTAATACGGTAGAAAAGTGGATTGGGTGTTATTTGTGGGTTTACGGAAAGTGAAGATTTAACGATTTTAACTTGCTTTTACGTGCAAATGTGCGGTTTGGATGACAAAATGAGGGAAGAGAAGAGAAATAAAGGGATGCAGTGAAAAGAGAAAACAGGATGGGATGTTGTTGTAACGATACCCATTCTCATATATGGATATACAGACAACTTTACTTTATTGTCTGTATATATATAGGTATAAAGTCAAGTGATGCAAAGGGGATGGGTTGGTGATGTGGCAGATCTTTTCTTTTTTTCGGCAGTCCCTGTCTTCGTCATCGTGTGCTCCACAATGGCTCGTTCTGCCAGTTGCCTGATGGGAAGCCCAGTGCGCCGAGGTCAACTTCGGGATATTCTGCGAAGAGAGCCTGCATCTTGTCCAGCATGTCATTTCCGGGAGATATGATATTGAGGAAGTACTTGATGATGCAGAGATCAAAATAGGTGCGCATGGAGTCGGTCGGTAGGGTAATCCAGCATTCGGTAGGATTGCTTGGTATGGCAGGTTGCATGGCATTCCGTTTGTTCCATACCCTTGCGTGGTGGCCACATGCATTGCGAGTTACAGCAATGACGGTCATCCATGACTCAAAGACCCCCATCTGCAATCCGAATCTTTTGGCTATACGCTTGCGTATGCGGTTCTGCTTGATGTTTCTGTAAATGGCGTTCACGTTGCCGATAGTCAGCAACTCGCCTAATATCCATGACGGTGGGAAAGGATTAGAATAAGTGTTCTTGAAATGCTGTATAAACTCCTCTTTGGACTTGGCATATTCTCCGCTGATGGCTCGCATCGTCTCGTTGAATTTTGCACTGTCAAGGAAATATGCCGGTGTGGTAAGCCAAAACGGATCGTTAGTCATTTCTGCGGGTATCTGCATTACAGCCCTTCGAACTGCTATCTCGATTTTCTCAATCTCATTGAACATCAAAAGTCGAAGTTTCTTGTCGAAACGATACAGCATCATGACTTTCTTGAATGTAGCACCTTCTTTGAAAATATGGGCAGTCTTTGGAGTCTTAAGCAAAGGGTACATATAGGCGGACAAGCGATAATAACCGATATTATCCAGATAATCCTCGGCTTTCCGCTGGTCTTCTATATACAAGCCTCTTGAACGAAGCAAGGTGACAAGTTCTGCTGATGAAGAGAACTGTTTTATGAATGGAATGAGATGTGCCATAAACAAAAAACGCCTCGCACGATTTGAGCATTGTTAAGAGGCTTGGCGAGGACTGACGGTGCAAAGGTACGACTTTTATTTGAGTTGTGCAAGAGTTTGGGGAGAAAAGTGATGATTTGACGGGTGTTTTTAACAGTTATTGGGTGTTGGAACGTGCAAAATGTGGCGTTTACAAACCAATGTGGGGAAAATACAAACCTGATTAGGGCATGTAGATGGATTGGTGCTAACTTTGCATCGTCATTACGGACAAGCGGGAGGGCGGACTGCGAAGTGGATGCTGGCATTTACGAAGTTGGCTTGCATGATATGGGGTATTTCCTTACTTTTGCATAAGTTCTAACTGCACTCGGCAATTGAAAACAAGCTTTCATTGCTCTCGTTTGCAAGAACTTTGCAGCGGATTATAGGCGAAATTGTAGCGGAAAGGCGGCTAATAACGTTAAATTGTTGTAAATACAAAAATAATCTAAGCATTTTGACATTTGTTTGAGAGAAAATTCGTATCTTTGCAGCGCATCGTGGTATATTCTCTCGACAATGAGTGATGCGCCATATTAAGAATTATGGAAATGAAGACAATGAAACATACAACAAAGACCAACCATAAACTCTTGAGTCTTAATGATTTAGGGGGGGTATCGGCTTTGCCGTAACGTCTTCATCCACATATAGATACAGAGCCTTCCGCAGGTGTCAGACAATGGCACAGGCGGAAGGCTCTGTGTGTTTAGAGAGCTCCATAAACGAAAAGGCTGTCTTTCGCCAATGATGCCGTTCGGAGGCAATTGCTGCCGTATAGTGGCAGGATTTGGTTGAGACATTAGGTTTGATGTAACTTTGCAAAAAATTAAAAAGAGATATATGAAAAAGAAATTTACACAATTAAGATGGCTCGCTGCGACGATAATGCTCGTGGCGGCAATGGTGATGCCCTCCGTAGCGTGGGCAAAAAACACGATTACTCCTAAACAACCTTCAAACGGTAAGGGTTCAGAGAATAGTCCTTATCAAATTGGCTCTGCTGCCGAACTCTATTGGTTTGCAGCCCTTGTTAACGGCGACACAAGTGTTGAAGGAGTGAAAGATGCAAAACAATTTGCCTGTGCAAGGCTTACGACAAACATTACAGTAAACAGCGCAGTACTGACATCAGATGGCTCTCTTGCTGATAACACAAGCGACTTTGTCGCATGGACACCTATTGGTAGTGGAGCAACACCATATAGAGGCACCTTTGATGGCAATAACCACACCATCAGCGGATTGTATTTCAATGATGTATATAGTGGTTATGCCGGATTGTTCGGTTGTAACGCTGGCAGAATAATAAATGTTGGAGTTATTGATTCCTATTTCAAGGGCTCTGGCTATATCGGCGGCGTGTGCGGATATAATTATGCTGCCTCTGAAAGTACACCCACCATCGAGAACTGCTATAACACAGGCACGATCAGCGGCAGTGCTGACGAAGTCGGCGGTGTGTGCGGATGTAATTATGCTGATGATGGAAGAAAATCCACCATCAAGAACTGCTATAACACAGGCATGGTAAGCAGTAGCAGCAGTGGTGAGTATAGTTTCGGCGGCGTGTGTGGAAAGAATTATGCTAATTCTAATTCGACAGCCACCATTGAAAGCAGCTATAACACAGGTACGGTCAGCGGCAGGGGTGATTATGCCGGTGGCGTGTGCGGAAAGAATTTTGCTTACAGTAGTTCTGCGACCGCCAACATTAAAAACTGCTATAACACAGGTACGGTCAGCGGCAGTGGTAATTATGCCGGTGGCGTATGTGGACAGAATTATGCTGAACCGATGGGATATGGGACGACAGCCACCATCGAGAGCTGCTATAGCACAGGCTCGATCAGCGGCAGTGGTAATTATGTCGGCGGCATCTGCGGACAGAATTATACTAATTCTTACGATGGCAGTTGGTGTGCCATTATCTCGAAATGCTATTATAACAGCAACTTCTATACAGGAAAAGCAGTTGGCAACAATAACTATGGCTCTGTTAGCGATGTCGAAGGCAAGGACACGGCGCAATTCATGAGCGGTGAGGTATGCTATCTGCTGAACGGCGGATATACATATTCGGTACCTTGGCATCAGAATCTCTCTGCCGAGAATGGAGATGCCTGTCCTGTGCCGGTGGTGGAAGGAACGACAGCAAATACCGTATATCAAGTGGATCAGCTTTGCAGCGGAGGCTACAATGTGGGCAAAACCTACGCCAACAACAATGAGGCAGTAACCTTAGATCATCATATCCAGTCAGAAACTGTCTCATTTAACTCTGAGAAGAAGATATATAATATTGTATGCAAGGGAGAAGGCTGCGGAAAAGTTTTTTATTACTCCGATGCTGCCGGCACCATCGAAGCCACTCCCAATGCGGAAGAAACAGCCTTTGCTGTGGCCTCCTATACACTGACAGATGCTACTGCATACAACAGCGAGGCAGAGTTCACTGCCACCTCCTTGGCTTACAAACGCAAGTTCTACGATGACAAATGGATGGCGGTGTATGTGCCGTTCGCTATTGACTGCAGCCAGTTGAATGCTGATTATGAGATGGCTACCATCAACAATTTCCATGAATACGAGCAAGAGGACGGAACGTACAATGTAGTGCTCGAAGTGAAACGAGTGACCAAAGGCGGCACTATACCTGCTCTCACTCCTTGCCTCATACGCATGAAGACAGCTCCTGCGGCAGATGTCGAAAAGACATTGACCTTCGTGGATGCAGCGTTCTCAGCAGCTGCCGACAAGAGCATCGACTGTTCAAGTGTCACTCGCTATTACCAGTTCTCTGGTACACTGAATGGCAAGACAGGACTGACTGCAGGTACGGACTTTGTACTCAATGCCGGAAAGTTATACAATACCTCCGAGAGTACCGTGCTTCTCCCTCAGCGCTGGTATCTCTCTGCCACCGACCGCACCAGCACTCCCGTTGAGCCTGCCGCTATGTTGCGCAGCATCTCAATCAAAGTGATAGGCGATGGTGAGGCGACAGGCATAGAGGACATCCACGTCAATACGGAGTTGGGTGCCGATGCATCAGGCAGCACAGGCATCTACGACCTGCAAGGCCGCAAGATAAACAGCGAGCCGACCAAGGGAATGTATATCAAGAATGGAAAGAAGTATATCAAATAAAAAATAAATATGAAGAAGAAAGTATATATTAAACCCGAAATGAAGGTGCATGAGATTGAACCGACTGTGATTCTGTGTGGTTCACCTGGTCAAGAAAGAGGTTCTCTCTATGATGATATTCCTTTTGAGAATGAGGTATGTGACAATCCAAGATAAAGGGAATACAGAACACATATTGTTTTACTCACAAGTTGGAGGCTGCAAGCGGCATAGTAAATGCCATTTGCAGCCTTCATTGTGTTTGTAGAAAAATAGCCCCAACTGCAAACCAAAAACGGCGAACTACAAACTAAAGTTGGCTATGGCATAAATAGTCGCTTGTTTTGCACTCCGAAAATAAAACAACAAGCGATTATGACAAAATTTGAGAAATTGATGCCTGTGTCACATATTGTCAGGGCATTTTGCAAAGCAATGAAAAGCCTCATTGAAGACGAGGTAGTGGTAAATGACATGGAGTGCCAACTGAAAGCAGAAATGGTGCGTGTGAGTGAGGAAATCCCAAGAATTATTTGTACGCTTCCACATGACTAATGGCAGGAAGATACTGATGAGCTGCAATCTGCAATCGGTATTGAACCAACTTTATGAGGTTGGAATAGACTACTTCGTTCGCATACATTACTCGCATGCCGTCAATCTGTATCATATCAAGTCTCGAAGTGGCAATGTCCTTTTTGTTGGGAGAAAGGATTTGGCAGTGAGTTACCCTCAACCTTCTCAGGAATAATGATTTCACCAGAATAATTGCCATCTGTTTTAGGCATAAGAGCAGCCGTCTTAGCCTCAGTATCCAACAAATAACGAAACCCATCAATCACTTCAAATTTGGCTTCTTGTGCCATAGCACTACTTGCCGTCATAAGCATC
>OODO01001783.1_pt1 | contig 13282 bp, 8 predicted proteins | sample 1671261 | NCBI WGS metagenome assembly OODO01 (sample SAMN06348138, study PRJEB24527) | human gut metagenome | biome: human gut; feature: ankylosing spondylitis patient; material: feces | host: Homo sapiens | place: China | collected 2015-10 | reverse complement strand
CAGCACACGTTTGCACCGCGCCCTCAAAACGTACAGCCGCCTGCATTACATCACCCTGACGGACTTCAACCGTCAGAAGCTGCTGGCGCTTAAGCAGATTCCGCCGGAAAACGTGTCCGTAAAGCCGAACTTTGTGGAACCGCCGGAGACGATTGTGCCATATGCGGCGCGCGAAAATCAGGTGGTGTACATCGGTCGGCTGGATGCGCTCAAGGGCATTCGGCTGCTGCTGGAAGCGTGGGCGCGCTACGAGCGTTCAGGCGGGGGCATGAAGCTGATCATCTGCGGTACAGGGCCGGAGGAAGCATGGTGCCGCGAATATCTGACGCGGGAAAAGCTGAAGCAGGCGGAGCTGCGCGGCTTTGTGCCAAATTCGGCGGCACGGACGCTGATGGGGCAGTCCAAGGCGCTGATTCTGCCAACGCAGTGGTATGAAGGCTTCCCGATGACAATTGTGGAAGCCTTCAGCGTCGCCACGCCGGTGATTTGCTCGGATTTAGGCAACGCAGGTTCCCTGATTTCGGACGGCGTGACGGGCTTCAAGTTTCCGGCGGACTCGGCGGAGCAGCTGGCGCAGACGCTCAATCGGCTGCAGCACGCGGAATCCGTCAGCGAAGGCGCGCTGAAAACGTATCAGGAGAATTTCACGGCGGAAGCAAATTATCGTCAGCTGATGGCGATTTACAGCAAGGCGATGCAGAAAAGCGGCGAAAGGAACGAACCATCATGCGGCTGATTGTGGCAGATGTACGGAGCACCAGCACAGACGGCATTGCCGCTGGGCATTATTTCACCGTCGCGCAGAATTATCTTGACCTGTTCGGCGCGGAGATGGATGTGCGCATTGCGGGCGGGCCGGTGTACGGCGACCGCTTCGGGAACAAGCTGATTCGTCTGCCGCATGATTACATCGTGGGCAGTTCGGCGGCGCGCAACAAACGCGCCGTGTTCCAGAACGTGCGCGCGCTGCTTCGGGAAGCGCAGGATGACGTGATTGTCCTCCAGTGCAGCGCCGTCGCAACAGCGTATCTGGGGCTTGCGCTGTTCAAGAAGAAAGAAACGCGGGTCTACGCCATCCAATACAGCACCGACGGCGTCAATTCGGTGCTGAAGCGGGGGCTGTATGCGCTGTGCAGGCGGAAAATCAGCGGCGTTATCTGCCCCAATGCAGCCATTGGCGCGGCGTATGGGCGGCCGATGTGCGTCGTGTCCGATTACATCAGCACAGGAACGATGCAGCCGCCTGTGCCGTATGCGCAGAAGCGCTATGATTTCGGCATGGTCGGGCTGATTACATCGGACAAGGGCGTCGTTGAGGCGGCAAAACAGCTGCGGAACACGCCGTATCGGGTGCTGATTGCGGGTCGGGTGCAGGAAGTGCCGCTGGAAACGGAGCTGCGGGCAGTCTGCGCGGGCGCAAAGAACATCGAGCTGCGGCTGGAATACCTGTCCGAAGCGGCGTATGACGAGGCGATTCGCCAATGCCGCTACTGCATCCTAAATTATTCGGAGAATTACTCCCTGCACAGCAGCGGCGTTGTGTTCGATATTCTCTTCCGGGGCGTGCCGATTGTGGGCAGCCGCTGCGGGACGCTGCAAATGGTGGAAGCAAACGAATTGGGCAAAACGGTATCCAGCATAGCGGATTTTGTGCCGGAAAGGCTGCTGGATGAAGCCGTGCATGACCGCTATGTGCGCAACATTGCGCGCTACTGCCAATCGCAGGCGCAGGAGCGGGAAAAGCTGCGGGATTTTCTGACGCGGGGCGCGGTGGAATAACCATGCCGCACAGCGCAAAGTGAAAGGAGGGGCTGAAGCGTGAAGGTCATGTGGATGGGGAATATTATCCTCCCTGCCATTGCGGAAAAAGAATCGCTTCCCCCGGTGTATATCGTGGGCTGGCTGGTCGGGCTGTCGCGGCGGCTGACGCAGCTGCCGGATGTGGCGCTGACGTATGTGTTTGACGCGCCGAAAGCGCTGACGGGCGAAGTGGACGGCTATCGCTATTACGGGCTGGTCAACCCCACACGCCCTACGCAGCGCTGTGGGGAAGCCTACACCCGGCAGTTGGAGGATATTCTGCGCAAAGAGCAGCCGGATGTCATTCACCTCTGGGGCACGGAAAATCAGCACACGCTGGCCATGGTTGATGCGGCGGAACACGTGGGGATGCGCGAGCGGATTGTAATTTCCATTCAGGGGCTTCTGTCCACATACGCGGAGCATTATCGCGCTTATCTGCCGGAACACGTCTGCCACGGGCACACGCTGAAGGATTTGGTGAAGGGCAATATCGTCCGGCAGGAAGCAATCTACCGCCGCGTCGGGCAGTATGAACAGGAAGCCCTGCGCAGGGTGCAGCACGTTATCGGGCGCACCGACTGGGATGCTGCCTGCATGGCGGAGCTTGCCCCGCAGGCGGCCTATCATTTCAACAACGAAACGCTGCGGGACGAGTTCTACACCGGCGAATGGTCGCTGAACAGCTGCGAGCCGCACAGCATCTTCTGCAGTCAGGCGCATGTGCCGCTCAAGGGGCTGCATCTGCTATTGCAGGCGCTGGCGATTGTCCGCAAGCGCTATCCCGATGTCAAGCTCTATGTAGGGCGCAAGGACTATGGGCGCATTCCGTCGCTTGCGCGCAATGCCTATGAACGGTACATCCACCATCTGCTGCGCGAAAACGACCTCTACGGTCATGTTGTTTTTACCGGCAGCCTGAATGCACAGCAAATGAAGGAGCGGTATCTAAAAAGTCAGGTGTTTGTGCTGCCGTCGAGCATTGAAAACTCCCCCAATTCGCTGGGCGAGGCGATGCTGCTTGGCGTACCGTGCATTGCGTCGGATGTCGGCGGCGTGCGCTGTCTGATGACGCACGGCGTGGAAGGGCTGATTTATCCGGCAGACGACCCGCATTTGCTGGCGCATGATATCTGCGAGATGTTCGCGCATCCGGAAAAAGCGGCGCAGATGGCGCGCGCCGGGCGAGAACACGCTGGAAAAACGCATGATGCGCAGAAGAATCTGGAGATACTGCATCAGATTTATACGGAGATTGCACGATGAAAATCCGAATCACAAAGAACCATGTGGATGCACTCTGTGTGCTGATTGGCGTGCTGGGCATGGGTTCGCTGTATTTTCAGGTGCTGCGGATGCCGCTGATGGCAGCCATGCTGATTGCGTCGATTCTGCTGCTGACGCGGGCGCATCATCCGAAAATCAGCGTCCAGAATGTACGCCTGACGCTGCTGCTGACGGCGGCGCTGCTGCTGACGAGCTTCGTCAACCCGCAGAACGGCATCCACATCAACGATATTGTCATTTGGCTTTGCAACATCGGCTATGTGCTGGTTCTGCAAAGCTGCATCGGGTATCGGACGTATATGCGGCTGTATACCAAAGTCATGCTGGCAGAGGCGGCTATCAGCCTGATTTCCTTCGTCATCGGCGATTTGCTGTCGCTGCCGCTGCCGCTGCTGCACTACGAAGTTTCCAGCGTCAACGGATTTTATCTGACGCCTTATTTTACCTTAGGCTGGCTGAACATCCCGGTTTTCCACCGCAACGCGGGCATGTTCAACGAGCCGGGCAGCCACCAGATTTTCCTGAACTTCGCGCTGCTGTTCCTGATGAGCGACGAAACGCGCATGGGCATGAGCAAGAAGAAATACTGCTGGGCAATTGCGCTGCTGATCGTCACCATCCTCAGCACGCTGTCCACAACAGGCTTCATTTGTCTGGGCGTTGTGCTGCTGACGGTGGCATTCCGCAAAAAGGGCAGGAAAATGGCGCGCAGCATCAAGATGGCGGCGTTCGTTGGGCTGATTTTGCTGTTTGTCATCGAGTCTGCCACGGGCGTGGTGGAAAAGAAGATTATCGGGCGAAATTCCGGTGGTTCGTTCTACACGCGGTGGAACGACACCATCAGCGGCTTTGAAATCGGGCTGGAATCCCCCATTGCGGGACAGGGCGTTTTCTCGGAGCGGAAGGCGGAAATTCTGCTGGAACACAGGGTGCAGAACATTTCCAATGGATTTGCCGCCTTCGTCATGGATACAGGGTTGATTCTCCCGGCAGTTTGGCTGTGGCTGACGTACCGCGGTATCCGCACCAAATTTGCCAAGGCGCGGCTGCTGTATGTGCTGGGCGTTTTCCTGCTGTATTTCCTGTGCATCAACACGGAGGGCGTTTTCCTGAACATACTGTTTCTGGGACTGCTGGGCAAGTGGCAGCCGGAGGACGCGGCGCAGGAGCAGACAGGCAAAACAGGCGGAGAGGAATCATGAACACAGCATCAAGGAGCGAAAACACGGCGCGCAACATCGGTGTAGGCGCAGTACGGCAGGTGGTCACGCTGCTGCTGGCTTTTGCCGTGCGAACGGTGTTTGTGCGCCGGCTGGGCGCGGATTATACGGGTGTCAACGGGCTGTACAGCAACATTCTGGCCATGCTGTCACTGGCGGAACTGGGCGTGGGCAACGTGCTGGTGTACAGCCTGTACGCACCGCTGCACCGGGGCGACACGGGCGAAATCCAGCACCTGCTGGGCTATTATCGTCGCATTTACCGCCTGATTGCGCTGGCGGTAGCGCTGCTGGGCGCGGCGGTAATCCCCTTCCTGCCGCTCATTATCAGCAGTGAGCTGCCGATGGCGCAGCTGATCGTCTACTATGTGCTGTACTTGGCGAACTCCATGGCATCCTATCTGGTCATCTACAAAACGACGCTGATTCAGGCCGACCAGAAGGCATATTTGCAAAACATGGTTTCCGCCGCGGCGCTGGTGTTGCAGTATACGGCGCAGATGGCGTGCCTGCTGATTTGGGGCAGCTATCTTGGCTATTTGCTGATTCAGATCGCCTGCACCCTCCTGCAGAACGCGGTGCTGAGCCATTTAGCGGATAAGATGTACCCCTTCCTGCGGAAAAAGCAGAAACACGAGCCGATGCACCGCAAGCAGGAACTGAACGACAACATCCGCTCCATGTTTCTCTACAAGCTGGCAACGATTCTTATCAACAACACGGACAACATCCTGATTTCCGTCATGCTGGGCACGGTGTTCGTCGGCTACTACTCCAACTACGCGTCGCTGACGACGTATGTGACGACATTCGTTTCCATCGTGATTACCGGCATTTCCGCCAGCTTGGGAAATCTGAATGCCGAGAAGAATTCGGAAAAGTCGTACGCCATGTTCCGCAACCTGATTGTCCTCTTCGGGGCGATTACAGGCTTCTGCGTCGCCGCGTACGGCGCGATTGTGCAGGATTTCATCCCCATCTGGGTGGGCGAAGAATACCTGATGGACACAGGGACGGTAGCAGCGGTGCTGTTCACATTCTACCTGAGCACCATCGTCGCGCCTGTGTGGATGTACCGCGAAACGCTGGGTCTTTTTCGGCAAATGAAGTATGTTATGTTTATGACAGCGCTGGTCAACATCCTGCTGTCCATCCTGCTGGGGCATTTCTTCGGCGTGGCGGGCATCATCGGTGCAACCGGGCTGGCGCGGCTCTGCACCATCTTCTGGTATGAGCCGAAAGTGCTGTTCCATCGCACCTTCGGGCGCAGCGCTGCCGCGTATTTCAAGGCGCAGGGCGGCTTGCTGCTGCTCAACGGCGCGGTGATGGCGCTGTCGCTGCTGCTGTGCGCGCGGATGGGGCATACGCTGATGTGGATTATCATCAAGGGCATCACCTGCGCGGCGGTGACAGCGCTCCTGTACACGCTGGCGCTGGGGCGGACGGCAGAATATCGCTGGATGCTTGAAAAAGGGCGGAGTTTCTTGCGCAAATGGAGGAAGAAGGCATGATCGATCAGGAAATGCAGCACTGCCGTAAAATTGTGCGTTTTGACCCTACCATTTCAACAGCGAATCAGGGAGATTTCATTATCCGCAACGCCTGCGAGCATGTGCTGCACGACTGCTTTCCTGTGCAGCTGTCCGTCGCCGTGCCGGTTCGGGACAGGCTGTCGAAAGTGTCGATGAAGCACGTCGGCAGTGCGGATTACGCATTTGTCTGCGGGACGAATCTGCTTTCCTCGGACATGCGCCGCCAAAGGATGTGGAATATCCGCCTGCGGGACGCGGTGATGATGCGCTGCGGCGCTTTGCACAAGCGGGAGCTGCTGAATTTCCGCCTGATTCGTGAAAAATTTCAGCGCACGCATATCATTTTGCTGGGTGCGGGGTGGTATCAATATCAGGACGAGCCGACAGGGTACACGAAGCGGATTCTAAAAACGCTGCTGGATGGGCAGTACCTGCACGCGGTGCGCGACGAATACACGCGCCAGCGCCTGCTGAAGCTGGGCATCACGAACGTGCTGAATACGGCGTGTCCGACAATGTGGGGGCTGACAGACGACAAATGCGCGCAGATTCCGACGCACAAGGCGGAGCGCGTCGTGACAACGCTGACGGACTACCGCAGCAGCCCGGAGCAGGATGCGCAGATGCTGACCATGCTGCAAAAGCACTATCGCGAGGTGTATGTGTGGCTGCAAGCAGTTGAGGACTACGCCTGCCTGCGCCAAATGGATGCGCGTGTGACGCAGAATTTGCACCTGATTCAGCCGAATCTGCGAGATTACACAGCGCTTTTGGCATCAGGCGGGATTGACTACGTTGGCACGCGGCTGCACGGCGGCATCCACGCAATGAACATGGGCTGCCGAAGCCTGATTCTGGCGGTAGACAACCGCGCAAGTGAAATTGCGAAGGACACGAATCTGCCCGTCCTGCCCCGCGGCGGAAATTTGGATGTGCTGGAGGAGCGCATCTGTTCCGCATGGGAGACGCAAATTGATTTGCCGACCACGGCAATTCGGCAATGGAAAAATCAGTTCCGAGAGACAGATGCAGAGAAAGTGCCTTGATTTTCGTATAAAATGCGGCTTTCTGCGCGGTAAGTATTGACAGCCGACTTGTAATTTGTTACAATATAGCTGGAATTGGGAAAGAGATTGCTATATCCACCGGAAGCACTGCAGCTCGCCGCGAAAAGAAAATGGAAAGCAGCAGTCTCTTGCCACTGGCACAACCATACGTCGTGCCGGAAGATTGCACGGAACAAGGAGTGAGGACGATGAAGGACAAAAAGTGGATGCGAAAGGCATTGTCTTTCCTGCTGGCTGTATTCATGGTGACGGGCAGTATGGGAACAGTGCTGACGGCGGCTGCAGAAGAGCCGGAAACTCCGCCGACGGAAACGGTTGAGGTCGTGCCGACGGAAGCACCGGAAGCAACGGATGTTCCTGAGGTAACGGAAATCCCCGAAGTGACGGATGTTCCCGAAGCAACGGAAGCGCCCGAAGCGACGGATGTTCCCGAAGCAACGGAAATCCCCGAAGCGACGGATGCTCCCGAAGCAACGGAAACGCCCGAAATCGTGGACGAAGCAGCCGTAGATTACAGCCGCTCCGTGCTGGATAACGAGTTCTTTGACTCCGGCTTTGCCGCGACGTTCAGCAGCGCACAGCTGTACCTGAATCCGACGGGCGATGAGCTGGTTGGTCGTGTAACCGGCGTGGTGTATGTGACGCATCGTCCGCAGAAGGGTCAGCTGAATGAACGGATTTCCGTCTGCGTGTATGACCAGACGGCTGGCGTTGCATATGGCTATCTGGCGGCGGATGCAGTGCATCCTGTGCCGGAAGAGGGCATTGAGAATCAACGTCACACCGGTGTTTTCGCGAGCGGCGTGGAAATGCCCAGTGCCTTGCTGGTGCTTGCGGCTGCGACGGAAGAGCCCGTGCCGACCTCTGCGCCTACGCCCGTCCCGACGGAAGAGCCTGTTGTTGAGCCGACCGAGGAACCTGCAGTCGTGCCGACCGAAGAACCCGCTGTTGAGCCGACTGAGGAACCCGTTGTCGTGCCGACCGAAGAACCCGTTGTCGTGCCGACTGAGGAACCTGCTGTCGTGCCGACTGAGGAACCTGCTGTCGTGCCGACCGAGGAACCTGCTGTCGTGCCGACCGAGGAACCTGCGTCGACCCCCGCGCCTACGGACGTGCCGGATGACCTCGAAAACATCGACCGCGCGGATGTGATTATTCCGGGCAAACCGACGTTCGAAATGGACAAGGCGACGGCGGAGCTGGGCGAGAATATCACCTTCACCATCCACACGAAGAACGCCACCAAGATTTTGATGTACATTGACGGCAGCGTCAACCGCTACATCTACGACGTGCCCACCGACACATCGACGCTTACCATGTCCTTCTCCTCGATGGGGAGCAACGGGGGCAAGCGCACCATCGCGTTCCAAGCCTACAACGGCAATACGCCCGGCGAAAAGTCCGCTGAACAGACGATTACGCTGACAAAGCCGTCTGTCAAGCCGCAGGTAACGGTAAAGAATATCGACAAGACGACCGTGGGTCTGGGCGAGAACATCACCTTCACCCTGAGCGTCAAGAACGCCACGAAGGTGCTGATGTACATCGACGGCAGTGTCAACCGCCGCTTCGAGGACATCACCCCCGACATGACGGAATACACCTTCACCATGTCCTTCTCGTCGCTGGGAAGCAATGGGGGCAGGCGCGCCATTGCGTTCCAAGCCTATAACGGCACGACGGCGGGCGAAAAGACCTCCGAACGTGTTGTGACTGTCGCAAACGAAAGCCCGAACAAGCCGACCGTGACCAGCTGGAGTTTGAACAAATCTACGGTTGATTTGAACGAAACCATCACCTTCACCATCAACACCAAGAACACGACGAAGATGCGTGTCTACATTGATGGCAAGCTGAACCGCTACATCTACGACGTGAAGGACGGCGCAACGACGTTCCAGATGTCCTTCTCGACGCTCGGTTCAAACGGCGGCGTGCGCACGGTGGCGTTCCAGCCCTACAATGGCAACACGCCCGGCGCTATGTCCGACACCAAGACGATTACCATCAGCGTGGCGAACAAGCCGCGGGTTGAGCTGCTGAAAATCAGCAATCCGAACGCGACGCTGGGCGAAAATATCACCTTCACCCTGCGCATCAAGAACGCCACGAAGGTGCTGATGTACATCGACGGCAGTGTCAACCGCCGCTTCGAGAACATCACCCCTGATATGACGGAATACACCTTCACCATGGCGTTCTCTTCGCTGGGGAACAACGGGGGCAAGCGTACCATTGCGTTCCAAGCCTACAACGGCGCAGTCGGCGGCGACAAGACCACCGCAACCACCATTTCCCTGACGAGCGGTTCGTCTGCTGCCCCCGTGATTGCGAATGTCAAGATTGACAAGACGACCGCGGTGCTGGGCGAGCAGATTAAATTCACTGTTTATCTGGACAACGCGACGAAGCTGCTGATGTATGTCGACGGGCAGGTGAACCGCCGCTTTGAGGACGTAACGACCAGCATGTCGAAGTACGAGTTCACGATGTCGTTCTCGTCGCTGGGGAATAATGGCGGCGTCCGTACGATTCAGTTCCAGCCTTACAACGGCACGACGGCGGGCGAAAAGTTTAAGGCGTACACGATTACACTGATGACGACCGTGGTCAACAAGCCGGAAGTCGTCAACTTCACCATGAATCCCAGCCGCGTGAAGCTGAATGTGCCGGTGACGTTCACGGTCAACACCAAGAACGCGACGAAGGTCGTCCTGTATGTGGACGGCAAGGCGAACACCAGCTATCCGACGACTGGCGATGTGACGGTTATCGAGCGCGCCTTCGCTTCGCTGGGCAACGGCAACGGTGTCCGCACGATTCAGTTCAAGCCCTACTACGGAACGACCGCTGGCGAGCTTTCCCCGGCGCAGTCCCTGACGCTGTATGTGACCGACGATCCGCTGACCGTGACCGTTCCTGCCGCGAAGCAGGGCGACGACCTGACGGTGACGTGGACGGCTGCTGGCGGCGCAGCGAAGTATCAGCTGCTGCTGACCACGCCGGATGGCACGGCTGCGCTGCTGGGCGAAACGGCGGCGCTGAACTACACGGTGCCGGGTCTGAAGCTGCTGCAGCCGGGCGACTACACCATCACGATTAAGGCGCTGTCCGGCAATACGGAGCTGGAATCTGTCAACAAGGCATTCACCGTGACAGGCGACTTCGTGTTCACGGTTCGTGACGACTCGACGGGCATTGTGGTCGTCAAGTACAACGGCACGGCATCGACGCTGACCGTTCCGAACACGGTGGCGGGTCTGCCGGTGGTGGAAATCGGCGCGCAGGCGTTTGAGGGCAACACGAAGCTCAAGAGCGTAACCCTGCCCGCGACGATTGAAATCATTGGCCGCCGCGCGTTCGCGGAATGCAAGAACCTGCTGGAAGTTAAGTAATACTATTTCCAGATTCACCTGCGCCATCTGCTTGCGCCTTTTCCATTCTGGCGTCCGCTCATTCCACTTAGCGTAGCGCTGCTACGCTGCGTTTCATTCACGTTAGCCAGAATGAAAAATTCGCGGCGCATCTTGGCGCATTCTCATCTGGAAATAGTATAAAAATTCATAGGAATTACGAAAGCCGGGGATTGCTGGAAAGGCAGTCCCCGGCTATTTTGTGCTTCATACGATTTTTTCAATTCACCTGCGTTATCTGCTTGCCCTTTTTCCCTTCTCCATTTTCCACAATTCTTCCACCGAAAACTCCGCATGGCAGTTCGGGCAGGCAAAATACGGATTGCGGAAGTCAACTGTGCCAATCATCCTGCCGTCTTCCGTGGAAAAATCGTAGTTCTTTGCTTCTTCGGAACGGGAGTTCACCAAATGATGCGCCGTTTCCACTGTGAGTGCTGCCTTGCAGTGCGGGCAAAAATGCTTCTTCATGAACACAAAGATAGGATGCGTGACGGTGTACTTGATATTTTTCATCAGGGCAGCCTCCTTCCCCTTGATTGTAGCAAAAGCAGCAGATTTTCGCAAGTCTCTCCATTCCCCCTGAAATAATAACGCAAAATCCCCCGGAAGCTCATGCCTCCGGGGGACAAACTATCTTATTCTGCCTTTGCGCTCTCTCTTGTATAATTCAGCAGCCCGCCATAGAGGATGCAGCCCTGCTGGCGCGCGGTCAGCGGCATCAGCACAATGTAATCCTCGTCCTTTGTGTCGTTGTGCAGCACAAACGTGTCGCTGCCGCTTTCCACCGTCTCGCGGACGTTCGGCAGGCTCAGCGTGTCGCCCTGCGCGATGCGGTCGTAATCCGCCTCATTCTGGAACGTCAGCGGAAGAATGCCGTTGTTGATAAGGTTCGCCTGATGAATACGGGCGAACGACTTCGCGACGACAGCGCGGATGCCCAGATACAGCGGGACAAGCGCGGCGTGTTCGCGGCTCGACCCTTGCCCGTAGTTCATGCCCGCGACGAGGATGCCGCCGCCTTCCTTCTTCGCGCGCGCCGGGAACGTCGCGTCCACGGGCGTCAGGCAGAAGTCCGACAAGTACGGCACATTCGAGCGGAACGGCAGGAGCTTCGCGTCCGACGGCGCAATGTGGTCGGTGGTGATGTTGTCCTCCATCTTCAGCAGCACCTTGCCGGAAATGGCATCCGCCAGCGGCTTGCCCAGCGGGAAGGGCTGAATGTTCGGGCCGCGGACAACCTCCACCGTGTCCTCTTCGCCCGGCGCGACCGGGGGAATGACCAGATTGTCGTTGACGGTGTACGTCTCCGGCATCGGGATGTCGAGGTCAATGTCAAGGCAGCGCGGATCCGTCAGCACGCCAGTCAGCGCCGTGACAGCCGCCGTCTCGCAGGAGACCAGGTAAATACCGGCGGACTTTGTGCCGCTGCGGCCGTAGAAATTGCGGTTGTTCGTGCGAACGGAGACAGCGTTCGTGCGCGGCGACTGCCCCATGCCGATGCACGGCCCGCAAGCGGATTCCAGAATGCGTGCGCCCGCCGCAATCATGTCCGCCAAAGCGCCGTTGCGTGCCAGCATCGTCAGCACCTGCTTCGATCCGGGGCCGATGACAAGGCTCACGTCCGGGTGCACAGTCTTGCCCTTCAAAATCCGGGCGACGCGCATCATGTCGGTATAGGAAGAGTTCGTGCAGGAACCGATAAACACCTGATCGACCTTAATCGGGCCGCACTGCTTGACGGTTTCCACGATGTCAGGCATATGGGGCTTCGCGACGAGCGGTTCAAGCGCGGTCAAATCAATGTCGAGGATTTCGTCATACGCCGCATCCGGGTCTGCGGACAGCGGCACGAAGTCCTGCTCGCGCTGCTGCGCTTTGAGGAACGCATGGGTGACTTCATCCGACGGGAAGATGGAGGTCGTCGCGCCGAGTTCCGCGCCCATGTTCGTAATCGTCGCGCGCTCCGGGACACTCAACGTTTTCACGCCGTCGCCGATGTACTCCATCACCTTGCCGATGCCGCCCTTGACGGTCAGCCGGCGCAGGACTTCCAGAATAATGTCCTTCGCCGCAACGCCGTAGGACAGCTTGCCATGCAGGCGCACGCCGACGACACGCGGGCACGCCAGATAATACGCGCCGCCACCCATCGCGACCGCAACGTCCAGTCCGCCCGCGCCGATGGCAAGCATCCCGATGCCGCCGCCCGTGGGCGTATGGCTGTCCGAGCCGAGCAGCGTGTAGCCCGGCACGCCGAAGCGCTCCAGCTGTACCTGATGGCAGATGCCGTTGCCGGGCTTGGAGCAGTAAATGCCATGCTTTTTCGTCACCGTTTGGATGTAGTAGTGGTCATCCGCATTTTCAAAGCCAGTTTGCAGCGTGTTATGGTCAATGTACGCCACGGACTTCTTTGTCTTGACGCGCTTGACGCCCATCGCCTCGAATTGCAGGTACGCCATCGTACCGGTGGAATCCTGCGTCAGCGTCTGGTCAATGCGGATGGAGATTTCCGAGCCGGGGACCAGCTCGCCGCTGAGCAGGTGCGCGGACAGGATTTTCTGGGTCAGATTCATCGCCATGAGGAAAGGACTCCTTTCATAATATGCACAATGCCCAAACGGGCAGAAACAGCCGAATGAACAGCTTCATGATACAGGATTCGGCACGGTGCGTCAATGCTTTTGGGCGGAAAGAACACAAAAAGCGCAGGCTATGAAAAACTCGCCGGATGTTTTAGACATACAGCCTCTTGACAACAAAGCTCCTATATGGTATTATTTGAAGCAAACTACTATATAGGAGCATTTGCATGAAAATGAACGGCGGATTTCTCGTTACCAAAATAAAACAGCTTGGAGACCGAATCTTTGAGAAGATTCTCAGCGAAAAGAATATTGATGCGTTCAATGGAGCCCAGGGGCGTATTCTTTATGTGCTGTGGCAGGAGGATGGTATCTCAA
>OODO01001775.1_pt1 | contig 13327 bp, 9 predicted proteins | sample 1671261 | NCBI WGS metagenome assembly OODO01 (sample SAMN06348138, study PRJEB24527) | human gut metagenome | biome: human gut; feature: ankylosing spondylitis patient; material: feces | host: Homo sapiens | place: China | collected 2015-10 | reverse complement strand
AATTAATCAAGGCGTTCAATGGATAGAGAAAAAGGGCTCGGACACCGACCAACGGATTGTTGCCATTTTCATGCAGTTCCCGGTATAGATCTTCCAGCACCGGAACCATAAAACATTCCGTTTTACCTGAACCCGTACCACTGGTTACCACCACTGAATGTTTCTTTTCCAGCAAAGCTTTCCAACTGGCTAACTGGTGTGTAAAAGGCTTCCAGTCAGCACCAAATCGGTACCGGCCATTACTCTGATTATCCAGTGAATCAACCACTGCTTTGCTCAACAATGCGTTGCCTTCCGTCAGGCTGCGCATCGTGTGATTTGACTCCTTCCATCCAAACATTTGCTGGAATACCGGAGAAGCAAGGAATGAGCCCGGTTTCCCACAATCAGCCCCCATTTGTTGCGCGAGATGTTCACGCAACTGCGGATTTGTAACGCCCATGATACTGAGCGTTGCTTCAGTTGAACGAGACAACGATTGTTCAATAAGTGACGAAAAATAGCGTGTAGTCATCCTTATTCCTTTTTATTTTTTAGCAACATAACGCAACAGGCTGCACTGGAAGATGGCCTTAAACCAGCGGGAATCGAAATCCCTGACTTGCCTCAGGAAAAATACGGCACCGGGTTTACGGTCAAATACAGATTCAAAAGAAGCATTTCCGCTTGCCACAGCTGCAGCGAAGACGGGTAACCAGGCCACGGAATAGCGGTGATTTGCGTCAGGATTAATACCAATCACTGGATTTTTTTGCGACATCATCCATTTATACAGACGCTTGCAGCCATATTCAGGCCAGCGAGCCTCACTGTGCTCACGTAAAAGCTCCTGATACCACACGTGGACAAAAGACTCAGGAATAGACGGGGGGAGATATCCATTACTTAACCATTTCTCAATTTCATCGGCATATGTCGGGAACACGAGCCCCAGCCGTTGAAACATATTAGTAACCAGTAATTTCTGGGTTTCCTCCGGTGCACCTTTTTGGCTCAGGAACAATTTGAAACGCTCAGATGCAGCTTTGATCTCAAAGATGGGGAAAAACTCCCATAGAATAGGGAACTCATTCTCAATACGACTCAGATACTCTGCTGACATTTCGAATTTGAAGAGCGACATCGCCAATGCCTGCGGATGCTGCACTAGTGCACGCCATACTTCAAAGGTTGCCAGCGGTAAATAACCAAATTGATCGTACAGGCTACGCATAAATTGCCAGCCGGAATGGGCAGGATCGTTAGCCATCTGTCCGAGAACCCGTGTGATGGTATTAACTTCTGCCTGTGGATTAAAAAGCTGGGTCGCTTTCTGCAATGAGCGGATGTTGCTTTCTTCTACCGGTAACGAAGATTCGCCACGAATGAAGCAGGGGCGAAAAGCCATCTCTTCACCCGGTTTAGGAACAACCAACCATGGTCCGTTTTTGTTAACGATTGAGCTCAACTCATATTCACCGACAGGCACTCCCTCGCTCATTCTAGATGCTAAGGGAATGGATTTCCTCTCGGGTTCACTTAACAGCATGATAACGGGGGAAGGAATCTGCCCAGCACGATGGTTCACTGACTGGCTGAGTAATAGTTCTTTTTCATAATCATAGCGCAGGCTGTATTTATAGCGACGAATTTGCCAGGCCATGACCACACCTGCCCCCGTAATACGCATCTCAACAACCTGATCAATACCTGCCTCAAGTGAAATCAGGTTCTCAATATGTTCGCGCAGACTATAGAGATTCAATTCAACAGGACGATCGCTCAACGCCGTATAACACCATTCATGCCATGCCTGTAATCCACTAACGGAGCGCAAATACAACTGCAATGTATATTTTGTCGGCTCACCATTTCTGGAGAACAGAAACGCTCTGGAACCCAGCAGATCATGCAGCGTAATGTTTTTATCCAGAGGACGTCCGTTTACATCAAGAGCGAGACAGCCTTTAGCGGGAAAAGGTAACTCAATGTCGATGGGGTCAGCCGCCAAATTAGGCAGAACTTGTAATGTAATAAATGCCGGAGGTACCCCTTCCGCTTTAAGTTGTATCTCTGTTCGCCCCTCAGTACGCTTACGTGTAGCCTCCAATGTTTTATCTTTAAGTGTTGCTACACAAGGATGCTGTGTGGTGATTACGATAGTGCCTTCATTTGCGTGCATTCCACCTTTTATCTCAATACTGAAATCAGCAGGCAAGATACCGATTTTGCGACGCAAGAGCGTTTCATTATTACTATTACGGATAGAAAGATATTGAGCCCCTAGCATCTCTTGTATATGACATTGCTCAATTGAAATTCCGCTCAGGTAACGCGTTACATCAATGCTTTGAATATCTGGTAGTGTAGAAATGACTTTTGGTACACCAATAAATGTCTCATCTGGATGACAAACCCAGCTTGCACGCTTTCCATTTAGAGCAAACCTTCCGATGCTGATTTGTTCTCTTCCGGTGCGAATCCGATAAGTTTCATTTGCTGTAACTGTAACGTCCTGATATCCCTTCACAGGTAGTGCTTTTAGTCCTAATACGTTTACTGCGCTCGATTGGCCATCAAAACCAGCAACATTGCTATTATCCCGAGGGAGTACAATCAGAACATCGCTGCTTCGTACACTGCAAGAAGCCTGTCCCTGTAACAGCCATTGATCTGCATCAACGATGAAGGTTAACGGCACCTCACCAATGGCAATTTCACTGTCATCAAGTTTAATACTCCCAACAATCATCCCTCCAGCACGAGCCACTAACGACAAACCTGCCGATGGATTTTGCCTGACAAATCTCACTTCGCTTTTACGTAATCGAACTGTTGCCTGTCTGTTTTCCAGGGAAGCATAGGCTGGCCCAAGGCCAGAGACTTCCTCACCATCTTCACAAATGGCAAGTTCAAAGCGCGTAGTTGACGGCTCGCTTGTTACAGGAAAGGAAACTTCGTCCGGAAGAGATACTATCACCCTAAGCTCATCTGGATGCTTTTCTGACCAATAGAATTGGCAACGCGTACTCTTATTTTTTTGTAGTCGAGGCTTAGCCTCTACAGAGGCTGCGCATAGCAGTCCATTCAAAAAATGCGTTCCTGTTTCATCATCTAACGGTATTGGAAACTCGCTTCGCCAGGTAGGGTGAACCTTCTCAAGCTGTTGTACTGGTTCTTTGTGATTTATTAGGTTGTGAGTAAGTACTAAGGAATTGAGGTTATCAGCCATATGACTGATAAGTTCTACAGAGGTATCTTCGCTAAAAACAGTTGGCAGCGCTGATTTTTCTATGACAGCTCTTGCCAGCGAAAGGGCAGAAAAACCTGACTGCTTTGCTTGCTCATATTGTCCAAGGATCCTGGAGAAAACAGCCAGAAAGCGACTGTCTGATTCTTTGAGTAGCCGGAAAGGTAAACCACCTTCACTGAATAATGTTCCGAGAAAATTGCGTCGTTCAGATTCATAAAATCGAATTGGGCGCAGCCAGTAATCTTCCATCCCTTTCGGTACGATAGTACCAAGCTCTGTGGCGGTGAATGAAATCCCTATTTTTTTATATATAGGATCCCACGTCCATCCGCATTGCCGTTCATAATCCCTGCGGTACCACTCAGAGCAAAAAAGAACAAAACAGGCAGCAAAGTCCCTATTACATATATTAGATTGTGATTGACCGACCGCACGGAGTAGCTGCGTTAATTGGGTATATTCATCATTGGTTGCATGATATTCATAAAGAGGACGGCCATCCGGTTGTCTCAACCCTCTAAGATTCACAAAGTTACTTAGCCAGGAAGTACATTTTACCCATGAAATGTATTCTGATTGACCCAAAGCAAGCTCCTTAGAGATAAAAGATACAAAAACAAAACCCCACAACATTTCTAATTTAAAAGAAAACCTTTCAAAATACCGTATAATTAACCAGGCGGCAACAATTATTTTTTCAAGTCGATACTAGAAATCAATTTTAGATAAAAATGATATCAACCATCTATTAATCACAACTCATTTATCACCTGATTTTATAATTTCAAATGAAAATGAATCTCAAACAATCAAAAAGTATTCAGTAGCTAACATTTAACTTTTCAGGATATAAAACAATTAGAGAAACTGCACAATAGCGAATAATGAGAGTTGTAAAGTCAGTCAAAAAACACAAGTAATCACTGTGCGTTTTTTGACCGCTATCGGCATGAGTTTAAAGAGGTTAGTGAAGAAGATATTCCTGTACACTCCATACCTATTGATGAATTGTCTCGGGAAAATTTTTATAACTTAATTTAAAAACATAAAAACGTTTTATTGTATATAAATCTATATCCCCCCCCTCACTCCACATCCTCCCTGCGTAACCCAATATCCCTCAACCGCTCATCACTCATCTGCTGTAACACTCGTCGGGTCTGCATTTGCCGCCGCCAACGCCTCACCGCCTGCCAGAGTTGCACAAGTCTGATAAACGGCGTTTTGGCTTTGTTTTCGTGAAATTCCATCTGCTGCCTCCTCATCTTTCAGAGGCTTCATCATCCGCCTTCTGGCAGTTCACAATACAGATGCAAATATTAGTTTTATTTAACATACAGACAGGTTAAAACAGCATCTGCATCCGGTTTTTTAGCCTCATCTGTACCGGTTTTTCTCTCTGTATGGTCCAAATAAGGAATACAGCATGACGCGTTATCAACATCTGGCGACTCTACTTGCCGAGCGGATTGAGCAGGGGCTGTATCGTCACGGGGAGAAATTGCCGTCGGTGCGCAGCTTAAGTCAGGAGCACGGCGTCAGCATCAGTACCGTGCAGCAGGCGTATCAGATACTGGAGACGATGAAGCTCATCACTCCGCAGCCGCGTTCGGGTTATTTTGTCGCACAACGTAAAGCCCAGCCGCCAGTACCGCCGATGACGCGTCCGGTGCAGCGCCCGGTGGAAATTACCCAGTGGGATCAGGTGCTGGATATGCTGGTGGCGCATAGCGACAGTTCCATTGTTCCGTTAAGCAAAAGCACGCCGGATGTCGAAACGCCCAGCCTGAAACCGCTGTGGCGGGAGCTAAGCCGGGTGGTGCAGCATAATCTACAAACCGTGCTCGGTTATGACTTGTTAGCCGGTCAGCGGGTATTGCGAGAGCAGATTGCCCGCTTGATGCTCGACAGCGGCTCGGTGGTCACCGCCGATGACATCATTATCACCAGCGGCTGCCATAACTCGATGTCGCTGGCGTTAATGGCGGTGTGTAAACCGGGCGATATTGTCGCGGTCGAATCCCCCTGTTATTACGGTTCGATGCAGATGCTGCGCGGCATGGGCGTGAAAGTGATTGAAATCCCAACCGATCCAGAAACAGGCATCAGCGTTGAAGCGCTGGAACTGGCGCTGGAACAGTGGCCGATTAAAGGCATCATTCTGGTGCCAAACTGTAATAATCCGCTGGGATTTATTATGCCGGACGCGCGCAAACGGGCCGTTCTCTCTCTCGCTCAGCGTCATGATATTGTGATTTTTGAAGATGATGTCTACGGCGAACTGGCAACGGAGTATCCGCGCCCGCGGACCATTCATTCCTGGGATATCGACGGGCGAGTGCTGTTGTGCAGCTCGTTCAGTAAAAGTATTGCTCCAGGCCTGCGCGTGGGTTGGGTCGCACCAGGGCGTTATCACGATAAACTGATGCATATGAAATACGCCATCAGCAGCTTTAATGTGCCGTCCACGCAAATGGCGGCGGCAACGTTTGTGCTGGAAGGTCACTATCATCGCCATATCCGGCGGATGCGGCAGATCTATCAGCGCAATCTGGCGCTTTATACCTGCTGGATACGGGAATATTTTCCCTGCGAAATCTGTATTACGCGCCCGAAAGGCGGATTTTTACTGTGGATCGAATTGCCTGAACAGGTCGATATGGTCTGCGTCGCGCGGCAGCTGTACCGCATGAAAATCCAGGTGGCGGCAGGCTCGATTTTCTCGGCTTCCGGCAAATACCGTAATTGTCTGCGCATCAACTGCGCTTTGCCGCTCAGCGAAACCTATCGCGAAGCACTGAAGCAAATTGGCGAGGCCGTGTATCGGGCAATGGAATGAATTCGAATTAGTGGCGAGGCCCCTGATTTTCTCTCACGACTAGCATGTGACTCGTTTTATCTTTGCAGGGTAATCGCCACGTTCCAGAATGGCTTAGGCAAAGTGCGCTTTGTTCATGCCGGATGCCATGTGAACGCCTTACCAGGTCTACAAAATCTTTAAAGTTCAATATATTGAATGGGTTATGTAGACCTGATAAGCGTAGCGCATAAGGCTGCTTTGCGTTTGTCATCCGTCTCTGATTAGTACTCGATCCATGGATCACGCTTGCTTTCAGGCAAGGGCTGATCTAATGCCTGCATTTGCTCTGCCGAAAGTCCGGTATATCGTTGTATCCATTCAGGATCGGCCCCATTCTGCAACAACAATCGGAGGAGGCTCCGTTCCCCTTCTACTTTCCCTTCTTTCCTCCCCCTCTCCCTTCCTAACAGCCATCCATCATTATGAATTCGCTCTGCAATCGTCATTATTCGCTCCCTGTGGTGTGGCATTCGCCTGGTAAGTTCACTGATAAACTCATTAAAACGCGCTTCATCGCCAGTCAGTAAAATGTAATTTAACAGCGCGGTTATCTGGCTGTCATTAGCACACTCTGTAACCAGTAATATTACCAGTTGATCGATAAGCCCCATCAGATCGCGCTGGCGAATACGTTTTTGGATCAGCTCCAACAGGGCGACTCTGCGATGCTGCACAATCTCGTCGTCTGGCACGACAGTGACATCCACCAGCGGGAACGCGGCGTTATAAACTTTCCGTGCGGTAGTCGGGTCGGCAAATTCGTCCAGCCAGCACAGGGACCAGGGGTAAGGACTACGGCTACCGTGATAAAACAGCATCGGGATGACCAGCGGTAGCGGCTGGCGTTTATCATGCTCTATATGGCGCTGCATCACCGCCATAGAATAGCGCATCAGGCGAAAGGCCATATGAATATCCTCGCGGCTCTGATGTTCAATCACCACATAAATATAGCCATCGCCTTCGCGGGTCTTTACCGACCACAGAATATCGGAATGTAGCGCCCGCAATTTTTCATCGACAAAGCTGGCGGATTCCAGTTTTAAGCTGTCGAGATCGCACAGTTCACGTAAATCTTTGGGTAAGTGGATCTCCATAAAATCCCGCGCGGTATCCGGATGCGTGAGAAAAGATTTAAACAATGCGTCATGCGGCGTGCTGGTCGTGAAGTTTGTCATGGCGATCCGTCACCTGTAGATAAGATGGCCCGACTTTAGCGACTAACAAAACCATTCTCACCCGGCAATTTCCCGTTCCCCGAGGCGCTTTCCAGGCTATTTTTGTTCCTCTGCAAACGATACATTTTTCCGGAAACAGGCTCGCGTTTTACATTTCCTGTACCAGGCAGATATTCCCCTTTCCACCGCGCTCTTTTGATTAACCGCAAATTTTAATTACACTTAAGGTGTATATTTTCTATGCAACCCATCAATTAAAGAGGTGTAATGTGCTGATGACTATTTGTAATCGTTATACATTCTGACCTGGAGTCAGAAGGTATTTCTCTGTCTGTGTGTTCACAGGCAGTGTGGTTGATTACATGAAATTCAGTACATTTGCAGTCTCGTTGCCCTTCTCGCCTGCCTTTCGTCATTACCGACGGTATTGAATTTCGTTTTCCCCGTTGGGGTTCTCCGGACAAGGAGTTGTTTGTTATGCCACGTTTTTTTGCCCGCCATGCCGCCACGCTGTTTTTCCCGATGGCGTTGATTTTGTATGATTTTGCCGCCTATCTGTCGACGGACCTGATTCAGCCAGGGATCATTAATGTGGTCCGTGATTTTAATGCCGATGTCAGTCTGGCCCCTGCTGCCGTCAGTCTCTATCTCGCTGGAGGCATGGCGTTACAGTGGCTGCTGGGGCCGCTTTCCGACAGGATTGGCCGCAGGCCGGTGCTGATTACCGGAGCGCTAATATTTACCCTTGCCTGCGCTGCGACAATGTTCACCACGTCTATGACACAGTTTCTTATCGCGCGTGCAATTCAGGGCACCAGTATCTGTTTTATTGCTACCGTTGGTTATGTCACGGTGCAGGAGGCGTTCGGACAGACAAAAGGGATTAAGTTGATGGCGATTATCACCTCCATCGTACTGATTGCGCCGATTATCGGCCCACTTTCCGGCGCAGCTCTGATGCACTTTGTGCACTGGAAAGTCCTTTTTGCCATCATTGCGGTTATGGGTTTTATCTCATTTGTTGGCTTACTGCTGGCGATGCCAGAGACGGTGAAGCGCGGCGCGGTTCCATTTAGCGCCAAAAGCGTCTTGCGCGATTTTCGTAATGTCTTTTGCAATCGGCTGTTCCTCTTTGGCGCAGCAACCATCTCTTTAAGCTATATCCCCATGATGAGTTGGGTGGCTGTCTCGCCGGTGATCCTGATTGACGCAGGCGGCTTAACGACCTCGCAGTTCGCCTGGACACAGGTTCCGGTGTTCGGCGCGGTGATTGTCGCGAATGCCATCGTGGCGCGTTTCGTTAAAGATCCGACCGAACCGCGCTTTATCTGGCGTGCTATACCCATTCAACTGGTCGGCCTCGCGCTGTTGATTATCGGCAATCTGCTGTCACCGCACGTCTGGCTGTGGTCGGTGCTGGGCACCAGTTTGTATGCTTTCGGGATTGGTTTGATCTTCCCGACCTTATTCCGCTTTACGCTTTTTTCCAATAACTTACCGAAAGGGACCGTCTCCGCATCGCTGAATATGGTGATCCTGATGGTGATGTCTGTCTCGGTCGAAATCGGCCGCTGGCTGTGGTTTAACGGCGGTCGCTTGCCGTTTCATCTGTTAGCCGTCGTGGCGGGCGTTATCGTCGTTTTCACCCTGGCGGGATTGCTTAATCGCGTGCGCCAACATCAGGCTGCCGAGCTGGCGGAGGAGCGGTGATTTTTGCGCGATCCTGCCGTCAGGCTCTATTCTTAACGTTATGAATAAACTCATTGAACTCAGACGCGCCAAAATGTTGGCGCTCTCTTTACTGCTTATCGCCGCTGCTACCTTTGTCGTTACGCTGTTTTTGCCGCCCAATTTTTGGGTGAGCGGCGTGAAGGCGATTGCTGAAGCGGCGATGGTCGGCGCGCTGGCGGACTGGTTTGCGGTGGTGGCGCTGTTTCGCCGCGTGCCGATTCCGATCATTTCTCGTCATACGGCGATTATCCCGCGTAATAAAGACCGGATTGGCGAAAATCTCGGTCAGTTCGTGCAGGAAAAATTTCTCGATACCCAGTCGCTGGTGGCATTGATTCGACGTCACGAACCGGCGTTGTTGATTGGCAACTGGTTTAGTCAGCCGGAGAACGCCCGCCGCGTTGGTCAGCATCTGTTGCAGATCATGAGCGGTTTTCTTGAACTGACCGATGATGCGCGTATTCAGCGCCTGCTTAAGCGCGCGGTCCATCGGGCGATTGATAAGGTCGATCTTTCCGGCACCAGTGCGTTGATGCTGGAGAGTATGACCAAAAACGATCGTCATCAGGTGCTGCTCGATACGCTGATCGCACAGTTGATCGCCCTTCTCCAGCGCGATAAATCGCGCAAGTTTATTGCCCAGCAGATTGTTCGCTGGCTGGAGAGTGAGCATCCACTGAAAGCCAAAATTCTCCCCAGCGAATGGTTGGGCGAACATAGCGCGGAGTTGGTTTCTGACGCGGTGAATTCTTTGCTTGATGATATCAGCCGTGATCGTGCGCATCAGATCCGTCATGCGTTTGATCGCGCCACTTTTGCCCTGATCGACAAGTTGAAAAACGATCCGGAAATGGCAGCGCGAGCCGATGCCGTAAAAAGTTATCTGAAAGAAGATGAAGCTTTTAACCGCTATCTCAGTGAATTGTGGGGGGATTTACGGGAATGGCTGAAAGCGGATATCAACAGTGAAGATTCTCGTGTGAAAGAACGTATCGCGCGGGCGGGTCAATGGTTTGGCGAAACGTTAATTGCCGATGATGCCTTGCGGGCATCGTTAAATGGTCACCTGGAACAAGCCGCGCACCGCGTCGCGCCTGAGTTTTCCGCATTCCTGACGCGCCACATCAGCGATACAGTAAAAAGCTGGGATGCTCGGGATATGTCGCGGCAAATCGAGTTAAATATCGGCAAAGATCTGCAGTTTATCCGTGTCAACGGTACGCTGGTTGGCGGTTGTATTGGGCTAATTTTATATTTGTTGTCGCAGCTCCCGGCCTTGTTCCCCCTCAGCAATTTTTAGAAATCCATGAAAAACTAAGTGGCTAACCGCGAGAGAGATCAAATAAACCACACTAAAAGAATGGTAATAATGTGGCCTCTTTTCATTATCTCCCGTGGTACGGGGAAGGAAAATCATGTCACTTATCACCGATCTACCCGCCATTTTCGATCAGTTCTCTGAAGCTCGCCAGAAAGGCTTTCTCACCGTCATGGATCTCAAGGAGCGCGGCATTCCGCTGGTTGGCACTTACTGCACCTTTATGCCGCAAGAGATCCCGATGGCAGCCGGTGCGGTTGTGGTTTCGCTCTGTTCTACCTCTGATGAAACCATTGAAGAAGCGGAGAAAGATCTGCCGCGCAACCTCTGCCCGCTGATTAAAAGCAGCTACGGCTTTGGCAAAACCGATAAATGCCCCTACTTCTACTTTTCTGATCTGGTGGTCGGTGAAACCACCTGCGACGGCAAAAAGAAAATGTATGAATACATGGCGGAGTTTAAGCCCGTTCATGTGATGCAGTTGCCGAACAGCGTTAAGGACGATGCCTCGCGTGCGTTATGGAAAGCCGAGATGCTGCGCTTGCAAAAAACGGTAGAAGAACGTTTTGGGCACGAGATTAGCGAAGATGCTCTGCGCGATGCCATTGCGCTGAAAAACCGCGAACGTCGCGCACTGGCTAATTTTTATCATCTTGGGCAGTTAAATCCTCCGGCGCTTAGCGGCAGCGACATTCTGAAAGTGGTCTACGGCGCAACCTTCCGGTTCGATAAAGAGGCGTTGATCAATGAACTGGACGCGATGACAGCCCGCGTTCGTCAGCAGTGGGAAGAAGGCCAGCGGCTGGCCCTGCGTCCACGCATTTTAATCACCGGCTGCCCGATTGGCGGCGCAGCAGAAAAAGTGGTGCGCGCGATTGAAGAGAATGGCGGCTGGGTTGTCGGTTATGAAAACTGCACCGGGGCGAAAGCGACCGAGCAATGCGTGGCAGAAACGGGCGATGTCTACGACGCACTGGCGGATAAATATCTGGCGATTGGCTGCTCCTGTGTTTCGCCGAACGATCAGCGCCTGCAAATGCTCAGCCAGATGGTGGAAGAATATCAGGTCGATGGCGTAGTTGATGTGATTTTGCAGGCGTGCCATACCTACGCGGTGGAATCGCTGGCGATTAAACGTCATGTGCGTCAGCAGCACAACATTCCTTATATCGCTATTGAAACAGACTACTCCACCTCAGATGTCGGGCAGCTCAGTACCCGTGTCGCGGCCTTTATTGAGATGCTGTAAGGAGTGGCAGTGACATATTCGATTGGCATTGATTCTGGTTCTACCGCCACCAAAGGGATCTTACTGGCAGACGGCGTGATTACGCGCCGTTTCCTCGTTCCAACACCCTTTCGTCCGGCAACAGCAATTACTGAAGCCTGGGAAACTCTGCGCGAAGGGTTAGAGACAACGCCGTTTCTGACGCTCACCGGCTATGGACGGCAACTGGTGGATTTTGCCGATAAACAAGTGACGGAAATCTCCTGTCATGGGCTGGGCGCACGGTTTCTTGCGCCAGCAACGCGCGCGGTAATCGACATCGGTGGTCAGGACAGCAAAGTGATTCAGCTTGATGATGACGGTAACCTGTGCGATTTCCTGATGAATGACAAATGCGCGGCGGGCACCGGGCGTTTCCTGGAGGTGATCTCGCGCACGCTTGGCACCAGCGTCGAGCAACTCGACAGCATTACCGAAAATGTCACGCCGCACGCCATCACGAGTATGTGCACAGTGTTTGCTGAATCAGAAGTGATCAGCCTGCGCTCAGCGGGCGTCGCGCCAGAAGCGATTCTCGCCGGAGTGATTAACGCGATGGCGCGGAGGAGTGCCAATTTCATTGCTCGTCTCTCCTGTGAAGCGCCGATTCTGTTTACTGGTGGCGTTAGTCATTGCCAGACGTTTGCCCGGATGCTGGAATCTCACCTGGGAATGCCGGTAAATACCCATCCTGATGCGCAATTTGCTGGCGCAATTGGCTCGGCGGTAATTGGTCAACGAGTGAGGACACGCCGATGAAAGAGTTTTTATTTTTATTTCACTCCACAGTCGGCGTCATACAAACCCGCAAAGCGTTGCAGGCAGCGGGCATGACTTTTCGCGTCAGCGATATTCCCCGTGATTTACGCGGCGGCTGCGGGTTATGCATTTGGCTGACCTGTCCCCCCGGCGAGGAAATACAATGGGTGATCCCTGGGCTGACTGAGTCAATTTATTGCCAGCAGGATGGTGTCTGGCGCTGCATTGCACATTGCCGGGTTTCTCCGCGTTAAGGATTCATTAAGGTCGCTACGTATACTTCTCGATATCTTATTGATTTGCCTTAAAGGGATTACCGTGACAAAAAGTATTTCGTTAAGTAAACGCATCTCCGTTATTGTGATTCTTTTTGCCATTGTGGCAGTGTGTACTTTCTTCGTGCAATCTTGCGCCCGTAAAAGCAATCATGCAGCATCATTTCAGAATTACCACGCCACCATTGACGGCAAAGAAATTGCAGGCATAACGAATAATATCTCTTCGCTGACCTGGTCGGCACAAAGCAATACTCTTTTTAGCACTATCAACAAACCTGCCGCCATTGTTGAAATGACCACCAATGGTGATTTTATCCGCACAATTCCTCTGGATTTTGTTAAGGATCTCGAGACGATCGAATACATTGGCGATAATCAGTTTGTCATTAGCGATGAGCGCGATTACGCCATTTATGTGATTTCACTGACCCCAAACTCGGAAGTAAAAATCCTCAAAAAAATAAAAATCCCGCTGCAAGACTCCCCAACCAATTGCGGTTTTGAAGGGTTGGCTTATTCTCGCCAGGATCACACTTTCTGGTTTTTTAAAGAGAAAAATCCGATTGAGGTCTACAAAGTTAACGGGCTGTTAAGTAGCAATGAATTACACATCAGCAAAGACGAGGCACTACAACGGCAATTTACTTTAGATGATGTGTCCGGCGCAGAATTTAACCAGCAAAAAAATACGCTTCTGGTGCTGT
>OODO01001774.1_pt1 | contig 13329 bp, 10 predicted proteins | sample 1671261 | NCBI WGS metagenome assembly OODO01 (sample SAMN06348138, study PRJEB24527) | human gut metagenome | biome: human gut; feature: ankylosing spondylitis patient; material: feces | host: Homo sapiens | place: China | collected 2015-10 | reverse complement strand
AGACAAGGACATCACCGTGGCCATGGGCACCATTTTCATGCTTAACGCCGTGGCACTATTCATCTTCCCAATAATCGGACGCTGGCTGGAAATGGACGATCATCAATTCGGATACTGGTGCGCTATTGCCATCCATGACACTAGTTCCGTGGTCGGTGCGGCCAAAACGTACAGCAACGAGGCTTTGGCTATCGCTACCACAACCAAACTGATCCGGGCACTTTGGATCATTCCGGTTTCATTGATCGCCGCCTTCTTCTATAATAAAGGAACAAACACCAAATCAAAAATATCCATTCCTTACTTTATTTTCTTCTACATTGTAGCCATGATCATCGCTACCTACACGCCGCAATGGGGACATCTCTACACACAAATCGTGGGATTTGCCAAAGTCGGAATGTTATTTACACTATTCCTTATCGGTGCCGGCCTCTCTAAAGATACCATCAAACAAGTAGGTTTCAAACCGATCCTGTTAGGCATCATCCTTTGGATCTGCATCAGCACACTATCGGCTAGCGTGATCATGTTACTATGATGGGGTTATAAAGTTCATAAGGTTTATAAGGTTCATATAGACAAAGCGTCCTGTAAGGACGCTTTGTCTATTGCAACTAGAACAACCATTAAACACGGTCCGAAGGACTCCCGTCACTTTACGAACCTTATGAACCAAAATAATCTTTTTTCAAATCTTTTAAAAATAAGTAATACAGATAGTATATATATTTGGAAACGTATTGAAAATCATATCAAAATTATCTAACGAAAATTTTTATGACAATGCGTGCAAATTATTTTAATCTGTTACTGGTACTGCTGATGGGTGTTCTTCCCATACAACTGCAGGCCTCGGAATCCGACAAGAATGTGATTCTGTACACTCCCTACACCAAAATTTCTGTATCACCGGGAGCGTCAATTGATTACAGTATTGACCTCATTAACAATACGGATGAATTGACAAATGCAAACCTTTCTGTTAGCGGATTGGGCAGCAGTTGGAAACACGAAATGAAATCCGGCGGTTGGAGCCTTAGTCAATTGTCCGTACTTCCCAAAGAAAAAAAGACTTTTAATCTGAAAGTCGATGTTCCATTGAAAGTAAATAAAGGAAACTATCATTTTGTAGTGTATGCCGGAAATGCTAAACTTCCTTTGGATATTGTAGTTGCTCAACAAGGTACTTACCAGACTGAATTTACTACCGACCAGCCCAATATGGAAGGTAACTCCAAGTCAACCTTTACCTTCAGTACCACTTTAAAGAACCAGACTGCCGACCAACAGTTGTATGCTTTAATGGCTAATGCACCAAGAGGATGGAATGTTATTTTTAAACCTAACTACAAGCAAGCTACCTCTGCACAAGTGGAACCCAACAGTAGCCAGAATGTAAGCATAGATATTACTCCTCCTGCCAATGTAGAAGCCGGCAGTTACAAAATTCCGGTACGCGCCGCTACAGGTACCACTTCTGCCGAATTGGAACTGGAAGTGGTTGTTACCGGCTCTTATCAAATGGAACTGACTACTCCCCGTGGGTTATTGAGCACAGATGTCACAGCAGGTGATATAAAGAAAATAGAACTGGAAGTCAGAAATACAGGTTCTTCATTACTGAAAGATATTCAGCTGTCTGCTAATAAACCTGCTGACTGGGAAGTAACTTTCGAACCTTCAAAAATCGATGCACTAAAAGCCGGAGAGACATCAACGGTTATGGCTACTTTGAAAGCTTCTAAAAAAGCATTGCCAGGCGACTATGTGACTACCATCATGGCAAAAACTCCTGAAGTAAATGCCGATGCGCAGTTCAGAGTTGCAGTAAAAACTCCGATGATATGGGGATGGGTAGGCGTTCTTATCATTATTGCCACCATCGGCGTGGTTTACTATCTGTTCCGTAAATATGGAAGGAGGTAAATTATGGGCGAACAAGTGATCGTACTTACCGATTTGACCAAACAATACGGTAATTTCACTGCTGTAGATCATATTCGCCTGAATATCCGGAAAGGAGAAATCTTCGGATTACTGGGACCGAATGGTGCTGGAAAATCAACTACTATCTTAATGATGTTGGGATTGACAGAGCCTACTTCGGGAACAGTTGAAATTTGTGGAATCAATTCTACTACACACCCCATTGAAGTAAAAAGGAAAATTGGGTATTTGCCAGAAGATGTAGGATTCTATGATGATATGACAGGACCGGAGAATTTGATCTATACAGCGCGATTAAATGGTATTTCTGATAAAGAGGCAAAAACCAAGGCTATGGAACTGATGAAGCGGGTAGGCCTTGAAGATCAGTTAGCCAAAAAGACAGGGAAATACTCTCGTGGTATGAGACAGCGGTTGGGATTGGCTGATGTGCTTATTAAAAATCCGGAGATTATTATCCTCGATGAACCGACTTCAGGAATTGACCCGGCCGGTGTTCAGGAGTTTATCGAACTGATTCGCTGGTTGAGTAAAGAAGAAGGACTGACAGTGCTTTTCTCTTCCCATCATCTGGATCAGGTACAGAAAGTGTGCGACCGGGTAGGTTTGTTCAGTAATGGCCAATTACTTGCTTTGATCGATATGGCAGAATTGAAAGATAAGAAGCAGGAATTGTCTGATATTTATAACCATTATTTTGAGGAAGGAGGAGAAAGACATGAATAAAGTCAATCATCCTTTTTGGGTTATCGTCAACAAGGAAATTTCCGATCATGTCAAAAGTTGGCGTTTTATTATACTAATAGGTATTATAGCACTTACCTGTATGGGGTCGCTATATACAGCACTCACCAATATTAGTGAAGCCATCAAACCTAATGATCCGGACGGTTCGTTTCTTTTCTTGAAGTTGTTTACGGTTTCAGATGGGACTCTCCCCTCTTTTGTGCTGTTTATTAACTTCTTAGGTCCCCTATTGGGAATCGCTTTGGGATTTGATGCAGTCAATTCCGAACAAAATAAAGGAACATTGAGCCGTATGCTGTCCCAGCCTATTCATCGCGATTGCATTATCAATGCGAAGTTTGTAGCTGCTCTGATTGTGATAGGTATCATGTTGTTTGTATTGGGCTTTCTGGTGATGGGATGTGGGCTGATTGCTATTGGTATTCCTCCTACGGCAGAAGAGTTTTGGAGAATTGTTTTCTTCATCATTACCAGTATCTTTTATGTAGCATTCTGGTTGAATCTGGCTATTCTGTTCTCACTCCGTTTCCGTCAGGCAGCGACTTCTGCCTTAGCATCTGTGGCTGTTTGGCTGTTTTTTAGTGTATTCTATACCATGATTGTTAATTTGGTGGCAAAAGGGTTGAGTCCGTCACAGATGGCATCACCTTATCAGATTATCAGTTATCAGAAGTTTATTCTAGGGTTGATGCGTTTGGCACCGAGTGAACTGTTTAATGAAGCTACCACCACACTATTGATGCCTTCTGTCAGAAGTTTGGGGCCATTGACTATGGAACAGGTACAGGGAGCTATCCCTAGTCCGCTCCCATTGGGACAAAGTCTTTTAGTTGTATGGCCACAGTTGACCGGATTGATTGCGGCAACGGTTATTTGCTTCGCTATTTCTTATATCATGTTTATGAGGAGAGAAATACGATCCCGATAACCTGCTCACTATAAAAGACGCAGAGGACACGGAGAAACAGGTGGATGGATATACCTGACAAATTGGTTTTATGATAACCGACAGGTCGTTCACTTAAAATCCGTGTCCTCTGTGTTTTTCAGATGAATCTTATGATTGGGAAATCTCGAAGCAATGTTCATTCTGCTCGAAGTAATATTTTATATTCAGATGTTGCAAACGACAGATGGAATCGGCTATAGCTAATCCCAGCCCTGTAGATCCTTCTTTTTTGCTACCCTGATAGAAACGTTCGAAGATATGTTCCTTGTTCAGCGGATGTTCCACTCCCGAATTTCGGAAAGTAATACCGTTCTTAGTAACAGTGATTCGGATATGTCCTCCATCAATATTATGTACAAATGCATTTTTCAGGAGGTTAGTGAGCAAAGCAACAGCCAGGGATTCGTTCATTGTCACCTTGAAAACGCCTTGTTCATCTATCGTGACTTCTATGTTGCGATAATCATAAACTTCTTCGTAATCTTGCAGATATTGTTTGAGAAGTACATTGAGTTCCAATTCTTTGGTATCCGTAAACTGACCATTATCAATCTTGGAAAGCAATAATAGGGATTTGTTTAATTTAGTAATGTATTCTAAAGTCTGATGCGTTTTCATCAGTTCTTCCAGTTGTTTTTCTGATAGCGAATCATCTTCCATCAACATTTCCAATCGATTACGGCAGATAGCAAGTGGAGTTTGTATCTCGTGTGAAGCATTTCCGATAAACTGTTTTTGTTGTTCGAACATCTGCTCCGTACGTTCCACATAACGAATGGCAGCCTCATTTAATTTCCGGAATTCCGTGATTTGAGTATCGTTACTCAAAGGTTTATTTCTTTTTCCTGTTTGATAACCGTCCAGCCAGTGTAGAAGTACATAGAGCGGTCGCATATTCCGGTAAAATACCCATACGGAAATGATAATAATGCAGAATAATAAAGCTACATATAGAAATATAATCCACATTTGGATGGCATCTCTCAAATCATCTTTTTCAATGCTGGGGGTCGATACTGTCAGTTCGTGGTATCGTCCTTCATCATCTTTAAAGATAGTAGTAAGAATACGTGCCGGCTCGGTCTCTCCTTTTTCTTCAATGTATACCATAGAGTCTTTATACTGAATATCCTCCCGGCTTTCCGCATACTCTTTGCTTACTTCCATCATATAATATTGATTGTTGGAGCCATTGGTTTTAGAAGGTAGCTCCTCTCCTGCCAATGCCCGAATGATAATTGTCTCCGAGTAGTCTTCAAGTGAATCATCGACTTCATCATTTACTTCATCAATCATTGTAACATAAAAAAATACGGCCCAAATTGTCAGGATAAGTGTCAGGGCTAAAGTGATGCGAAGAATGATGTAATATATTAATTTCATGGACAATAATCTCTTTCCTTTTTATTCTACTATCATTTTATACCCAAATCCATAGACTGCTTTAATTTCAATAGTTGCACCCGAATCCTTGAGCTTTTTGCGAAGATTCTTGATTTGTGCATATATGAAGTCAAAATTGTCAACCTGGTCAATATGATCTCCCCATACTGATTCGGCCAAAGTGTTTTTATTGATTAATCTCCCAGGGCGATTGATAAAATATAACAGGATATCATATTCTTTTCTATTTAGTTCCACTTCCTGCTCGTTGACAAATACACGATATTTATCCGGTTCTATCCGTACGTTGCCTTGGCGGATATCAATCTCTCCATCATGCTGATGGCGACGAATCACGCTTTTAATTCGTGCATTTAGTTCAACCAAATGAAATGGCTTTGGCAAATAATCGTCCGCTCCCAGTTCTAATCCCAAAACTTTGTCTTCCAGAGAGTCTTTCGCGGAAATAATAATCACGTTCTCCCGCTTATGGAGAGCTTTCAGTCGTTCAAGAAGATCAAGTCCGCTTCCGTCCGGTAGCATGATGTCCAATAAGATACAATCATAGTCGTAGTCTTCAACTTTGCGTAGAGCAGAATTAAAGTCACTGGCTGTTTCCACAACGTAACGTTCTTTTTCAAGTGAACATTGAATCAGTTCTCTCAAAGAGGGTTCGTCTTCTACAATCAATATCTTCATAATTTTGTCTCCTTTCTTTTTTACATACTACAAAGAAAAGGGATATTTCTGAAATAAAACTGAAATGGATTGAAAAAAGAGTTTGAAATAACTATTGAATGTCTAATGAACTGTTAGGATAGGCCATAAATAATATAATATGGAAGGAAAAAAAGAAAAGGATGAAAGCGATTGAGCCGTTTCCATCCTTTTTATAATTATGTGCGAATTTTGTTTAATAAGAACGTGCAAATATCACGCGGCAAGCAGATGGTTTACCTGTTACCATACATTTACCAGGTTCTTTGTCTCCCGGAACAAATGACTCGAACGGAATACAACGAATGGTTGCTTTAGTTTCTTCCTTAATTTTTTCTTCGGTTTCAGTAGTTCCATCCCAATGAGCCAGAATAAATCCGCCTTCTTCGATTTTTTCTTTAAATTCGTCATAGGTGTCTACTGTTGTAATCTTGGAGTTACGGTAGTCCAATGCTTTCTTGTAGATATTAGCCTGCATTTCTTCAAGCAAGTTCTGAACATACGTTTCAATGCCTTCACAAGTAACCGTTTCTTTTTCCAGTGTATCACGGCGCATCACTTCCATAGTGTTGTTTTCAAGATCGCGACCACCCATAACCAAACGAACAGGTACACCCTTCAATTCATAATCAGCGAATTTGAAGCCCGGGCGTTTGTTATCTGCATTATCATATTTCACAGAGATACCCAATGCTTTCAACTTAGCTACAATGCCTTCTACTTTAGCGTCAATTTGTTTCAGTTGTTCGTCATTCTTATAGATAGGAACGATTACTACCTGAATCGGAGCCAAATGTGGAGGTAATACCAATCCGTTGTCATCCGAGTGAGTCATAATCAATGCACCCATCAAACGAGTAGAAACACCCCATGAAGTAGCCCAAACATACTCCAACTTGTTTTCCTTGTTAACGAACTGAACATCGAATGCCTTTGCAAAGTTTTGTCCCAGGAAGTGGGAAGTACCACTTTGCAATGCTTTTCCGTCCTGCATCATGGCTTCTATTGTGTAAGTGTCAAGTGCACCTGCAAAACGTTCATTGGCTGATTTCACTCCCTTTACAACGGGAACAGCCATATATTTTTCAGCAAATTCACCATATACATTCAGCATTCTGATTGCTTCTTCCTCTGCTTCTTCACGGGTAGCATGAGCGGTATGTCCCTCTTGCCACAGGAATTCGGCAGTACGCAGGAAAAGACGGGTACGCATTTCCCAACGGAAAACATTCGCCCATTGGTTGCAGAGAATAGGCAGGTCACGGTATGACTGAATCCAGTTCTTATAAGTATTCCAGATGATTGTTTCTGATGTCGGACGGATAATCAATTCCTCTTCCAATTTAGCTGCAGGATCTACTACAACTCCTGAACCGTCTTCCGCATTCTTCAAACGATAATGTGTTACTACGGCACACTCTTTCGCAAACCCTTCTACGTGTTCTGCTTCGCGGCTTAAGAATGATTTCGGGATTAATAGCGGGAAGTATGCATTTACGTGTCCTGTTTCCTTGAACATGTCGTCCAATTGACGTTGCATTTTCTCCCAGATAGCGTATCCGTAAGGCTTAATCACCATACATCCGCGCACAGCAGACTGTTCTGCCAAATCAGCTTTTACCACCAAATCGTTATACCACTGTGAGTAGTTTTCACTACGTTTGGTAAGGTCTTTCAGTTCTTTTGCCATTATATTTTTCTATTTAAAGTTTTCTTGAGTGTTAAAACAGGGTGCAAAAATACGAAAAATGCATGAACTGCCCTATTCTTCATGCATTAATTTTCTAAAGTCATGTACTTCTATATTACATATCTCATTTTTCATATTCGTTATATAGTTGCATCCGCGACTGTGCTTGTTCAGCATAGCGCTTTTTTGAGAACTAAAGGCACTATGACCCGATGAAAAGGTTTTATACAAAAGAAATAAGCCTTTCCTACCCAATTATGGTATTTTACTAATGTGGTAACCTCAATCATTTGTTTTCCTGTTTCCAATGGCGTAATGAAAATATCGACATAAAACAATAAATGTTTATCGTCTTTTCTCATAATTGCTTCTTGCTTGTCTTCCTCTATAATAAGTTCTTCACTTTCAATAGCTTTAGTTTCTATACCGAAAGGTTTGACTAAACAGGCCCTTATTGCATACAACATTCGGAGCCAAGCGGGGTTATGAGCAAAGACTTTTAAAATAATATCTTTAGGAGACAAACGATTTTCTGTATTTCCTTAGCCATATTGGTTATTCAATTAGGGTTATTCTACAATATGTTCAGTTTAGGTTTCGTCCGATAATAGATAAAACCATAGAAAAGGGGGCTTGAAAAATAAAAAATCAGGCAGTTTTTTTTAAGATAACCACCTGATTTTCAAAAGAGCGGTAAACGAGGCTCGAACTCGCGACCCCCAGCTTGGGAAGCTAGTGCTCTACCAACTGAGCTATTACCGCATATTTACTGCATTTCTCGACTCAAAAGCCTTATGAAATGGTGATGCAAAGGTAAACATAATTTTTATATCTCAAATAAAATCGCAGAAATTTTAATGCAAGAAAAAAGAGAAATTAAAGCCTCTTCAATTCTTTTGTTTTGATGAAAAACAACCGGATATGAAAAAACGCATATTAGTAGCCCGTATAATTAAAAATATACAGATTGGCGATAGTCGCTATAGAAAAAATTCCAGGATTTCCGGTTAATAAGATTCAGATATAAACTATTTTAGTGAATAATCTATCACTAGGTTCTAAATAGAGAATGAATATTGAATATGTGAGAACAAAGTTGCTTATATTATTTCAAATTGACAGATTTAGTTTCTAGCAAAATAAATAAGATTTAGAGACAAACTGGTACTTTATGGGCTGTTTGGTAGCTTTCTTTTAAAGGGAGAACACGCTTCTCACCGACCAACGGTTGGTTCCATTTAAAGGAACAGAGCTTTTCCTTTAAAGAAACAACTCCAATATGCATTTATATTTTGTATAATCAAGTAGTTTATATCCATTAATAACACGCTTATTGCATATACTTGCATTATTTTATGCATCATTTTTTCTATCTGATAGAAATGATACAAACGTGATTCAAAGAGAAGATGAAAAATAGAACATCTTATAAAAAAGCGTTGAAACCTTCTTTTGTTGTATTGCTATATTCTTTCTGATGAACAAACCTCTCTTTTCATCTGTTAGAATATCTCAAATTCAGATATAACCTAACCAGTATGAAAAAAAATAAGCGACTTTGTATACTATTGACTTTGTATTTTTCCATCGGTCAGATAGATGCACAGATACCATTAAGTTTCGAAGAATCACTGCATCTGTTGAATCAAGGAAATCAGAGTCTGAAAATAGCGGATAAGAGTATTGAGATTGCGAAGGCTGAACGTGATAAGTTGAATGCTTTCTGGTATCCCAGTCTTCAGTCTACAGGTGCGTTTGTACACATGTCGGAGAAGATCGAAGTTAAACAGCCTTTATCGCAGTTTACCGATCCGGCTAAAGACTTTGTACATTCCATTATTCCGGATGACCAGATCATTTCGTCTATACTGGATCAAATTGGGGCAAATACCCTTATATTTCCTTTGACTCCAAGAAATTTGACAACTGTTGATTTATCAGCCGAGTGGGTACTCTTTTCCGGTGGTAAGCGTTTTCATGCCACCAACATCGGAAGAACGATGGTTGATCTGGCACGGGAAAGTCGGGCACAGGTATCGGCCAATCAGCAAAGTTTATTGGTTGAAAGCTATTATGGGCTTCGACTGGCACAACAAATTGTGACGGTTCGTGAAGAAACCTACAACGGATTGAAGAAACATTATGAAAATGCCTTGAAGTTAGAGGCAGCAGGAATGATTGACAAAGCAGGAAGGCTTTTTGCCCAGGTAAATATGGATGAAGCCAAACGTGCATTGGAAGCTGCGCGAAAAGAAGAAACAGTAGTGCAAAGTGCCTTAAAGGTTTTGCTGAATAAAAAGGATGCAGATGCCAATATCATTCCTACCTCTCCCCTTTTTATGAATGATTCATTGCCACCTAAAATGCTATTTGATCTTTCAGTAAACAGTGGGAACTATACACTCAACCAATTACAGCTGCAGCAGCATATTGCCAAACAAGAAGTGCGGATTGCTCAAAGCGGCTATTTGCCGAATATAGCCCTTTTTGGAAAACAGACCTTGTATTCGCATGGTATTCAGAGTAATTTATTACCGCGTACCATGGTAGGCATTGGTTTTACATGGAACCTCTTTGACGGACTGGATCGTGAAAAAAGAGTGCGGCAATCAAAATTAACGGAACAAACTCTGGCTTTAGGCCAGATGAAGGCCCGTGATGATCTGGCTGTTGGGGTAGATAAGCTTTATACGCAGCTGGAAAAGGCACAGGATAATGTAAAAGCTTTAAATGCAACGATTGCTTTAAGTGAAGAATTGGTACGCATCCGAAAGAAATCATTTACAGAAGGGATGGCAACTTCTACCGAAGTTATTGATGCTGAAACCATGCTTGCCAGTGTAAAAGTGGCTCGCCTGGCAGCATATTATGAATATGATGTGGCACTAATGAATCTACTCTCGCTTTGTGGCACACCGGAACAATTTGCAAACTATCAACCTAAACCGTAACAAACAATGAAACCAACTAGTAAAACCCTATCATGGGCTTTTGTCATCATTCTTCTGGCTGTCGGTATTTTCACCGGCTTGGGAGTTATATTAATGCATAAACAGCCGCTGGTCTTGCAAGGACAAGCTGAAGCAACAGAAATCCGTATCAGTGGGAAACTTCCCGGCCGTATCGACACTTTCTTCGTTCAGGAGGGAGACTGGGTACACCGGGGAGATACTCTTGTCGTCATTAATAGCCCTGAAGTACATGCCAAGTATCAACAAGTGAATGCCTTGGAACAGGTGGCAGTACAACAGAACAAGAAAATAGATGCCGGAACCCGTCGTCAGATCGTGGCTACTGCACTGCAATTATGGAATAAAACGAAGAGCGATCTTACTCTCGCCCAGACAACTTACAACCGTATTCTTACTTTATATAAGGACAGTGTCATTACTTCTCAAAGAAAGGATGAAGTAGAAGCTATGTATAAAGCGGCTGTAGCAGCCGAACGTGCTGCCTATGAACAGTATCAGATGGCTGTAGATGGTGCACAAAAAGAAGATAAAGCGTCTGCCGCCAGTATGGTAGACGCTGCCAAAAGTACAGTGGATGAAGTTTCTGCTTTATTGCTCGATGCACGGCTGACAGCACCGGAGGACGGGCAAATAGCAAGCATCTTCCCAAAACGTGGAGAGTTGGTTGCACCGGGAACTCCCATTATGAATTTGGTGGTGGTGGATGATATACATGTTGTTCTTAACGTGCGGGAAGATCTGATGCCGCAATTTAAAATGGACGAAACATTTGTTGCGGATGTGCCCGCTATCGGTAAAAAAAATATTGAATTCAAAATCTATTATATTAGTCCGCTAGGCAGTTTTGCTACCTGGAAATCAACCAAGCAAACCGGAAGTTATGACTTACGTACCTTTGAGATTCATGCCCGTCCAACCCAAAAGGTGGATGACTTGCGTCCCGGCATGTCCGTGTTATTGACTTTAGATTAATCGACATCAAATAAACCAGAGAATGGATGAATCACAAACATATTCCCCTTTTCGTTCCGTACTGCTCAGAGAGTGGTGGCGAATGACTTCACGGCGCCTTTATTTTGGTGTCTGCATTGTCTTGCCATTGTTCACCCTTTTCTTTATGGCTACGATCTTTGGTAACGGACAGATGGAAAACATTCCTATTGGTATTGTCGATCAGGATAATACTGCTACTTCCCGGACGATAGTCAGGAATATTTCTGCCGTACCAACTTTTAAAGTGACAAAGCATTTTGTAAATGAAGCAGCTGCCCGTGAATCTGTGCAAAAGAAAGAGATTTATGGATATCTTTCCATACCTCCCCAATTTGAACAGAATGCGATTACCGGAAAGAATGCAACACTCTCCTACTATTATCATTATGCATTAATGTCGGTAGGTGGTGAGTTGATGGCGGCATTCGAAACTTCCTTAGCTCCGGTGGCTCTTTCTCCTGTGGTGATGCAAGCGATGGCACTCGGAGTAGAACAGGATCAGATTACCACCTTTTTATTACCCGTACAAGCTAATAACCATCCGATATATAACCCTAGTCTGGATTATTCGGTATATTTAAGTCAGCCCTTTTTCTTTGTGCTGTTTCAGGTTTTGATTCTGTTGATTACCGTGTATGCGGTTGGCATTGAAATCAAGTTCCGCACAGCAGATGATTGGCTGGCGACTGCAAAAGGCAATATAGTGACAGCTGTTTTAGGTAAATTATTACCTTATACCATTATATATATACTGATAGGATGGTTGGCTAATTACGTCATGTTTGGTATTTTGCATATTCCTTTTCAGGGGAGTTGGTGGTTAATGAATATCATGACTGTGCTTTTCATCATTGCAACACAGGCTTTAGGGCTGTTTTTATTCTCGCTGTTTCCGGCAATATCGTTGGTTATAAGTGTAGTTTCTATGGTAGGTTCTCTGGGGGCTACTTTGTCCGGAGTAACCTTTCCGGTTCCCAATATGTATCCGTTGGTGAGGGATGCTTCCAATTTGTTCCCTGTCCGTCATTTTACGGAAATGATGCAAACCATGCTCTATGGAGGCGGTGGGTTTATCCATCTTTGGCCGTCGGCTGTGATACTCTGTATCTTCCCGTTGCTGGCCCTGTCGCTGCTTCCTCATTTAAAACGAGCTATAGAAAGTCATAAGTATGAAAACATTAAGTAAATTACAACAGTTATCATTCATCATTCAGCGTGAATTTCTGGCTATCAGTACCAGCTATGCAGTATTGTTAGTATTGATAGGAGGTATTTTTGTATACGGGTTACTCTATAATTATATGTATGCCCCTAACATTGTGACAGATGTCCCTATCGCCATAGTCGACAATTCGCACAGTGAGTTGAGCCGTAATTTTATCCGTTGGCTAGATGCTACTCCGCAAGCTGATGTTTACAGTCAGGCAATGGACTATAATGAAGCCAAAGAATGGATGAAACGAGGCAAAGTACAAGGAATACTGTATCTGCCACACGATTTTGAGGCACGGGTATTTCGTGGAGATGAATCTATTTTTTCCCTTTATGCAACAACTGATGCATTTTTGTACTTTGAAGCCTTACAAGGAGCTTCGTCACGTGTGATGTTGGCGATTAACGATAAATACCGACCCGATGAAGCTGTGTTTCTGCCCCCACAGGGATTATTGGCTGTAACTATGGCAAAACCGATCAATGTAGAAGGGACCGCACTTTATAATTATACGGAAGGATATGGTTCATATCTTATTCCGGCAGTTATGATTATCATTATCTTTCAGACTTTATTAATGGTGATAGGAATGGTGACGGGAGAAGAGGCAGAACGAAACAGACGCCCTATTTTCTCGAAACAATCTCAACTCAATATGAATCTTACCTGGCGCCAAGCATTATATAATGTTTCCGGAAGAACCTTCGTTTACGTT
>OODO01001769.1_pt1 | contig 13390 bp, 14 predicted proteins | sample 1671261 | NCBI WGS metagenome assembly OODO01 (sample SAMN06348138, study PRJEB24527) | human gut metagenome | biome: human gut; feature: ankylosing spondylitis patient; material: feces | host: Homo sapiens | place: China | collected 2015-10 | reverse complement strand
GTCATCGGGCATTATCTGAACATAAAACACTATCAATAAGTTGGAGTCATTACCCGCACAGCGTTATGAGAACATTGAAGTTATTGCCGTAAATGACGGTTCAACAGATAAAACCCGTGCCATCCTGGATCGCATGGCTGCACAAATTCCCCATTTGCGGGTCATTCATCTGGCGCAAAACCAGGGGAAAGCCATTGCGCTTAAAACCGGAGCTGCCGCGGCGAAAAGTGAATATCTGGTGTGCATTGATGGCGATGCGTTATTAGACCGCGATGCGGCGGCATATATTGTGGAACCGATGTTGTACAACCCGCGTGTGGGTGCCGTAACCGGTAATCCTCGTATTCGAACACGTTCTACCCTGGTGGGTAAAATTCAGGTTGGCGAGTATTCCTCAATTATTGGTTTGATCAAGCGAACCCAGCGTATCTATGGAAACGTATTTACCGTTTCCGGTGTTATTGCCGCATTTCGTCGCAGCGCCCTGGCAGAAGTGGGTTACTGGAGTGACGATATGATCACCGAAGATATTGATATTAGCTGGAAGCTGCAGTTGAATCAGTGGACGATTTTTTACGAGCCACGGGCACTGTGCTGGATATTAATGCCTGAAACGTTAAAAGGGCTGTGGAAACAGCGCCTGCGCTGGGCTCAGGGCGGTGCAGAAGTATTCCTCAAAAATATGACAAGGTTGTGGCGCAAAGAAAACTTTCGAATGTGGCCGCTGTTTTTTGAATACTGCCTGACGACAATATGGGCCTTCACCTGCCTGGTCGGTTTCATTATTTACGCAGTCCAACTTGCCGGTGTACCGTTAAATATTGAATTGACACATATCGCTGCGACACATACTGCCGGAATATTATTGTGTACGTTATGTTTACTGCAATTTATTGTCAGCCTGATGATCGAGAATCGCTATGAGCATAATCTGACTTCATCGCTTTTCTGGATTATTTGGTTCCCGGTTATTTTCTGGATGCTGAGCCTGGCAACGACATTGGTATCATTTACACGAGTCATGTTGATGCCTAAAAAGCAACGCGCCCGTTGGGTAAGTCCCGATCGCGGGATTCTGAGAGGTTAATATGAACAATTTAATTATTACGACCCGACAATCACCAGTACGTTTACTGGTTGATTATGTTGCCACAACCATCTTGTGGACATTATTTGCGTTGTTCATATTCTTATTCGCCATGGATCTGCTGACGGGTTATTACTGGCAAAGCGAGGCCAGAAGCCGACTTCAGTTCTATTTTTTGCTGGCAGTGGCGAATGCCGTCGTGTTAATTGTCTGGGCGCTGTACAATAAGCTGCGTTTTCAAAAATAGCAGCATCATGCAGCCTACCAATATACGCCGCAAGAATATGCAGAGAGCTTAGCAATACCTGATGAGCTCTATCAGCAACTACAAAAAAGCCACAGGATGAGCGTACACTTCACCAGCCAGGGGCAAATAAAAATGGTTGTTTCAGAAAAAGCGCTAGTCCGGGCATAAACACCCAAAACAAAGCCCGGTTCGCCCGGGCTCTGCACCGATAACACACTTAACTGTAGGCATGCAGCGTACGTTGGCAAAGTGCCGAACGTACGCAGTCCTCTTTACCGAACCGGACGATCCCAACCATTTCATCTTCTTCGAAACGTTCCAGCGCGTCACTTAATCCGGAGCACACGCCGCGAGGCAAATCGCATTGCGTGATATCACCGTTGACGATAACCGTCACGTTCTCCCCGAGGCGGGTTAAAAACATTTTCATTTGCGCGGCAGTCACATTCTGCGCCTCGTCAAGAATGACGACTGCATTTTCAAAGGTACGTCCACGCATATAGGCGAACGGCGCAATTTCCACCTTCCCTATTTCCGGTCGCAGGCAGTACTGCATAAAGGAAGCCCCTAAGCGCCGGACCAGCACGTCGTAGACCGGGCGAAAATAGGGAGCAAACTTTTCTGCGATATCTCCAGGTAAGAAGCCAAGATCTTCATCGGCTTGCAGAACTGGACGGGTGACGATAATCCTGTCGACATCCTTATGTATCAGGGCCTCTGCCGCTTTTGCTGCGCTGATCCAGGTTTTTCCGCACCCGGCTTCGCCCGTGGCGAATATCAGCTGCTTACTCTCAATAGCCTTCAGATAGTGCAATTGCGCTTCATTTCGCGCGAGGATGGGCGAAGTATCGCGACTGTCGCGGGCCATACCAATGGCTTCTACGCCGCCCATCTGCACAAGCGAGGTGACCGATTCTTCTTCACGCTGCTTATGGCTGCGCGAATCCCGTCTCAGCACACGTTTTGCCTCGCGACGAGCTTTGATCACTGCTTTTTGTCTTCCCATGGAGAGCACCTTGAGTTGTTTGTATTCATCACACGCGCCGTTGGCAGCGCGATTATGCGCACGAACATCAGAGGGTTGGCTGCGCCCTTGACGGACACGAGGTTCTGGACGTAATCGCAGCCGTAGAAGGCCAGCACGATGTAGCCCATGAAGAACAGGGTGTTGAGGGCCGGGGCGCACATGGCGCTGACAAGGTAGCTCCAGGTGCCGGGCTTATCGAAATTCTTGACAGCGTTAAAGATAAGGCCGACGCACACGCCCATCAGCACACGCATACCCACACAGAGGATGAAGGTGTTGACGGGGCTGACCTGGAACAGCGCACCGGTCATGGCGGAAGCGCCGGTGACGGCGTCATAGAAGCTCACGGCACCGAACACGCCGCCGAGGATAGCGCCTGCGGCGGGACCCATGGTGATGGCACCCACGGCGATCGGCAGGGTCAAAAAGCTCATGTAAAGCGGGCCTACAGGGACACTGCCCAGGCCGACGGCCTTCATGACCAGCTCAATGGCGACCAGCAGTGCCAGCCGGGTGAGGGTGCGAATGTCATTCTTTTTCATAATTCAGTTTTCCTCCTTGCTGCCGTTCCGCCCTAAATTGTCGGATACGGCGCAAACCTGCCCGTGAAATACACGGGGTCTTTTGTAGAATACAGTCTGAAATATACGGGATGTTTTGTCAGGGAACTCCCGGGGATAGCATTATAAATCAGTAGTGAAGCGGATGCCCGCATCGCGGCGGGCCGTTTCCAGCACACGGCTGACGGCCACCGAGGTGTCCAGCATCCGGCTGCAAAGCTCCATATCCTCGCTCTCGATGGCGCGGGCAAAGGCGTGGAACTCCGCCGCCTGCCGGGGACGGCCTGCGCTGAGGTTGAAGTGCTCTTCCTTGCCCTTATAGGGGTGGAAGGTGACGCCGCCGCAGAAGTTGGCGGTGGATTTCTGGAGCAGATACCCCTTGGTACCCTGAATGATGTACCGGGCCGGGGAACTGCTGTCCTTGGCATTGATGCTCACGGCCTTGAAGCTGCGATACTCCATCGTCAGCACGCCGCTGGTGTCGATGCCCCGGGTGATGTTGGCCGCATAGTGGACCTTGTTGGGCGAGCCGAAGAGGCCCACCACATAGCTGACATTGTAGACGCCCAGGTCCATCAGCGCACCGCCGGCGCAGGCCGGGTCAAAGGACGGCCAGACCTTGCCGGCGCAGAAATCATGATACCGGCTGGAATACTGGCTGAAATTACACTGCACCATCGTGACGGCACCCACCTTGGGCAGCACCTCACGGATCTTGGCGTAGTTGTCCTGATACTGCGTGGTGACAGCCTCGAAGAGGAAGAGCTTTTTGCTCCGGGCCAGCTCGGCCAGCTCTTCGGCCAGCGCCGCCGTGGGGGCCATCGGCTTTTCGACGATGACGTGGCGGCCCGCTTCCAGAGCGGCACGGGTATATTTTACGTGCAGGATATTCGGTACGGCGATATACACAACGTCCACCCAGCTCAGCAGTTCGTCGTAGCTGGTGGTGTGGCGCGGCACACCATACTGGTCGCAGAGGGCCTGTGCTGCACCGGCGCTCCGCTCCGTGCTGCAAAGAGCCTCGACCTTGAAGGGGCTTTCCGGCCCGGTGAGCCAGGGCAGGAACTCCCGGACGATCATGCCTGCGCCGAGAATGCCTAATTTCATCATAAGGTCTCTCCTTTCAGGGCTCAGCCCGCTTTGGCCTCATCGTCCCGGCGGGGACGGCGGTTATTGTGGCTGCGGCGGCGGGGGCTGCTGCCGTTGTTGTAAGGGCGTCTGCCTGCCGGGCGGGGACGGCGGTGTTCACCGTCGCTGCGCGGCTCGTGGTGACGCTCATGCTGCGGCGCATTGAGCTGGTAAAGGAGAGCCAGTCCCTTCAGCAGCAGCTCGGGGTCATAGGTGAGCGGGTGACGGCAGAGCGGGATGACATACTTTGCCAGACCGCCTGTGACCACCAGCGTGGCCGGACGGCCCAGTTCTTCCTCGATGCGCTGAGTGATGCCGTCCAGCAGGACAGCCGTCCCCAGCACAGAGCCGGAGAGCATACACTTCTCGGTATCGACGCCGATCGCGCTTTTGGGCGAAGAAAGATGTACCTGCGGCAGCTGGGCGCACCGCTCCCCCAGCGCCCGCAGACCAGTGGAAAGTCCGGGGCAGATGACGCCGCCCCGGAAGACCTTATTCTCATCTATCACGTTGAACGTGGTGGCGGTGCCGAGGTCTACCGTGACCACCGGCAGGGGGAAATTCGCCGCCGCGTAGGCCGCATCCACAAGGCGGTCCTTGCCGACGGCGTGAGGGTCAGGCACCCCCATCGTGAGGCCGGTGCGGATGTCGGGCGAAACGATGACCGGCTTTTTGCCGGTGTAGTGGCGGGCGCACTCGGCCAGCGCCCCCGTGATCTGGGGGACGACGCTGGTGAGGACAGCGCCCTCGAAGCGGATGGGCTTTTCCGGCTGTCTCCGATGAGAGAACACCTTTTCCATCTCGGCACGGTACTCCGCCGCTGTGCGGGTGCGCACCGTGTCCATGTGGGCCACAAAGCATACACGTCCGTCCCGGATGCCCCCGAGGGCGACGGTGGTGTTGCCTATGTCAATGGCTAAAATCATAATTCAGTTCCTCGCAGGGTCGAACCTCTCCGCAAAAGGCTCCCCCTCTGGGGGAGCTGGCGCGAAGCGCCTGAGAGGGCAAGGCCAGTACGACAGAACTCATACACAACGATAAGCAGACTTTTTGTCAGAGCGATGCTGTCGCCGTGTCTGCGGTTTCCTGTCAGCGTCCTTGCCCTCTCCGTCACCTTCGGTGACACCTCTCCCAAAGGGAGAGGCTTGTGTGCGCCAGCGCTGACAGAGAGCTTTTTTGTATAAGTCAAGCTGTATTTTACCGCATTTTGGGCCAAAATACAACCCCCATCAAAGATTTTGTTGTGCTCTGGGCCGTTTTGCATTATACTGTAGTTATATTATCCCTATTTATAGGAGGTATTTTGGATGGATCTGAAGGGAAAATGCGTCCTTCTGGGCGTCAGCGGCGGCATTGCCGCCTATAAAATGGCCAATGTGGCCAGCGCACTGCGCAAGCTGGGGGCCGACGTGGAGGTCATCATGACCAGAAACGCCACCCAGTTCATCACCCCTGTCACGTTCGAGACCCTGACAGGCCACAAGTGCATGGTGGACACCTTCGACCGGGATTTCAAGTTCGAAGTCACCCATATCTCGCTGGCAAAGAAGGCCGACGTCATCCTCGTGGCCCCGGCCACCGCCAATGTCATCGCCAAGATGGCCCACGGCATCGCCGACGATATGCTCACCACCGTCGTTCTCGCGGCCAAGTGTCCTAAACTCGTCTCCCCTGCCATGAACACCGGGATGCTGGAGAACCCCATCACCCAGGACAACATCGCCACACTGGAAAAGTACGGCTTCACGGTCATCCCCTCTGAGAGCGGCGTACTGGCCTGCAAGGACGTGGGCAGCGGACGCCTGCCGAAAGAGGATGTCCTGCTGGACTACATCTTCCGCGCCATCGCAAAGCCGAAGGACCTCGCCGGTCTGCGCATTGCCGTCACGGCCGGCCCCACCCAGGAGCCGCTGGACCCTGTGCGCTACCTGACCAACCACTCCACCGGCAAGATGGGCTATGCCGTGGCCCGTGCCGCCGCGATGCGGGGTGCCGAAGTCACCCTCATCCACGGCCCGACGGCCCTGCAGCCGGTGCGGTTCACCGAGGATGTCCCCATCACGACAGCCCAGCAGATGTACGAGGCCGTGACCAGCCGCTTCGACGAGATGGACGTTCTGGTCATGGCCGCTGCCGTGGCCGATTACCGCCCCGCCGCCGTGGCCGACGACAAGATCAAGAAGAAGGACGGCGACCTCTCCATCGCCGTGGAGCGGACGCCCGACATCCTCGGCACCATCGGCCCCAAAAAGAAGGGCCAGTTCCTCTGCGGCTTCTCGATGGAAACGCGGGATATGCTGGCCAACTCCTCGGCCAAGCTCGAGAAAAAGAACCTCGACATGGTGGTGGCCAACAATCTGAAGGTGGCCGGTGCCGGGTTTGGTGTGGATACCAATGTTGTCACCTTCATCACGCCGGACGGCGCCCGCGAACTGCCCCTGATGAGCAAGGATGATGTGGCGGATGCCATTCTGGATGAGATCCTGAAACGCAGAAAATAAGCTTCAAGACGCAAAAAGTGCTCTGCCGGCCGGCAGAGCACTTTTCCGTTATACAGAGATTTACTTGGTGCCGTAGATACGGTCGCCTGCGTCGCCCAGGCCGGGGACGATGTAGCCGTTCTCGTTCAGGTGGTCGTCCTGTGCGCCGAGGTAGATGTCCACATCGGGATGTGCCTCGTGCAGGGCCTTGATGCCTTCCGGAGCAGCGATGAGGCCGATGAACTTGATGTGCTTTGCGCCGTGCTTCTTGATCTGGGTGATGGCGTCGATGGCGCTGCCGCCGGTAGCCAGCATCGGGTCAAGCACCAGAACGTCGCGCTCGGCGATGTCCTTCGGCAGCTTGCAGAAATACTCCACGGGCTGCAGGGTCTCCTCGTCGCGGTACAGGCCGATGAAGCCGACCTTAGCGGCGGGCAGCAGGGTCAGCATACCATCCAGCATACCCATGCCGGCGCGGAGGATCGGCACCAGAGCCAGCTTGCGGCCTGCCAGCACCTTGGTCTTTGCCATGGTGATGGGAGTCTCGATCTCCACCTCTTCCAGAGGCAGGTCACGGGTAGCCTCATAGCACAGCAGAGTGGCGATCTCGCCCACGAGGTCACGGAACTCCTTGGTGCCGGTCTGCTTGTTGCGCAGAATGCTCAGTTTGTGCTGCAGCAGCGGATGCTCAACGATCATAGGGGTCATAATACACTCTCCTTATATTGTGAATAGATATTGGAATACTAAGGTTTACCGATTCTCGATCGCCATCAGCTTTGCGATGCGCTTCTCGTGGCGGCCGCCCTCGAACTCGGTGTTGAGGAAGATGTCCACCAGCTGGCAGGCGAGGCCGGGGCCGACGACACGGCCGCCCATGCACAGAGCGTTGGCGTCGTTGTGGCGGCGGGTATACTCGCAGCTGAAGCTGTCAGAGCAGCAGCAGGCACGGATGCCCTTGACCTTGTTTGCGGCCATGCTGATGCCCACACCGGTGCCGCAGAACAGCAGCGCCTTGCTGCACTGGCCGCTCACCACGGCATCGCAGGCAGGCAGAGCCATGTCAGGGTAGTCCACGCTGGCGGTGCTGTGGGTGCCGAAGTCGATGTACTCCAACCCCAGCTCGTCCAGATGGGCCTTGACGGCCTCTTTCAGTTCAAATCCGCCATGGTCGGCGGCAAGTGCGATGGGTTTCGTCATTGGTGTTGATCCTTTCCCTTTGCAGTATCTTCCGGTATTTCGGTACGGGCAGCTTCTGCGGCCAGACGCTCGGCCCGCTCCCGCTCGGCCTGGCTCAGCCGGTGATAATCCGGCAGCAGAGCCTCGGGCAGGACGGCTTCGCCCCGCTGAGCCATCTGCTCTGCCACATAGGCCACCGCAGCGGCACGGCCATTGCGGAGAGCCGGCGGTACACAGAGCACGCCCGGGACATTGCCATATTTATTATAGCACAGAGCTGCGCCATCACCAACAAAAAACAGAGGCTTTTTGCAATTTTCTACAAACTCGGCCAGGTCGGCCACGGCGCGGGCATCGTCGTCCATCAGACGCTCGTGGGTCTCAAGGTCGAAAGCCGCGCTGTACACCTGCGCACGGCGGGCATCCAGCGCGCAGAGCACGGTGCCGCAGCCGGTGTGGGCCGCCGCCAGCGCTTCCAGCGTGGACACCGGGGCGCAGAGCGTCTCCCGGGGGAAGGCCAGACCCTTCACCGCCGCCAGCCCGATGCGCAGGCCGGTAAAGCTGCCGGGGCCGGCATTGACGCCGTAGAGGTCGATGTCCTTGCAGCCCATGCCGCAGAGTTTGAGACAGTTGTCGATGAGGGGCATCAGGGTCTCGCTGTGGGTCATGCCCGCGTCGAGATAGCACTCGTAGAGCAGGCGGTCGTCCTGCAGCAGGGCCACGCCCACGGTCTTGCCCGCCGTATCCACGGCTAAGATGTTCATACTTCCACCCCCTCGATGGTGATGCGGCGGGTGGTGTCGTCCACCCGCTCGATGTTGATGTGGATGGGGTCTTCCAGCGCCAGCAGGTCGGCAAAGTTCTCGCTCCACTCTGCCGCCACCACAGCGCCCTCATCCAGATAGTCGTAGAACCCTGCCGCGCACAAATCGTTCTCCGTGGAGATGCGGTACAAATCAAAGTGCGCGAAAGGCCGCGGCCCGCGGTAATAGTTCACGATGGCGAACGTCGGGCTGCTGACCGGGTCGGTGCAGCCGAGACCTCTGGCAATGCCCTCGCAGAAGGCCGTCTTGCCCGCGCCAAGCCCGCCGGTAAAGGCGATGAGCGCCCCGGGCGCAAGATGCCGCGCCACCTGCGCCCCCAGCGCCACCGTCTCCTCGCGGGAGTGGGTGATAAATTCAGACATGGGTATCCTACCTCATATGCGTTTCTATAAAAAAGGGACGGCAGAGTCCTGCCGTCCTGTTCTGCCGTCCCTTAGTATAAACTATTTCTGTCAAAAGTGCAACGCTCAGGCCGCGCTTTCGAGCACATCGGCCAGCATATCTTCCGCAGCCTCCGCGCGTTCCTCGAGCGAGAAGTTTTCCGGCACATTCAGCCGGGCGTTCTCGTCACCGTAGAGCACCAGATACGCTGCGGCGGCGTGGGGGCGGCGTCCGCCCTGCTCCGTATACCAGATGATGTCGTTCTCGCCGTAGGTATCCTTCGCGTGGGCCAGCGCCCTGCCGATGGTCTGTCCCATTGCAAGATGGTTGACAGTATCCCAGAGCATACTGCGGGAGTAGACCGTGTAGACGTTGTTCACATAGCCCAGCACAGTCCGTGCGCCGCCCGCCAGCAGCGCTTCGGCCATCGACTCATCCACGCTGTTCGTGACGCCCAGGAACTCACAGGTCTCGGAGTAGATGATGGTATTGCTGAGCTGGCCCGAGCGGTACGCATTGCGGAAGAAATCCGCTGTGACGCAGTAAAGGCCGTTGAGCTTGATGATGCGGTGAGCCAGCAGGTCAAAGCCGTAGATGATGTCTTTGTACAGCGTGGACGCTTCTGTCAGCAGGATGATGGGCTCGGTCCGGGTGTGCTTCCGGAACGTACCGTAGCTGTAAGTATAGTAGGCACCGTGGGCGCTCAGGATGCACAGATCGTATTTGTTCATCCGGCGCAGGTCCGACAGGGTCACCCGGGTGTTCATCGTCGTGCGCAGGCCCATGCCTTCCCAGAAGCCCTGCATATAGGAATAATACGGAAAGCGGGAGCTGTTCACCGTATTATCGAAGGCATAATAAATAGCGGCACGGCCGATCGTCTCAGGCAGAGCGTTCTCCCGGTACTGCCGGGCCTCCGCAGCCTGCCGGACATCGTCGGTCAGGGGCATCTCGGCGGTGCGGGGAGTGCATTGAGCAATGTCCCTCGGGGCGCGCAGGCCGTTGTTTCCGGCGTCAAAGGTCATCTCGTCCAGCTCGTCGGGCAGAGTGAGCAGGATGCCGCCCAGCACGCCGCAGCGGTAGGTAAAGCTGACCATCCCGTTCTCCTCGTCGGTGCGGATGGAGTCCCGGCGCACCAGCCCCTTCCGGGCCAGCTCATCCAGCTCCGCAAGGGCCGCGGTGAGCCGTTCTTCCCGGGGCATCTGCTCGTATTCGTCGCTGCCGGTCAGGGCCGTCACAGCGGCGTCCGCCTGCTGCATCTCGGCGGCATCGTCCGTAGTGAGGGCGGACTTTGCCGTATCCTGCACCACGCCCGCTCCGTCTGCCGCCCATGCGGCGGGAGCCAGCACAGCCGTCAGCACCAGTGCCAGTGCGCAGACCGCGCACAAAATTCGATGGCGTTGTTCCTTCATGTAAAAACTGTTCCTCCAAGAACGCCGGGGACCGGCCATTTACCGCCCCGGTACGTTTCATTTTAGAGGGCATATCGGCCTTTGTCAAGCGTTCTGCGCCGATTTTGCAAAGCTGTCACAACCGTCCATCTTGCGCGCCTCTCTCCCCTGCTGTATAATAAGGTATATTGGGGGATCATGCCCGGCTGTGAGGCGGGGTTTCGAGGAAGCTGTTTTCGTAAGCGGAGTGCAACGCTTAGAAAACGGCTTCCCAAGGATACAGAAAGGTGGTGCTTTTTTGGAAAGCATTCAGCGATATTGGAAACGGACAGACAAGATGTACCTGCTGCTCTGCCTGTTCAGCAGCGCGATGGCGGTGCTGGCGCTGTCGTCGTGGGCGGCAAAGCAGGGCAGCGGCTTTGCCGTGGATGAGCTCACCGGCCAGATCACCGGCATCGGCGACTACCGCCGGGCCGTGGTGCAGGCGGGTGCAGCGGCCATCGGCATCCTGGTGGCCATCCTTCTGTCCAACATCGACTACCGCAGCCTCGTCAATGTCTGGCCCGTCCATGTGGTGCTCACATGGGGCCTCGTGCTGCCCACGCTGGTCATCCGCAACGTGACCATCGGCCCGCTGACCATCGGCTACAACGCGGGCGACACCGACAACTATTCCTGGTACAAGCTGGGCGGCTTCACCTTCCAGCCTACCGAGCTGGCAAAGATAAGCTTCATCCTCACCTTCGCCATGCATCTGAACAATGTCCGCAGCCGCCTCAACGAGCCGAAAGAGCTGGGCAAGCTGCTGCTCCATCTCTTCGTGCCGATCGGTATCATCCATATCCAGGGTGACGACGGCACGGCCATCATCTACGGCATCATCGGCTGCTGTATGCTCTTTGCCGCCGGGCTGAGCTGGAAGTATATCATCGGGGCCTTCGCTGCCCTCGCAGCGGCGGCAGCGGTGGTCTTCGCCTTCTTCAGCGACAAGATCGGCAAGGGCTACCAGTGGTACCGCATCCTTGCGGTCATCGACCCCAACAACGAGACGGGCTGGGCGCCCAGCGAGACGATCTGGAAGAACATTGTCTACCAGCAGCAGCGGGGCGAGATCGCCATCGGCTCGGGCGGCATCTTCGGCAACGGCTTCTTCGGCGGCCGCTACTACAGCGTCCCCAACGCCCACAATGACTTCATCTTCAGCTGGATCGGCAACGCGGCAGGCTTCGTGGGCTGCTGCGTGGTGCTGGGCGTGCTGCTGGCCATCATCATCAAGACCTTCGCCACCGGAGCGTGCAGCGAGGATATGCTGGGCTCCTTCATCTGCGCCGGCATCGGCGGCGCGTTCATGGCCCAGATATTCGTCAATGTCGGCATGAACCTCCGCCTCCTGCCGGTCATCGGCGTCACCCTGCCCTTCTACTCGGCGGGCGGCAGCTCGGTGCTCATGCTGTATATCTGCGTGGGGCTGGTGCTGTCGGTGTATATGCACAATACGAAAAAACTGTTTGGTTAAGTCTCTCTCCGAACAGGCGCTGCCCTTCAGCGCCTGTTTTTATTTTCCGGCCAAATCTCCAAAAGTCTTGTAACACGACAGAAGTCGTGATAGAATATTCAAGTATTTTATCTATATTCTTTTGACTTTTTCAGGAGGTCCCATGAAGCATCATTCTCTCTCCAAAGTCCTCAAGCGCCTCGCCTGCGTGCTGGCGGCGCTGGTCATCGCGCTGGCCGTTGCCGTGTTTGCCCTCTGGCACAACGAGCTGGCCACTCTCTCGTCCCTCAAAAAGCTCTCCGACCGCAACGAAGCCCACCGCGACGGTGCTGTTTATCAGCTCAACGTCTCGGGCGGCTACTACTTCGACGATTTCCTGGCTCAGGGCGGCGCATCCACTGACTCTGAGCTCATCTCCTTCATCACCCAGAGCATCACCAAGGGCATCATCCCCATGAACATCAAGACCAGCACCATCGCCTGCTCGGCCTTTACCGCAGACACCCAGAGCGGCGACCGGGTCTTTGGCCGCAACTACGACTTCTCGGCCACCAACACCGCCATCGTCTACACGAACCCCGGTAAGGGTCGTCACGCCTCCTACTCCACCATCGACCTGAGCTTCCTCGGCCTCGACAAGGACAAGGACGTAGAGAGCCTCGGTCAGAAGATCCTGACCCTCGCGGCCCCCTATGTGCCGCTGGACGGCGTCAACGACGCCGGTGTGGCCTGCGGCATCTTCATGTCCTATCAGGGCGAGGGCAAAGGCACCCCCACCGACACCCAGACCGACAAGCCCGACCTCACCTCCACCACCCTGCTCCGGCTCATCCTCGACTACGCCGACTCGGTGGAGGACGCTGTGGCGCTGGCTGAGCAGTACGACCTTCACGACTCGGCAAGCAGCTGCTTCCACTACATGGTGGCCGACTCCACCGGCCGCAGCGCCGTCCTCGAGTGGGTGGGTGCTGATGCCGACCACGACACCGACGGCTCTCAGCGTCAGCTGAACGTCCTCTGGAACGACACCGACGCCCTCTCCGATTCCTCCGACTGGCAGGTGGTGACCAACTTCATCAAGACCCCCGGCTACTACGACGGCACTACCGTCGAGATGAAGGGCCTCGACCGCTACGAGCACCTTGCGGCTGCCCTGCGCCAGACCAACGGCGTCGTGGCTGACAAGAACGCTGCCATGGACCTGCTGGCCTCGGTGGGCCGCCGCACCTGGAACAACGACGACTCCAACACCAACACCGTCCACAGCGTGGTCTACGATCTGACGGATCAGTCTGTTCTCTGGGTCGGCAATGAGCACTACGGCGAGGATGGCTATACATTTGAGTTTCAGCTTGCTTCGTAAATCTATATAAAGGGCTTGGCGGTGTGAGCCCTCTGTTTCATCCTGTGCCCCCTCCCGGTGTTCTCCGGGAGGGGGCTTTTTTCCAACTTCCGGCGTATAACCCCGTCAAATTCCCCGGTTTTATCCAATTATCTTAGGCAAAACGATGATTTTGTAAAAAGCCCTTGAAATAATTGAAATGCCCCCCATTTGTTAGACAGTATGGTATACTGTTTAGGAAATGGGGTG
>OODO01001759.1_pt1 | contig 13436 bp, 12 predicted proteins | sample 1671261 | NCBI WGS metagenome assembly OODO01 (sample SAMN06348138, study PRJEB24527) | human gut metagenome | biome: human gut; feature: ankylosing spondylitis patient; material: feces | host: Homo sapiens | place: China | collected 2015-10 | reverse complement strand
TACAAGACGGAACAGACAAACTGTAATTGATTTATTTAGATATAGGAGACTTCACATCATGAACAGAAAATACCGCAAGACTGTCATCGCCGGCAACTGGAAGATGAACAAGACCCCGACCGAGACGAAGGCCTTCATGACCGAGTTCAAGACCATCATGCCGCGCGGCCGCTGGTGCGACGTTGCGCTGTGCGTGCCTGCCGTCTGCATTCCGGCAGCTGTGCGCGCCATGCGGGAAACGCGTATCGGCATCGGCGCTGAAAACTGCAACGCCAACGCTTCCGGCGCTTACACCGGCGAGATCGCGGCCAACATGCTGCTCGACGCCGGCTGCAAGTACGTCATCCTCGGCCATTCCGAGCGCCGCGCCATGGGCGAGACGAATGCGGATGTCAACGCGAAGGTTCTTGCAGCCCTCGAAAACGGCCTGATCCCCATCATGTGCGTCGGCGAAAGCCTTGAGCAGCGCGAGGCGGGCATCACCGAGGAATGGATCACCATGCAGATCAAGACCGGCCTTGCCTCTATCGGCGAGGACAAGATCCGCAAGATGATCATCGCCTACGAGCCCATCTGGGCCATCGGCACTGGCAAGACCGCAACGCCGGAGCAGGCCGAAGAGGTCTGTGAGCACATCCGTGCGGTCATCCGCAAGCTTTACGGCGCAAAGGTCGCCCGTGCGATTTCCATCCTCTACGGCGGCTCCATGAACGAAAAGAACGCCTATGACCTGCTGGCCCAGCCCGATATCGACGGCGGCCTCATCGGCGGCGCTTCCCTCGTCCCCGAGAAGTTCGTCAAGATCATTGAGGCTGCCAACCAGCCGACGATCTGATCGCTGTACGCTGTGCATAAATACGCCCCACTGCCATTTGAGCAGTGGGGCGTTGATTTTTCTGCGGGCAAACTCATCCGAGTGTCAAACTGCGGATTTTCTGCCGCAGCGGAAGAATGCGGGCCGGCGCGACGGAGAGTTCGTCCACACCCATGCGCAAAAACGCTTCGGTCAGGTCTTCATCCGCGGCAAGTTCGCCGCAGATCCCGACGCTGCACCTCGCCTGATGCGCGCATTCGACAGTATGACGGATCGCGCGCAGAATGGCCGGGTGATGCGGGTCGCAGAATGGGGCCAGATTCGGGTTCTGCCGGTCCATAGCCAGCAGATACTGCGTCAGATCGTTCGTGCCGATGGAGAAAAAATCGACCTCGCCTGCAAGTTCGCCGCTCATAAACACGGCCGCAGGCGTCTCGATCATTACGCCGATGCGGTACGGGCCGAAGCGCTCCCCGCGTGCAATGAGTACGTCCTCCGCGTCCGCCAGCGCCTGCTTCAGCCGGTGCAGTTCATCCGGGCCTGTCACCATCGGGAACATGACCCCGACGTTCCCGTAGCGCGACGCACGCAGAATGGCGCACAGCTGCGTCTGGAACAGGATGGGCCGCGTCAGGCACAGGCGGATCGCCCGCAGGCCGAGCGCGGGATTGTCCTCCGGCGGCATATCAAAATAATCGGCCTGCTTGTCCGCGCCGATGTCCAGCGTGCGGATGATAATTTCCCGGCCATCCATGGCCTGCACGATTGTTTTGTAGCTTTCAAACAGTTCGTCCTCAGTCGGATAGGTGCTGCGGCCCAGATACAGAAATTCGCTTCTGAGCAGGCCTACGCCCTCCGCGCCGCTCTCCTGCAGCAGCGGCAAATCGTCCGTGCCCGCGATATTGGCGTAGAGCCGGATGGAATGTCCATCCTGCGTGACACTTGGAGCGGAGACAAGCTGCCGGAGCGCTTCGCGCTGCGCCTGCTGCGCAGCGATTTTCGCTGTTGCTTCAGCCAGCATCTGTTCGTTCGGGTCGAGCGTCAGCGTTCCCGCAAAGCCATCCAGAATTGCCGTATGTCCGTGCAGTTCAGCTGACACAGGCAGTTGCGAAACAGCCGGGACGCCAAGTGTCCGCGCCAGAATGCCCGTATGGGAGTTCGCTGCGCCGCGCGCAGTCAGCATGCCGCGCACAAATCCGCGCGGAAACTGCACGGTTTGACTGGGCGTGAGTTCTTCGGCAGCAATGAGGCAGGGTTCGGGAATACTATGCTCCGCTTCGCCGTTTAACATGCGGCAGATGCGGGCAGCGACGTCCCGGACATCGGCGGCGCGTTCGCGCATATAATCGTCGTCCATGCCGGAAAACATGGCTGCGCACTGCTCTCCCGCCTGCCGGACGGCCTCGGACGCCTCCGCGCCGTCTGCGATTGCCTCTGAAACGAGATCGGTAAAGTCCTCGTCCTCAGCCATCAGCTGGTGGACAGAGAAAATCTCCGCGTCCTTTTCGCCAAGTTCTGCTTTGGCCTTTTCATAGAGCGCGCCGAGCGCGTCTATGGCCTGCTGCTGTGCGGCTGCGAAGCGCGCCTGCTCCTCCTGTGGGGAGCCTGCCTGCCGGACGACAGTTTCCTGCGTGCCGAGAAAGATGATTTTCCCCGCGGCAAGACCCTGTGAGATGGGAAGTCCGGTGAATACCTGCATGGCCGCGTCCTCAGGCGTTTTCGAGGAATTGCACCTGCAATTCCGCAAACGCCTTGTCCTCGTCCGGGCCGTCGATGGTGACGGTGACGGTCTGGCCCTGCTTGATGCCAAGCCCCATCACAGCCATCAGCCGCGTCAGCTGCGCGGACTTTTCCCCGCAGGAGATCGTAACTTTGCTGGCATATGCCTTTGCTGCACGCACAAGCGCGCCCGCGGGACGCGCATGAAAGCCCATGGGGTCCTGAATGGTGTATTGAAATTCTTTCATATAGAGACTCCTTGTGAAACAATGAACGTCCGCTGTTCTGTCCGCCCAGCAGTAAGGGGGTATCGGATTATTGAAAATCCTCGGCGAGTCCGAATGCACCTGCTCATGGGGGCATCGGCCCCTACAAAACAGATGCGTATTTCACGCTGCTTCTTTTTATTACGACAGCTTTTTCAGTTCCCGCACATCGGGAAGTTCGTCCATGATCTCCTCGAGGCTGCTGCCTGCGATGGCGCTGACGGTTGCAGCGACTGCGCCCTCGACCAGCGGGCAGTCGGCCAGAATAAGTTTCCGCTCCGGCATGGCCTCGAGCACCATTTCCGCCGTCATGACGGCGGACCCCATATCCATGAGCACGATCACACCGTCGTCTGAGTAAATTTCCTCGATGGCGTTTGCAATTTTTTCATAGCTTGTGCCGAAACCGCCGTCCTCCAGACCGCCGGCGGCCCGGATGGGGACGCCGTCAGCCATCATTTTTGTCAGTTCGACCACGCCGTCAGCCAGCGTTTGACTGTGCGAAACGATCACAAATCCGACCATAGCCGCACCTCACACACGTTCGGCCACGACCTTCAGCATCGTGGTGAACGACGTCGCGCCGGGGTCCTGGTGGCCGAGACTGCGCTCGCCGAGATAGCTTGCGCGGCCCTTGGTGGCGATGATGGTCTTGGTATACGCAACGCCCTGCTCTGCCGCGGCCACGCCGTCCACCAGCGCATCCTTCGCGCTCTTTCCCGCGTCCAGCGCCGCTTTTACCGCATTACGCGCGGGAATCATGGCATCCAGCATCGTCTTTTCTCCGGCCACGGACTTGCCGCGCAGCTGCACGCCCGTGACGAATGCGTCCAGGATCGTGACCAGGTCCTGCGCATCCAGTTCCGTCTTTCCGGCAAGCGCTTTGCCTGCCTGCATGAACGCCGTTCCGTACAGCGGGCCGGAAGCCCCGCCGACCGTGGACACAAGCGCCATGCCGGCAGTTTTGAGCATCGTGCCGATGTCCTTGCCCTCCATCATCGGGCGCTTCTTTTCAATCTCGGCGAAGCCGCGCGCCAAATTGATGCCATGGTCGCCGTCGCCGATAACGTTGTCGAGTTCCGTGAGAAAAAGTTTTTCCTCCGTGATCTTCTCGCCGACGGCGTGTAAGATCTCCAATACCTGTTCCTGATTGACCATAACGGTTCTCCTTTGCGTTTGGGTTTATGCCTTGAATGCGATGGTGTCCGCGTGCGCATCCAGAAGCGCTTTCATTTCGTCGTCCAGCCGCAGCAAGGACACGGAGAAGCCCTCCATTTCAAGAGACGTCATATATTCGCCTACGAAGGTCTTGTAGACCTTGATACCCTTCTCGGCCAGCACGTCGGCAACATGGTTGTTGATGATAAACAGTTCCATCAGCGGCGTCGCGCCGGAGGAGTTGACCATAACAGCGACTTCGCGTCCGGTGTAATCGATATCGGCCAGAATTTTGTCCAGAATATGATCGACGATCTCGTCTGCCGGGCGAAGCTTTTCCTTGTGTGTGCCGGGTTCGCCGTGGATGCCGATGCCGACCTCCATCTCGTCCTCACCGAGTTCAAAGCCGGGCTTACCCGCCGCCGGAACCGTGCAGGGACGAATGGCGACGCCCATGGTACGCACGTTGTCCACAACCTTCTGCGCCACGCGCTGAACCTCTTCCAGTTCCGCGCCCTGCTCTGCCTTTGCACCTGCGATCTTGTGGACAAAAACCGTGCCCGCTACGCCGCGGCGGCCGACAGTATAGAGACTGCCATCGACGGCAACGTCGTCGTTGACGACGACCTGCGCGACCTTGATATCGTCCATCTGCGCCATTTCACCGGCCATTTCAAAGTTCATCACGTCGCCGGTATAGTTCTTGATGACCATCAGCACGCCCTTGTCGGTTGCGATGGCCTTGATGCCCTCATAGATCTGATCCGGCGTGGGAGAGGTAAAGACTGCGCCCGCGACTGCCGCGTCCAGCATGCCCGTGCCGACGTAGCCGCCGTGTGCCGGTTCGTGACCGGAGCCGCCGCCGGAGATCAGCGCGACCTTTCCTTCTTTCTTTTCCGTCCGCACGACCACGTTTCCGCACTCCAGCTTGCGTACATACTGCGGATACGCCTTGACCATGCCCTGAATCATCTGATCCTCTACAAGCTCGACCTGGTTGATGAATTTTTTCATGTTTTCGTCCTCCTGTCAGTTTGCTGCATCAAATCCTACCAGCCCCAGCTTACCACACTTCTTTGGATGAATCAATAGTTTCTGCTCCGTAAAACACGCCGTATTTGTCTATGACGCACAATTATTTGACAGTTTCTGAAAACTGTACAAAAAGTTTTTGCTTTCGTGCAGGGCTTGACCGCGGGGCTGGATTTGTTTATAGTATAGAGTATGAATACCACGCAGGGGGCGGCGGAGATATACTTCGTGTATTCCGCCGGCGGCGGTTTCCACACTTCTGACGGAAAGGAACGCAGACAGCATGTACGAAATCACCTTCCAATTTGAAAACGGCGCACAGGAGGTCAAATTCTCCGCCGCGCCCGGCAGCACCATTTTGGAGGCTGCAAAATCGGCCAATGTCGCCATCGACGCGCCCTGCAACGGCAACGGCTCGTGCGGCAAGTGCCGCGTGAAACTCGTTTCCGGCGAGGTCACAGGCGTGCAGACCGGCCACATCTCCGACGAGGACTATGCCGCGGGCTGGCGTCTGAGTTGCTCAACGAAGCCAGCCGGAGACATTACCGTGCTCGTCCCTGACATCGCCTCGGCCTATCAGAGCCGCATGAAGACGGCAGACCTGTCCTCCGGCGAGGAGATTGCGATTTTCAATCAACTTCAACAGGATGTGCGGGCCGCAGGCGTGGACTTCACGAACGACTTTGTGCAGGCGGTCCTTACGCTGGACGAGCCGACGCTCGACGACACCATGCCGGATACCGAGCGCCTTGCACGCTTTGCACAGGACGTATTCGACGGCTGCACAGAAGTTAAACTTACTTATCACACCGTCAAAAAGCTTGCCAAGACGCTGCGCGAGGCCAATTTCAAGGTGCAGATCGCCGGTACGCTGACAGATGGCGTGCTGACCATCATGGACGTATCCGAAAAAGAAGACGCGCCGCTTTACGGCTGCGCCATCGATATCGGCACCACGACCGTCACGGGCGTGCTCATGGATTTAAAGACCGGCACGCTGACGGCCAAGGCTTCTGCGGGCAACGGCCAGATCCGCTACGGCGCGGATGTCATCAACCGCATCGTTGAGCAGGGCAAGCCCGGCGGCACGAAGCGGCTGCAGGACGCGATTTTAAAGGAAACGCTGCTGCCGCTCGTTGCGGCGATGTGTAAATCGGCGGGCATTTCCGTCTCGCGTGTGTTCCGCGTCTGCATCGCGTCGAACACGACGATGAACCATCTGCTTCTGGGCGTGGACGCGAACCCCGTGCGCATGGAGCCGTATATCCCGACGTTTTTCCAGTGGCGTGGCATGACGGCCAAGGATCTCGGCTTCCCGGCCAACCCGGACGCGGAAATTTTGCTGGCGCCGAACATCGGCTCATATGTTGGCGGCGATATCACCGCAGGTGCATTCACGAGCCTTATCTGGGATAAGGACGAATTTTCGCTCTTCATCGACCTCGGCACGAACGGCGAGTTGGTCTTCGGCAACCGCGATTTCATGATGTCCTGCGCCTGCTCGGCAGGCCCAGCGTTTGAGGGCGGCGATATCTCCTGCGGCATGCGTGCAACAGACGGTGCGGTCGAATCCGTGAAGATTGACAAGGATACAATGGAGCCTACGCTCGGCATCGTCGGCCCGGAGGGCCAGAAGCCCGTCGGCATCTGCGGCTCCGGCATCATCGATGTCATTGCAGAACTTTACCGCACGTCCATCATCTCCTCCAAGGGTCAGTTTGTCCGCACCGGTAAGCGCGTCGCGCACGACGAGCACGGCATGGGCCGCTATATTCTGGCCACTGCGGCCGAATCGGAGACGGGCCGCGAAATTTCCATCACGGAAGTGGATATCGACTCGTTCATCCGTGCGAAGGCCGCGATTTTCTCCGCCATCAATATTATGCTTTCCAGTCTTGACATGGACGTGAGCGTTCTGTCGCATGTATACGTTGCGGGCGGCATCGGCTCGGGCATTAACATGGAAAACGCCGTGCGCATCGGCATGCTGCCGGATATCGACCGGGAACTGTTCGAGTATCTGGGCAACACGTCGCTCTCCGGTGCCTACGCCATGGTGCGGTCGGATTGCGCAGTCAATAAGGTCGATGAACTGGCGTCCAACATGACCTATATGGAGCTTTCCACAAACCCGAGATACATGGATGAATTCGTCGCGGCGTGTTTCCTGCCGCACACCAGCCGGGAACTGTTCCCGTCGAGCATTCAGGAGTAAATTTTTATGCAGGTACAGAACAACAAGGAAGAAGTCCCGTTTGCCCATTATGAGGAAAAATTCGCCTCGCTCGACCCGCAGGAAGCAGCCATGCGCTGCGGTGTCCCGTTTGAAAGCGGCCGGTTCACTGTGACGCTGCTGGGCACGGCGTATCAGATTGCATGGCCCAAGTATGCCATCTCGTCCGAGGACGAAGCGGCGTTCGCGCTGAAGAACCTGCCGTGCCAGACGTTTTTGCTGCGCTTCCTGATCGAAGGCCGCGCGGCGGAGCCGTCCGGCGGCTATAAGACGTTCCGCGAAATGCCGTGGGGCGAGATGTATATCGGGCCGTACACCGGACGGGTTTTGACACGGGCAGCGTTCACATTCGGCACGCGGGTCGAAAAATTTCGCGCGGCCTGCGAAGCCATGGGTGCGCTGGCGATCCCGCACGGCGACGCGGGCTTCCAGTTTGATTTCTTAGGCGGCTACCGGATGCAGATCATGGTCTACGCCGGAGACGAAGAATTCCCGCCCAGCAGTCAGGTTCTGTACTCGGACAACTTTGAAACCGGCTTCGCCGCCGAAGACCGCGTCGTCGCGGGCGATATCCTGATCTCGGCGATCAAGGCGAGGATGTAGGGCAACCGTATGGGCCTCCCCTGAAAGGGGAGGTGGCTCGGCGAAGCCGAGACGGAGAGGTTTTGCAGTAGGGTATTTCGATTTTGTGTGATTCTTCGGCAAATCCGTATGCGCTTGCGCATTCGTTTGTAGGGGCCGATGCCTACATCGGCCCGGCAGTACATGCCGCTTTTTACGAAAATCTTCGGCGAATTCGCAACTTCCCTAGGGGCCGATGTGGGCATCGGCCCCTACAATCAATGGGGTGGGTGCTTACGGATTTGCCTGATAGCGCTGATACAAATGAAACAGGGAGAAATAAAAAATGGCATTTCAATATCTCGGCCTGCGGGCCAAGCTGGAGCATGTGGACGTCATGGACGAAGAGGTGAACCGGCAGCTAGTGCGGCTGCAGCAGCAGAGCCAGCGTCGGACGCCCGTTTTCGACCGTCCTTCGCAGAACGGAGACGAACTGGTGCTCGACTATGCAGGCTTTGCGGACGGCAAACAGTTTGCGGGCGGTACGGCGGAAAAGCAGACGCTTGTGCTCGGCAGCAATACGTTTATTCCCGGCTTTGAAGCGCAGCTTCTGGGCAAGAACCCCGGCGACGATGTGACCGTGCACGTCACGTTCCCGACTGCATATCACGCACCGGAACTGGCGGGTAAGGATGCGGAGTTCCGCTGCCATATCCACGAGATCCGCACTGTCGCGCCCTATGCACTGGACGATGTTTTTGCGAAAGAGGTCGGACAGTGCGAAACGATGGCGGAAATGCGCGAAAATATGCGCAAAAGTCTTGAGAATTATTATGCCGAACGCGCCGAACTTGAACTGCGCGACCGGCTGCTGCGGCAGGCGGCGGACACCATGGACGGCTTTACCCCTAACCCTGCCGAGATCAGCAAGGCCGTCGAAGAGCAGCTGGATACCATGTCTGCTCAGCTGGCGCAGAACAATCTGACGCTGGACGATTACTGCAAATTCTCAAATTCCACGCTTGAACAGCTGCGCGAGGACGCGCGGCCCGGCGCAGAGGAGGCCGTGCGCATCAAGGCGCTCGTCCGCCGCGTCGCGCAGGCGGAGGATCTGCACGCGCACGAGGAGGACGTCGCACAGGCGCTCAGCGAGATCTGCCGCGCAAACCACATGACGATGGAAGAACTTCAGCCGTATTACGACGACACGTTTGCCGCTGCCGTGGAATACAGCATCCTGCTTGCCAAGGTCACGAAGCGCATCCGCGAAAGCGCCATTCTGGAGCAATAAAGAAAAAAGCGAACCGCCGCAGCCCGAAACCGGACTGCGGCGGTATTTTATTGTATTGTTTACTGGACGATGAAGTTGACGGATTCGTCGCCCTGCTTGTCTTCGCCGTAGACATAGTCCTTGCCGGGCATAATGGCATTCAGGACGATGCCGACGATGGAGCCGACGGCCAGACCCGAGAGGCTGATCGCGCCAAGATGGAGAGAACCGGCCGAGGAGTAGCTGATGCCGATGGACAGGACCAGAATGAGGGCTGCGACCAGAACATTACGGGACTTGGTGAAGTCAACCTTGTTCTCGACGACGTTGCGGACGCCGACCGCAGAGATCATACCGTAGAGCACGAGGCTGACGCCGCCGATGGTGCCGCCGGGCATGGAGGAGATGATGGCCGCGAACTTCGGGCTGAAGGAGAAGAGCATAGCCAGGACTGCCGCGATGCGGATCACGCGCGGGTCGTAGATGCGGCTGAGGGCCAGAACGCCGGTGTTTTCGCCGTAGGTCGTGTTGGCGGGCGCGCCGAAGAGGGCTGCCAGCGTAGTTGCAAGGCCGTCGCCCATCAGCGTGCGGTGCAGGCCGGGATTTTCAATGTAGTTGCGGTTGCAGGTGGAGGAGATCGCGGACACGTCGCCGATGTGCTCGACCATGGTGGCAAGCGACAGCGGGACGATGGTGATGACAGCGGTCAGAAGCATGTGCGTGTCAACATTGCCGGAGGCGAACAGGCCGAAGACGGTCTGCTCCATCTTGATGGGCAGCGCGAACCATTTGGCGCTGGAGACGTTGGCGACGAGGTTTGCACGGACGTCGGCGTCGAAGATGACGGCCAGCACATACGAGCCGATGACGCCGAGGAGGATCGGGATGATCTTGATCATGCCCTTGCCCCAGATGTTGGCGGCGACGATGATGAGGATGGCGGCGATGGCGATCCACCAGTTACCGGTGCAGTTATTAATAGCGGAGGAGGAGAGGTTCAGGCCGATGGCAATGATGATGGGGCCGGTGACGATGGGCGGGAAGAAGCGCATGACCTTCTTCGCGCCGAAGGCCTTGAACAGGCCGGCCAGAATGACGTACACAAGACCTGCGCAGGCCACGCCGAAGCAGGCGTAGGGAAGCATCGCAAGGTTGGGCTGGTTGCCGTCGAGCATGGGGGCGATGGTTGCATAGCCGCCGAGGAAGGCGAAGGACGAGCCGAGGAAGGCCGGGACCTTGCCCTTGGTGATGAAGTGGAACAGCAGCGTACCCAGACCTGCGCAGAGCAGGGTGGTCGAAACGCTCAGACCGGTGAGCAGGGGGACCAGCACGGTGGCACCGAACATGGCGAACATGTGCTGGACGCCCAGGATCAGCATCCGTCCGGCACCCAGCTGGCGGGCGTCGTAAATGCCCTTGGAGTAATCAATATTCTGACTCATTATTTCCTCCTTCTATCTGCGGCCCAAAAAAAGAGGCACTACCGCGGGAAAGCGGCAATGCCTCAAAAATCGGGACCAAATCGGAAACGGAAAATACAGCCGATGCGTGCAAAAGACGATTTCTTTTTCAGCATCCCGCTCTCCCCTTTCCTTTCATTCTTCGGCATAGTATAGCATAAAAGAAGGACGCTGACAACCTTTTTCCTGTATTTTGCGGCGATTTTCTGTCGGCGGAGGCCGTACGGCCTTGAAATATGCCGCATTCCGCACTATAATATAACCTATTGCCGCAGTTGGTCACTGGGCCGGCGGCATCCGAAACGACAGCTGTTGTACCACTTATTATAGAAGGACACTTATGATATATCTGGATTATTCGGCCAACACCCCCGCAGACTCCCGGGTGCTGGAGCGTTTTTGTGAGGTAGAGCGCAGCTGCCCCGGCAACGCGAACTCCCGCCATCAGGCAGGCCGGGACGCAAAACTGGTCATTGACCACGCCACCCAGAGCATCGCGGGGCTGCTGAGCGCACAGCCCGCCGAGGTCATCTATACCTCGGGAGCCAGCGAGGCCAACAACTTCGCCCTCAAGGGGCTGGCAAAACTCTCCCGCCATCTGGGCAAGCACATCATCTCCACCCCGCTGGAACACTCGTCCGTCAGCGGCACCCTGACCGCTCTGCAGGAGCAGGGCTATGAAATCGACCTCGTGGACATCAGGCGGGACGGCACCATCGACCTCGAGCACCTGAAAGAACTTCTCCGCCCCGACACCATTGCTGTAGCGGTAACGCTGGTGGACAGTGAGCTGGGCGTCGTGCAGCCGGTGAAAGAAATTTCGGAAATTTTGCAGGCATGGCCCAACTGCCATCTGCACGTAGACGCCACCCAGGCCGTGGGCAAGATCCCCGTCTCCTTCGAGGGCGTGGACACCATGAGCCTGACGGCCCACAAGTTCTACGGCCTGAACGGCATCGGCCTGCTGCTCAAGCGGCGGCGGCTGGCTCTCGAGCCTCTCATCCACGGCGGCGAAAGCACCACCATCTACCGCAGCGGCACCCCTACAGTAGCTCTGGCGGCTTCCCTCGAGACGGCGCTGAGCTCTGCGGTAAATGAGCTGCCGGAGCGTTCTGCCCGGGTGAAAGAGGCAAACCTGTATCTCCGCACTGCTCTGAGCAAGTACCCAAAAGTCCGCATCAACAGCCCGGAGAGTGCCATCCCCCACATCCTGAATCTGAGCGTTGAGAACGTCAAAGGCACCGTGTTCCAGCGGGAGCTGGACGCGGAGGGCGTCTGTGTCTCGGTCAAGTCGGCCTGCTCGTCGGACGGCCTGCCCTCCCGGGCGGTGTTCGCCGTCAGCCGCGACCGGAAGAATGCCCTCTCCTCGTGGCGCATCAGTCTGAGCCACCTGACCACGCAGGAGGAGCTGGACGGCTTTCTCCGCGCCTTTGACGCCTGCTGCACCCGGCTGACCCAGCTGTGAGAAAAAAGAAAGGACAGAGCCATGAAACGCGAAATGGAACCTTACCAGCTCATTGAGCGGAGCATCATCAAAAAATACCGCAAGGAGCTGTGGACCCCCTTCATCGTAGCGGTCAAGCGCTACGAGCTCATCAAGGCCGGTGACAAGATCGCCGTCTGCATCTCGGGTGGCAAAGACTCGATGCTGATGGCAAAGCTGATGCAGGAGCTTCAGCGCCACAGCGATGTGCCGTTCGAACTGGTCTTTCTGGTGATGGACCCCGGCTACAACGAGATAAACCGCCAGAAGATCGAGTCCAACGCCGAGCTGCTCCACATCCCTGTGACCATCTTCGAGAGCAACATCTTCTCTGTGGCCAACAACACCGACAAGAACCCCTGCTATCTCTGCGCCCGGATGCGCCGCGGCCACCTCTACAGCAAGGCCAAGGAGCTGGGCTGCAATAAAATCGCACTGGGCCACCACTTTAACGACGTCATCGAGGCGACCGTTATGAGTATGTTCTACGGCTCCCAGCTGCAGGCCATGCCGCCCATGCTCCACAGCACCAGCTTCCCCGGCATGACCCTCATCCGCCCGATGTACTGCATCCGCGAGGAAGATATTCTGGCGTGGAAGCGCTACAATGAGCTGGAATTCATCCAGTGCGCCTGCCGCTTTACCGAGAACTGCACCATGTGCGACAACGGCGGCGGTGGCTCCAAGCGGCAGGAGACGAAAATTCTGCTCCGCCGCCTCAAGCGGGATAACCCCAACATCGAGAACAGCATCTTCCGCAGCATCCACGCAGTGGCGCTGGATACCATGCCCGGCTACAAATCCGAGGGCGTGGAGCACAGCTTCCTGGAGCGGTTCAACGCCATGGAAGCCGCATCCGACGAGAACGAATAAAGCTCTTTTCATAGAAAAACGGCACGGTGCATCGCTGCATCGTGCCGTTTGTTTTTTGTTTATCTGCGCAGAACTGAGACTTCCGTCACGCCATAGCGCTGCATCAATTCCAGCGCCGCCGGGGTGATCTCTTCCCCGCTCACCGCGATGGGGATGGCCGGCGGGCAGGACACCGTGGGCATCGCACAAATGCGGCCCAGCGCCTGCTGTGCCGGAATACGCTCCTGCGGGGCAAACACTGCCTGCCGGATGGTGCAATGGGCCCGCGCCTGCTGTGCCAGTGCCATGAACTCCCCAGCCAGCTCTTCCGGCTGCAGGAGCCCGCCCGCTGCGGGCAGGCCGTGCAGACACTGCCGGAGCACTATGCGCAGGCGCGCGTAGTCCTGCGGTGGGTTGCAGGGGGTGAACATCAGCACCACATAACGCAGGTCGGCATACTCACACTCGAGCTGCCCGCCGCGCAAGGCATCCGCCAGCGCGGTGCCGGTCATGCCAAGGGCCGCAGCGTCCAACGTCAGCTTCAGCGGTTCCCGGCCCGGGCCGTCCAATGCCAGCGGCACCGGGCAG
>OODO01001757.1_pt1 | contig 13439 bp, 10 predicted proteins | sample 1671261 | NCBI WGS metagenome assembly OODO01 (sample SAMN06348138, study PRJEB24527) | human gut metagenome | biome: human gut; feature: ankylosing spondylitis patient; material: feces | host: Homo sapiens | place: China | collected 2015-10 | reverse complement strand
ATGTGGATGAGTTCTGCCTGCAGATCCTGCGCACCTATCCCCGCAAGGATGCCGAGGGCAAGGACGGCACCGTTGAGTTCAAGAACGTCAACAGCGGCGACCTGGGCCTTGAGACCGAGGACGAGAAGAAGGCCGCCGAGGATGCCACCGCCGAGAACAAGCCCCTGTTCGATGCTATGAAGGATGCACTGGACGGCAAGGTCAAGGAGGTCAAGGTCTCCACCCGCCTGAAGGATCACCCGGTCTGCCTCTCTGCAGACGGCCCGCTCTCCATCGAGATGGAAAAGGTCCTCTCCAAGCAGCCCGGCAGCGAGGGCGTCAAGAGCGACAAGGTGCTGGAGCTGAACATCCATCACCCCGTCTTCGCCGTGCTCAAGGCCGCACAGGAGGCCGGCGACACCGAGAAGCTCAAGAAATACAGCGACCTGCTCTATGCACAGGCACAGCTCATCGAGGGCCTGCCTGTGGATGACCCCGCCGCGTATGCCGAAGCTGTTTGCAGCCTGATGAAATAAGGCTTTTACTCCCAAATAAATTATCCCTTAACAAAAGAGCTGTGTTCCGCTATAATAAGGTGGAATACGGTTCTTTTCATTTTAGGAGGAATTTGCCCCATGGAGCCAAAACGCAGCAACCATTTCCTTGCCCATCTCCCCACCATCCTTCTGCTGGTGCTGTTCGCCATGTCGCCGTGGTTGGGCATCCTGTTCTTCATCCTGCGCGCCATCGACCGGGATGCCGAGAAAAAAGAGCAGACCAACGCCGACCCCGCCCGCGACAGCCACGCAGAGGACGTCCGCACCGCACAGAGCGCCGCCTCCGGCCAGCGCAGCGAGACGGTCTCCGATCAGGATGTCCCCACTGCGGAGCAGAAGAGCGCCAAGCAGTGGCACAAGACTCTCACCACCCTGTGCACCATCTTCGGTGCCATCTTCCTGCTGGTGGGCATCGGCGACCTGGCCGATGTCATGGAGGAGCTCTGCTGGGACCATGAGATCGACTGGGGCGAGCTGCTGACGGCGCTGGCCCAGACCATCGGCGGCGGCGCAGCCCTCTTCACCGGCCTGCGGATGGACCGCGCCCGCAAGCTGGAACGCAAGCTCGACAAGATCGTCGGCGACCGGGACAACATCGCGCTGGGCGAGCTGTTCGCGGCGGTCGGCATCGACGCGGTCCGAGGCCGCGCTGCGGTGGAACACGCCATCGACCACGGCTATTTCGGGGCCGATGCCTACATCGACTACCGCACCGACACCCTTGTCGTGCGCGGGGCCGCACCCCAGCCGCCCAAGGCCCCGCAGCCGGAGCCGGAAGCGGAACCGGAAGACCTGTACGCCTCCCTTCAGCAGCAGCTGCGCCGCGCCAACGATGCCATCCCCGACCCGGTGATGACGGCCAAGATCTCCCGGCTGGAAGAGCTCAGCGCCCGCATTTTTGCTCTGGCCAAGAAAGACCCGGATAAAAAGGCCCAGCTGCAAAAGTTCAGGGATTACTACCTGCCCACGGCCCTCAAGCTGCTGAACACCTACGCCCAGCTCTCGGCGCAGGATGTGCAGGGCGAGAACATCACCGACGCCAGGCAGAGCATCGAGCGCTCGATGGACCTGCTCATCACGGCCTTCGAAAACCAGCTGGACAAGCTGTTCCAGTCCGACGCGCTGGACGTCTCCGCCGATGTGGCTGCACTGGAAGGGATGCTGAATCTCGACGGCCTCACCGGCCCGGACTTTCACTGACCCGCTGGCAAAATCCAATCCTCCATATCGGAACTCTGGCCCTGATCGACCCGCAGCCGACCGTTCTTTGTGGGTTGTGGCCAATGCTTTTCCGGTTTGGAGGATTTTTTCAGCTCTGTTGCAGGAATTTCTGCACAAATTTTGTGCCGGATTTTCTGGCAACTTTGCATTCAGATGCAACAATAACGCATGGTCTTTTGGGCACAGATTCTTTATTATAGGAGTATCAAAAGAATCCCACGGCCCGCCGCATGGGCTGTGACGAAGTTTGCACGATTTGTTCAGAGGAGGAACTCGCCATGATGAAATCCGTTTCTGTCTGGAAGCAGGAGCTGGCAGGCGGCGCCCACACCGAGCGTCTGGCCTCGCTGTACTGCTGCGCCCCCGAACAGACCCCCGCACAGGCAGCCCGCTACGCTGCTGTGCTGGACGGGCTGGAAAAAACGTTTGGTGCCCACACCGAGGCCGGGCTGTACAGTGCCCCCGGCCGCACCGAGATCGGCGGAAACCACACCGACCACCAGCACGGCCGTGTGCTGGCTGGCAGCGTCAACATTGATATGATCGCAGCCGCAGCCCCCAACAGCCTGAACCAGCTGCGCGTCCAGAGCGAGGGCTATGACCTGTGCGTCATCGACCTGGCCGACCTGACGGCCCGCAAGGAAGAGGAAAACACCAGCGCCGCCATCCTGCGCGGCGAGTGCAAGGCCTTCCAGGAGCGCGGGGCCAGCCTCTCCGGTCTGGACGTCTACATCTCCTCCAACGTGCCCAAGGGCAGCGGCGTCTCGTCCTCTGCCGCCTTCGAGGTGCTGATCGGCGTCATCCTGAACGACTGCTTCATGACCGAAAAGGTCTCCCCCATCGCCATTGCCCAGATCGGCCAGTGGGCAGAGAACGTCTACTTCGGCAAGCCCTGCGGCCTGATGGACCAGATGGCTTCCAGCGTCGGCAACATCATCACCATCGACTTTGCCGACCCGGCCCACCCCGTGGTCGAGCCTGTGCAGGTCGATTTCTCCAAGGCCGGCCTCGCGCTCTGCATCCTGGATTCCGGTGCAGACCACGCCGACCTGACCGACGAGTATGCCGCCATCCCGGCTGACTGCCGCGCCGTGGCAGCGGTCTGCGGCGGCGAAGTTTTGCGCGATGTGCCGTTCGAGACCTTCCTTGCCAACCTGCCGGAGTGCCGCAGACAGTGTGGCGACCGCGCCGTTCTGCGCGCTTTCCACGTCTACGCCGACAACGACCGGGTCGCAAAGCAGGTGGACGCCCTCCGCGCGGACGACTTCGAGACCTTCCTTGCGCTGGTCACCGAGTCCGGTCTGAGCAGCTGGGAGTATCTGCAGAACGTCATCCCCGCCGGGTATAAGGAGCATCAGGAGGTGGCCGTGACCATCGCTGCCGCCAAGCACTTCCTGCACGGCGAGGGCGCAGTCCGCGTCCACGGCGGCGGCTTCGCAGGCACCGTGCAGGCCTTTGTGCCGCTGACCCGGCTCGATTCCTTCAAGGCTGAGATGGAGGCCATCCTCGGCAAGGGCCGCTGCCACATCCTCTCCATCCGTCCGGAAGGAGGCGCTGTCCTGTGATCTTCACTGCCATTCAGCAGCTCGTCAACTATGGTCTGGACACCGGCCTCATCCTGCCGGACGATACGATCTACATCCGCAACCAGCTGCTCATGACCATGCAGCTGGACAGCTTCACCGAGCCGGAGGGCGAAGTCTGCTACAAAGACCTCGAATCCATCCTGAAAACGCTGGTGGACGATGCTGTATCGCGCGGTGTGTGCGCGGACAACTCCACCGCCCGCGACCTCTTTGACACCAAACTCATGGGCGTCCTGACCCCGCGCCCCTCCATCGTCCGCGCCAACTTTGAAGAGCGGTACGAGGAGGAAGGCCCCCAGGCTGCCACCGACTGGTTCTACAAGTTCAGCCAGGACACCGACTACATCCGCCGCTACCGCATCAAGCGGGACCTGAAGTGGGTCACCAAAACGCCTTACGGCGATCTGGACATCACCATCAACCTCTCCAAGCCCGAAAAAGACCCCAAGGCCATCGCCGCCGCCAAGCTGGCCCCCCAGAGCGCCTACCCCAAATGCCAGCTCTGCGTGGAGAATGAGGGCTATGCGGGCCGGATGAACCACCCCGCCCGCGAGAATCACCGCATCATCCCGCTGACCATCAACGACAGCGCGTGGAATCTGCAATACAGCCCCTACGTCTACTACAACGAGCACTGCATCGTGTTCAACAGCCAGCACACCCCCATGAAGATCGAGCGGGCCACCTTCCGCAAGCTGCTGGATTTCGTAGCGCTGTTCCCGCACTACTTCGTGGGCAGCAACGCCGACCTGCCCATCGTGGGCGGCTCCATCCTGAGCCACGACCACTTCCAGGGCGGCCACTACGAGTTCGCCATGGCCAAGGCTCCCATCGAGAAGAGCTGGACCTTCCCCGGCTACGAGGATGTCGAAGCCGGCATCGTCCACTGGCCCATGAGCTGCATCCGCCTGACCTGCGAGGACGATGGCCGTCTGGTGGACCTGGCGGACAAGATCTTGACCGCATGGCGCGGCTACACCGACGAAGCCTGCTTCGTCTACGCTGAGACCGACGGTGAACCGCACAACACCATCACCCCCATCGCCCGGATGCGGGACGGCAGATTCCAGCTGGACCTCGTGCTCCGCAACAACATCACCACGCCGGAACATCCGCTGGGCGTCTACCACCCCCACGCCAAGCTTCACCACATCAAAAAGGAGAACATCGGCCTCATCGAGGTCATGGGTCTGGCCGTGCTGCCCAGCCGCCTGAAGCAGGAGCTGTTCGATCTGGCCGACCTGCTGACCGCGCATGTGCCCACGGCCGACTACCCCGAAGCCCTGCAAAAGCACGCTGCCTGGGCCGAGGAGATTCTCGCCCGGCACCCGGAGCTGAATGCTGATACGGTCCACCTCATCCTGCAGGACGAGGTCGGCCATGTCTTCGCCGAGGTCCTGACCGATGCCGGTGTCTACAAGCTGGACGAAGCAGGCCGTGCAGGCTTCGTGCGGTTCCTCGAATCCGTAAAGTGACCTGTTGTTCCTGAACAAGACCCGTCAGCAGTTTCTGTTGACGGGTCTTGTTGATGGATCATTCCGGCAGCTGTATCAAAGGAGGTTTTTCATGCCCTATACATTAGAAGTTTGTGTTGACAGCACCGCCAGTGCCCTTGCGGCCCAGCGCGGCGGAGCCGACCGGCTGGAACTCTGCGCCGACCTCATCGTGGGCGGCACCACCCCCAGCCTTGCGTTGGTGCGGCAGGTCAAGGAGACCACCGGCCTGCCCGTCCGCGCCCTGCTCCGCCCCCGCTTCGGTGATTTCTGCTACGACCGCTGGGAGCTGGCCCAGATGAAAGAATCTGCCGCCGCACTCGTCGCCGCCGGGGCAGACGGCATCGTCACCGGTGTGCTGACCCCGGACGGTGCGCTGGATGCAGAGGCCCTGCGCCCCATCTACGAGGCCGCCCGCGAAGCCGCCGCCAAAGCGGGCCGCCCCGTTGCACTCACCCTCCACCGCGCCTTTGACGTCTGCCGCGACCCCTTCGCGGCGCTGGACACGGCCTGCGCTCTGGGGCTTTCCACCATTCTGACCAGCGGCCAGGCCGCCAGCGCCCCCGCCGGGGCACCCCTGCTCCGGCAGCTTGTGGACTGCGCCGCCGGGCGCATCGAGATTCTGGTGGGCGCAGGCGTCTCCCCGGCCAACCTCCCTGCACTGGCCAAACAGACCGGTGCGCACAGCTTCCACCTTTCCGGCAAGCAGGTGCTGGACAGCCGGATGACCTTCCGCCGGGAGGGCGTCCCCATGGGCCTGCCTGGCTTCTCCGAGTTCGAGCTGTGGCAGACGAGCGAAGAGACCATCCGGAAGGCGCGCAACGTTCTGGATACGCTCTGACGAAAAAAATCCCGCCAAATGGCGGGATTTTTTTGCTGTATGGAACGGAAACCTCAGACCTTGCGCCGCAGCAGGCTCATGGGGGGCAGTTCCGGGGTGGGGATGGTGTATTTTTCCATCGCATGGGGTGTGGACTCCACCTTCTCCCCTGCCTCGTTCCGGATCCACTCCGGGTGCAGCGGGATGCTGCGGCCGTCCGGGCAGAGCACTTCCAGCGTGTCGCCCAGGCTCCACTTGCCCCGCTGCTGGCAGCTGGCGATGCCGTTCTCCCAGCTGTCCACAGTGCCCACGAACTCCCACTCGCGGATGTAGGTGGCGCTGTCGGTGGCCTGTTTGGCCTGCTCGCGGCCAAAGTAGAAGCCCGGCGAATAGTGGCGGTGGCTGGTGCGGGTCAGCTCGGCCAGCACCTCGTCCGGCAGCTCAAAGTTGTCGTTCATCGGGTCAGCCAGATACTGGTCCAGTGCGCGGCGGTAGGCGGCCGTCACGCTGGCAACGTAGTAGAACGTCTTGGCGCGGCCCTCGATCTTCAGGCTGTCCACGCCCGCCTTGCAGATGAGGTCCAGGAACGGTGCCGTGCACATGTCGTTGGCGTTCAGGATGTAGCTCCCATCCTCGTTCTCGCCGATCTCATACAGCTGGCCGGGGCGGGTCTCCTCGCTCAGGTAGTATTTCCAGCGGCAGGGCTGGGCGCACTGGCCCCGGTTGGAGTCGCGGCCCGTCAGGTAGTTGGACAGCAGGCACCGGCCCGACACGCTCATGCACATGGCACCGTGGACAAAGGCCTCGATCTCCAGTTCCGGCGGGGTCTTATCCCGGATGGTGGCAATGTCCTGCAGCGTCAGCTCACGGGCCAGCACCACCCGTCTGGCTCCCAGGTTGTAGGCCGCACGGGCAGCGGCCCAGTTGGTGATGCCGGTCTGGGTGGACATGTGGACATCAATATCCGGCGCGAACTGCTTGCAGGCTTCCAGCACACCCAGGTCTGCCACGATGAAGGCATCCACGCCCGCTGCGGCCGCGCTCCGGATGGCGTCCGGCAGACGGTCGGCCTCTTCATTGGTGGGCAGGGTGTTCATGGTCAGATAGACCTTGCGGCCGCGGGCATGGGCATAGATGACGCCCTCGGTCAGCTGTTCCGGCGTGAAGTTGGCCGGGGCCGAGCGCATCCCGAATTCGGGCAGGCTGCAATAAACGGCATCTGCACCGTAGTTGATGGCGTAGCGCAGGCGCTCCAAATCGCCCGCGGGGGACAGAAGTTCCGGGATCTGTAACATAATCATTCTCCTAAACGAGCTTACCCTCTCCCAAAGGGAGAGCCCCTGGCAAACCGGTCAACCATTGCGTTTTCCGTCAGCACAAGGGCTTCGCTCTCATTTTTTTGCCGCAAGCGAGCGATTCACATCCGCTGCCTTCTGGCAGTTGGTCTGATGCTCCGCATAGGTGCGGGCGTAGTAATACTGGCCGCTGAGGTCGGTCACGAAGAAATAGCAGTCCTGGACCTCCGCATCGGGCTGGGGGGCCAGCGCAGCCCGGATGGCGGCCAGACCGGGGTTCGAGATCGGCCCGGCGGGCAGGCCAGTGCAGGTGTAGGTGTCGTAGGCATTGCGGATGTTTTCGGGGATCTTCTCCCAGCCGCCGTACCAGGGGGCCACCCAGTTCCAGAGATAGTTGTTGTCTGCATCGCTCTGAACATAGCTGGACGTGTTGCTTTGCAGCTTGGGGTAGGGCGAGCCTTCTGCCAGACGGTTGCGGAACACCTGGGCCACATTGTTGTCCTGGTCGTTGCCGGCCTCCTCCTGCACGAAGGAAGCCAGCGTGATGACCTCCGAAAGGCTCAGGCCCTGCTGATCCAGCTCCTTGTACATCGCATCGGTGAACTGCTGGTCAAAATGCGAATAAAACGTTGCAACGTAGTTATGCACCGTATCATCCGCGAGGAATTCGTAGGTATCCGGGAAGAGATAGCCCTCACATTTCAGGAAACGGTCCGGGGCATCCGTGTCATCGGGGACATACTGCCAGAACGTGTATTCGCTGAAATCGCCGGTGTTGGCCTCTTCGAGAAACTCCTTTGCGGTGCACAGCCCGGCCTGTTCCATCTTCTGCGCGATAGCGATGGCCGTCGTGCCCTCCGGGAAGGTCAGGCGGACGCTCTCCGCTTTGGCATATTCAGAAAGCGCCTCGATGAGCGCATCGTAGGAGCTGCCGGGTTCCAGCGAAAATTCGCCGTACTGAAGCTTCGCCGCCGCGTCTTTGCGGCTGACATACCAGCGGAACAGCTGCGGGAACCGAATGACGCCCGCTTCCTTCAGCTGCCGGGCAATGGTGCTCACACCGCTGCCCTGCGCGATCTCCACGCTCACGGCGTCCTGCCGGGTGCCGCCGTCGATCTCGCGCTTTGCCAGCAGGAATGCGCCGCCCGCCGCCGCCAGCATGAGCACCAGCAGCACGAGCAGGATCTTCAGCGCACCGCCTTTTTTGCGGGGTCTCGTATGGTTACTTGCCATCTGCATGTTCCTTTCAGTCCAACATCAGCCGCATATAGCTCTCGCTCACATCAAAGGCTTCGCCCTCAAAGCGGATCATTCCATAATCCTGCCGGGTGCCCTCGCCAAGGAAGAGGTTCTGCGCGGCACCCACGGTGATGACGGCCTTTTCCACAATGACCTCTTTTTCGCGGGCCGCTTCCATCAAAATCTCTGCGGCGCGGTCGCCGGTGGCCATCATCTCCACAAAATAAAGGGTGTCCTCCTTGCGGAAATATATTCCGTAGCCGTTGTCGTTCGAGACGAGGGTGGCCCCGCGGGAGTACAGATCCCCCAGCACCACGGCCATCTGTTCCGGCGGCAGCTGCACGGTGTCGGGCCAGAATCTCGCCCGCAGCTCACAGAGCTTTTTGGCCGTGACGGTGTCGAACTCGGCCTGGCTCCACAGGTTGCGTTCCACCTCACGGGGCAGGCACCGCAGCGGGAAGGCCCACTGGAAGCCCTTATCCTGCAGCAGCGCCGCCTGCTCGTTCCCGCTGGGCACAACGACCACGAACCCGGCCCCTTTCTGTTTCTGCTGGGTGCACAGGTGGTCTACCAGGCCCGCCAGGATCAGGCTGCCCTGCCCGGTCAGGCCGTACAGGCAGCAGCCGGGCCGCCCCTGCAGCGAGACCGGCACCGCCATGGCCACGGCCTCGATGTGGTCATTTTCCTCCGCTACATAGACATTCTGCTCCCCGGCAAAGCGCTCGATGGCGTTGGTGAGGAACGTTTCGTCCTCCCCATGTTCGCGCTGCCACAGCGCCAGGATCTCCGCCCGGTCGGACGGCTGCATCAAACGGTACATAAAAACACCTACCTCCTACGCATAGGTATCCCTGCGCCTGCCCGGCGCAGGTCGATTGTGCGTTATTCCGCAAGGGCCGCATCCACCCGCCGGCGGACCTCCTGCCCGATCTCTTCAATGCTGCGCATCCCGTCCCCGCAGGTGCAAGGCACGGTCTGCCAGCCCAGGTGAGCGGCGCAGAACTCAGCCGCTCTGCGGCTGCGGGCCAGATACTCCACATCCTTTTCGTGGACGTCCTTTTTGCTCTCGTCGCCGTGGTAGCGCTGGGTCATCAGCTTCTGGCTCACGGCAGGGTCCACCTGTAAATAGATCACGCAGTCCGGTGCGGGCAGCCCCAGCAGATGGAACTCGTAATCGAACAGCCAGTGCAGAAACTGCTCCCATTCTTCCGGCGGCAGCTTCGAGCACTGGTGCACCGCATTGGAGGTGGTGTACCGGTCGGCGATGAGGATGCCGCCCTCTTCGTAGAATCTCCCCCAGTCGGCTTTGTAGCCCGCATAGCGGTCCACCGCATAAAAGCTCGATGCTGCGTATGCGTTCACGTCGTCGGGTTTCGCGCCGAACTGTCCGGCCAGATACATCCGGACCAGCGCGCTCGAATCGCTGGCATAGTTCGGGAAGGTGATCTCCCGCACCAGCCTGCCCTCGGCGGCCAGTGCTGCGGCCAGACGCTTGGCCTGGGTGGCCTTGCCGCTGCCGTCCAGCCCTTCCAGCACGATGAGTTTTCCGTGGCTCATACGGGTTCCCCCTTCAAAGCGGCATACTGCGCCCGCACCTCGGCGGTCTTGCCGCAGCACATCCTGCCCTCCGGGCAGGGGCCGGAAACACACGCCGGGCCAGCCGTGCGGAAGAGATGGGGTGCCACCGGGTAGACCAGCCGCAGCATCTCTTCGGCCAGCGCCCGGATCTCCCACTGGGCGCGGTTGCAGCACCGCAGATGGAAGAAGTTTTGCAGGCTGCGGGCGTTCATGGTGACAACCATCTTGGTCTCGCAGGCATTGGGCAGCACGAAGCGGGCGTCCTCATTGGCCTGCTTGGAAGCCTTGGTGCGGGCCTGTTTTTCGGGCATTCCCTCTGCCATCAGACGGGCAGTGTGGCCCTCCTCCAGCTTTTTCACGAGGTCGAGGTAGCGCGCCGCGTCCTCGTTCATGCTGGCGATAAAGGCTTCCTTCGCTTCGGGGATGGCCTCGATCTCCGGCGGGATGACATAACGGAAGTCGTCCAGCCGGACATAGCGCTGGCTCTGCACACTGAACGATGCGATGCGGTGGCGGGTGATCTGAGCCAGCAGGGTGCGGCTGACGCCCTCGATGCCAAAGGTGAAACTGGCATGTTCTATGGGGCTGGCGTGGCCAAGGTCGCTGAGCATGGTCAGGAAGCTGGCCGTCTTCTCCTCGGTCAGGCCGTCCAGCAGGTCGGTGATATGGGCGTCGGAATAGCAGAGCTTCGCCGCCGCAGCCACCACCTTTTCCGGCTCCGGCGTATGCGCGATCAATCGGACTGTCATCATCTGTCATTCCTCCGTTATTTTTGTCAGCGGCGCAAAGTTTGCCATGGTCTTCTTCACGCCGACCTTTTCAAAGTTGATCTCTACGATCTGGTCGCCTGCGGCAGGCTTGACCTTGAGCACCTTGCCGCGGCCAAACACTTTATGCTCCACGATATCCCCCGGCTCGTAGTGTTTCGGGGTGCTGGCGGCAGGCTTTGCCGCCGGTGCCCCGGTGAACTGCACCGGTTTCGCCGGAGCCTTGGGGGCTGCGGCGCGGCCATAACCGGAGCCAAAACCGCCCGAACGACTGCGGCTGTCCGCGCTGGCCGACCCGGACGTGCCCCGCCCGGCGTAGTCGGCCCCGAAGCTCCGGCTTCCGCCGTTGTATTCGGCATTCAGGTAGCCGGAGCGGCTGCCGGAACTGGAACCGGAACCGAAACCGGAACGGCTGCGGCCCCAGCCGGAGGCACCGGAGTAGCCCGATGCGCCGCCCGGCACGGTATCGCTGTAAGCCGAACCCCAGCCGCCCAGCTGAGAGCGGCGCTCCAGCGTCGGGCTGCGGGTCTCCTCGATGTACTCCGGCTCGATCTCGCGCAAAAAGCGGCTGGGCTCGTTGCGCTGGGTGCGGCCATAAAGCATCCGAGTCACGCTGTTGGAGATGTAAAGCTCCTTTTTGGCGCGGGTGATGCCGACATAGGCCAGGCGGCGTTCCTCTTCGAGGTCTGCCTCAGAGTATTTGCTCATCTCGCTGGGGAAGACGCCCTCCTCCATGCCGATGAGGAACACATACGGAAATTCCAACCCCTTGGCCGAGTGGATGGTCATCAGGACCACCTGGTCGCTGCTCTCGTTGTAGCTGTCAATGTCGCTGATGAGGGCGATGTCTTCGAGGTAGCCTTCTAGTGTGGCTTCCTCGCCGTGCTGGTCGCAGTAATTTTTCACGTTGTTGACCAGCTGGCCCAGGTTCTGCAGCCGGTCGGCGGCGTCCTCGTGGCCCTTTGCGATCTCCTGTTCGAGCATGGCCTTGTACCCGCTCAGCTCAATGACGTCAGACGCGAACTCATCCAGCGTCCGTGTTTCCAGCGACTCCTGCAATTTCTCGTAGATCTGCCAGAATTTCAAAATCGGCATGATGGAGCGGGCCAGCCGCGCGTACTGGTCGGCGTGGCTGATGATCTCCAGCATACTTGTATTCTCCTGCGCAGCAAGGTCTGCGATGACCTCGATGGTCGTGTTGCCGATCTTTCGCGCCGGTTCGTTGATGATGCGGCGCAGGCGGACGTCGTCGCGGGCGTTGGCCACGATGGACATATAGGAGTGGATGTCCTTGACCTCTTTGCGGTCGTTGAAGCGCTGGCCGCCCACGATCTTGTGCGGGATGCCGGCGCGGGTAAAGTAGCTTTCGATGGGGGCCGACTGCGCGTTCATCCGGTAAAGCACCGCGTGGTCTGCCAGATGCCCGCCCTCTTTGAGGTGCTGGCCGATGACATCCGCGATGTGCATGGCCTCATCCTGCTCGTTCTCCGCCGTGTAGACCTGCACCTTGTCGCCCTCACCGTTCTTTGTCCAGAGGGTCTTGCCCTTGCGCTCGGTGTTGTGCTGGATGACGCAGTTGGCGGCGTTCAAGATATTGGAGGTCGAGCGGTAGTTCTGCTCCAGACGAATGGTCTTTGTGCCGGGATAGATGCGCTCAAAGTTGAGGATGTTCTCAATGGTGGCACCGCGGAACCGGTAGATGCTCTGGTCATCGTCGCCGACGACACAGATGTTCTTTTCCGGCCCGGTGAGCAGGCTGACCAGGCGGAACTGTGCCACACTGGTGTCCTGGTATTCGTCCACGAGCAGATAGCGGTATTTGTTCTGGTAGAACTGCCGCACCTCCTCGTGCCCGGCCAGCAGCTGGACGGTCTGGTAGATGAGGTCATCGAAATCGAACGCACCGGCGTCCTTCAGCTTCTTTTCGTAGGCCGCATAGACCTTGGCCGCCAGCGCCCCTTTCGTATCCCGCGCCGGGGTGCGCAGGGCCTCTTCGGGGCTGACGAGCTGGTCCTTCCAGCGGCTCATCTGGTTGATGGCGCTCTTGACCGGAAAGAATTTGTCGTCGATGCTCAGCTCTTTGTACACGCTTTTCATCACGCGCTGGGCGTCGTCGGTGTCGTAGATGGTAAAACTACGGGGGTAGCCGATCTCCTCGGCCCAGCGGCGCAGGATGCGCACACAGGCCGAGTGGAAGGTGGAGGCGAACACCTCGTCGCCCTCTTCGCCGCCCAGCATGTTCCGCAGGCGCTCCTTCAGCTCCCCTGCCGCCTTGTTTGTAAAGGTGATCGCCATCACGTTCCAGCTGCGCACCGCATCCTTGCGGAGCATCCCGTCCAGCCAGGAAGGGGCATCGGTGTTCGTCATGATAGCCATCCGCAGCGCCTTGACGTCGTCCTCGGTCACTTCGCGGGGCACCCACTGGGAGCCGTGCGCCGCACCAAAGCGGATGAGGTTCGCGATGCGGTTGACCAGCACGGTCGTCTTGCCGCTTCCGGCACCTGCCAGGATCAGCAGCGGGCCGTTGGTGGTAAACACAGCCTCCCGCTGCATCGCGTTCAGGCGGCCGAACTGTTTTTCAATGTAGGTATCGCGCAGCGCGCAAAATTCCTGCCTGAGATCAATTGCCATTGTTTCACCTGTTCTTTAAGCTATTTTCCATGAATCACTAAGGTATAGTATATCACATTTCATCCCTATTGCACAGAGTTTCCCGCACAAAAAACCGCCCATCTGCGGCGCAGTGCCGACAGATGGGCGGTTTGGGATCTTCAATTTGCCAAAATAGGGCTTAGCCGAAGATGTTGATCAGAATACCAGCAGCAACGGCGGAACCGATCACGCCAGCGACGTTGGGGCCCATGGCGTGCATCAGCAGGAAGTTGGAGGGGTTCTCGCTCTGGC
>OODO01001740.1_pt1 | contig 13564 bp, 14 predicted proteins | sample 1671261 | NCBI WGS metagenome assembly OODO01 (sample SAMN06348138, study PRJEB24527) | human gut metagenome | biome: human gut; feature: ankylosing spondylitis patient; material: feces | host: Homo sapiens | place: China | collected 2015-10 | reverse complement strand
AAAGGCGGTCAGTTTCGTCCGGAATTTTTGCGCATTTCGCCCAACAACAAAATTCCGGCAATTGTTGATCATTCTCCTGCCGATGGCGGCGAACCGCTAAGCCTCTTTGAGTCTGGTGCCATTTTGTTGTATCTGGCTGAGAAAACAGGACTCTTTTTGAGTCATGAAACGCGTGAGCGCGCCGCCACATTACAGTGGTTATTCTGGCAGGTAGGCGGACTGGGGCCGATGCTTGGGCAAAATCATCATTTTAATCACGCAGCCCCCCAAACCATTCCTTACGCTATTGAACGTTATCAGGTTGAAACTCAGCGTCTTTACCATGTACTGAACAAGCGGCTGGAAAACTCGCCCTGGCTGGGAGGCGAGAACTACAGCATTGCGGATATTGCCTGCTGGCCGTGGGTTAATGCCTGGACTCGCCAGCGAATTGACCTAGCAATGTATCCGGCAGTCAAGAACTGGCATGAGCGGATCCGTTCGCGCCCTGCCACCGGGCAGGCACTGCTAAAAGCACAACTCGGTGATGAGCGTTCGGATAGTTAACAGAAACAGGTTCTCGTGTATTATTTCATCCTAAGTAAAACAACGGAGAACCTGCAATGGCACAACCTGCCGCTATTATTCGTATAAAGAACCTTCGTTTGCGTACGTTTATCGGAATTAAGGAAGAAGAAATTAACAACCGTCAGGATATTGTTATCAATGTGACGATCCACTACCCCGCCGATAAAGCGCGCACTAGCGAAGATATCAACGATGCGCTGAATTATCGCACCGTAACGAAAAACATTATTCAGCATGTAGAGAATAACCGTTTCTCTTTGCTGGAAAAATTAACTCAGGATGTGCTCGATATCGCACGTGAACATCACTGGGTGACGTATGCTGAAGTGGAGATCGATAAACTGCACGCGCTGCGCTACGCCGATTCGGTATCCATGACCTTAAGCTGGCAGCGTTAATCGCCATATCGGGAGGCTGCATGAACATAGTGATCACCGGAGGGACAGGATTAATTGGTCGCCATTTGATTCCGCGTTTGCTGGAGCTGGGCCATCAAATTACGGTAGTGACGCGTAACCCGCAGAAAGCCAGTTCCGTTCTCGGCCCTCGGGTGACACTACTATGGCAAGGGCTTGCCGATCAAAGCAACCTCAACGGCGTTGATGCGGTAATCAACCTGGCCGGAGAACCGATTGCTGATAAACGCTGGACTCACGAGCAAAAAGAGCGTCTCTGCCAAAGCCGCTGGAATATCACGCAAAAACTGGTCGATTTGATTAATGCCAGCGACACGCCACCGTCGGTACTCATTTCCGGCTCGGCAACGGGCTATTATGGTGACTTAGGTGAAGTGGTGGTTACCGAAGAGGAACCGCCGCATAACGAATTTACCCATAAACTCTGCGCTCGCTGGGAAGAAATTGCCTGCCGGGCGCAAAGTGACAAAACGCGAGTGTGCCTGCTGCGTACCGGTGTAGTGCTGGCACCGGATGGCGGTATTCTCGGTAAAATGCTGCCGCCGTTTCGTCTTGGCCTGGGCGGGCCGATTGGCTCTGGTCGGCAGTATCTGGCCTGGATTCATATTGATGATATGGTCAACGGTATTCTCTGGCTGCTGGATAACGAGCTGCGCGGGCCATTTAATATGGTTTCGCCCTACCCGGTACGCAATGAACAATTTGCCCATGCGCTCGGTCATGCGCTGCATCGCCCGGCCATTTTGCGCGTCCCCGCGACCGCCATTCGACTGTTAATGGGCGAATCTTCAGTACTGGTATTAGGTGGACAACGCGCGCTGCCTAAACGGCTGGAAGAAGCGGGTTTTGCGTTTCGCTGGTACGATTTAGAAGAGGCGCTGGCGGATGTCGTTCGCTGATGTGGTTTACAGCAAACATCCGCCAGTTAACTCCCGGTGTTACAGGATTAGTGGCTTTGCGCGATAAGATCGTCTGGTGAAAGTCGGGTCACCATCATAACTAACTCTCTGTCTAAACCTCTATCCAGCATCTCCTGAGCAATACGCAGGGCTTCTTCGTGTTTGCCCTGCATTGCGCCTTCTTCACGTAATCTGTCAGCAATGGTCATCAGTTTCTCCTTTTCTTGTGGTGCGCGTTCCGCTATCTCACCAATAAATGCACGAAAACGCTGGGCATCCCCTGTTTGTAATACGTAATTAAACAGGGCTTTTAGCTGTCTGTCATTAGTGTTCCCTGTAACTAGCAGCGAAACAATTTGGTCGACTAATCCCAACAGATCGCGCTGACGAATATGTTTCTGAATTAACTCCAACAGCGCCATTTTGCGGTGTTGCATAATCTCGTCATCCGGCACCACGGTAATATCCACCAACGGAAAAGCCGATGAATATATTTTGCGGGCTATAGCAGGCTCGGCAAATTCATCAAGCCAGCAGAGTGAATAAGGATAAGGACTTCTGCAACCATGATAAAACAGCATCGGGAGCACCAATGGAAGCTCTTTATAGCCCGCATCAAGATGGTTTTGCATTGCCGCAATGGAATAACGCATCATGCGAAAAGCCATTAATTCTTCCGGCTTACTTTGGTGCTCTATCACTACATAAATATAACCCACTCCCTCCTGCGTTTTCACAGACCACAAGAGGTCGGAATAATATTGCCGCAGGTCTTCATCAATAAAACTGTTTGGTTCCAGTTTAAGCGTCGTTAAATCACACAGTTTGCGCAGCGGCGCGGGAAGATGAATATCAATAAAATCCCGCGCGGTGTCTGGATGGCGTAAAAAAGATTTAAATACCGCATCATGCGGCGTGGAAGTTGTCGATATTGTCATGGCGTTCCGTCACCCCTCAAATTTAAGATGACGCGACAATAACCACGATTAACACCCAATGCAGCAGGCAGTTTTTATCTTTGGACAGCGAATTCAGAAGTATTTTTAGCGGACTGTAACTTTTACATTTCAGCGGAAGCTGACTCGCAAATTCCCCATGAAAATACTCCGGCAGCGTTAGCCACCGGAGAGGAAATTATTTCAGCGATCCCTTAAGGAACCGTTGCAGACGAGGGCTTTGCGGGTTGCCAAATAACTGCTCCGGCGCGCCCTCTTCTTCTATTTTCCCCTGATGGAGGAAAATGACATGAGTAGAAACATGGCGAGCAAAGCCCATTTCGTGAGTCACTACCACCATGGTTTTCCCCTCTTCTGCCAGTTGCTGCATAATACGCAACACTTCGCCTACCAGTTCAGGATCGAGCGCCGAGGTAGGTTCATCAAACAGTAAAACTTCCGGTTCCATCGCCAGCGCCCGCGCGATAGAAACACGCTGTTGCTGACCGCCGGAAAGATGCACCGGATATTTCCCCTGCGCACGTTCGTCTATCCCGACTTTTGCCAGATACTTCACCGCCCGCTCGCGCGCTTCCTGCTTGCTCAGGCCCAACACCTGAATCGGCGCTTCCATGACGTTTTCCAGCACCGTCATATGGCTCCAGAGATTGAAGTGCTGGAATACCATCGTCAGGCGTGTGCGCAGTAAGCGCAGTTGATTTTTATCGGCGACTTTGAGTTGACCGTCTTTGTCGCGCACCAGATTGATCGTCTGGCCATTGACCACGATCGACCCTTCACTCGGTTTTTCGAGGAAGTTAATGCAGCGCAGAAAGGTACTTTTCCCCGATCCCGACGATCCGATGATGCTTATTACATCTCCGGCATTCGCTTGCAGTGATACCCCTTTCAGCACTTCATGTTCGCCGTAGCGTTTGTGCAAATCGATAACGTTTAATTTATTCTCGGACATCGTATTCTCAGTGCGTTGAAGAAGGTTTCACATGCTGCAACCAGCGTTTTTCCGCTCTGCGAAAGAGGCTGATCAGGACATAAGAGATGATTAAATAGAGCACCGCGGCAATGCCGAAGGCGGTAAAAGGTTGATACGTGGCGGCGTTAATATCGCGGGCTATTTTCAGCAGATCCGGCACCGTGGCAGTAAATGCCAACGCAGTAGAGTGCAGCATCAGGATCACTTCGTTGCTGTATGCCGGTAACGCAATACGCAGCGCAGAAGGCAAAATAATGCAGCGATACATTTTAAAAGTCGAGAAGCCATAGGCTCTGGCGGCTTCAATTTCCCCATGCGGAACCGAACGGATTGCCCCAGCAAAAATCTCGGTAGTGTAAGCGCAGGTGTTAAGCGTCAGCGCCAGCACGGTACAGTTCAGGCCACTGCGGAAGAAAGCGTTAAGGAATTCGGTTCCCTTAACAATCTCAAGCGTGTACATGCCGGAATAGAACACCAGCAACTGAACATACAGCGGCGTACCGCGAAAAATATAGGTAAATAACCAGATTGGAAACTGGATGTATTTATTACTGGAGACACGACCAATCGCCAGAAACAGCGCCAGGACTCCGCCTATCACTACCGACAAAATAAGCAGCCACAGAGTGATCGCCACACCAGTAAAGCGATAACCGTCGGTCCACAGCAGCGGTTTCCAGTATTCATGTAAGATTTCGATCACAGGTCAGCCCTCTTCACACCCACGGAGTAGCGGCGCTCAAGGAACAGCAGCACACCATTGGAAACAGTGGTGAAAACCAGGTAAATCACGCCACAGACGATGGCGAAATAGAACGGTTCCCAGGTACTTTTGCCTGCCAGTTGGGTGGCTTTGACCACATCTTCCAGGCCGAGTAACGAAACCAGTGCGGTAGATTTGAGGATCACCTGCCAGTTGTTGCCAATGCCTGGCAGGGCGTAACGCATCATCGACGGAAACATGATCCGCCGAAACACTTGCCCACGAGTAAAACCGAACGCCGTCGCCGCCTCTATATGTCCTTTCGGCACTGCCATAAAAGCACCACGGAACGTTTCGGTAAAATAAGCACCGTAGATAAAACCGAGAGTGATAATACCAGCGACCATCGGATCGATATCAATCTGCCCGACGCCCATCGCCTCCGTCACCGTGTTTAGCGCAATCTGCAAACCGTAGAAAATCAGCAGCATCAACACTAAGTCCGGCACGCCACGAATCAGCGTGGTGTACCCTTCGAAAATCAGCCCCGAAAGCCGATTTTGCGAGAGCTTACCGCCAGCGCCAATTAAACCGATGATTACAGCGAGCACTACAGAGCTGATAGCCAGCTCCAGCGTGACGAGCGCACCCTGTAAAATAACACCTGAAAACCCATACAACATGCTGCCTGTCCTGTCGTGTGTGGTGAATTACCGCCTCTTGTCTCCCTCCGGTTACCCGAAGGGAGCGGGCTTTCTTTCACCGATGCCGATTAGCCACCATAAACATCAAAATCGAAGTACTTTTTCGCTAATTTCTCGTAAGTACCGTCAGCGCGCATTTCGGCAAAGGCTTTGTTCAGTGCTTCGCGCAGTTCGTTATCTTCTTTACGCAGGCCCATGCCGGTCCCTACGCCAAACAGTTTTTCATCTTTAACAGACGGGCCACCGAATTTGTAATCTTTACCGACAGGTTGTTTGAGGAAACCTTCGCTGGCAGCGACCTCATCCTGGAACGCGGCATCAATACGTCCGGCAGTCAGGTCAGAATAAATGTTGTCCTGCCCCTGATACGAGACGATTTCAATGCCTTTTGGTGCCCAATGTTCATTACCGAACGTCTCCTGGGTGGTGCCCTGCAATACGCCTACCCGTTTGCCTTTCAGCGACTCGACTGTCGGCTGAATGTCAGAATTTTTCGCCACCACCAAACGAGAATCGGCAGCGTACAGTTTGTCGGTGAAGGCTATTTCTTGCTGACGTTTTTCCGTAATGGAAAGCGATGACATGATGGCGTCAATCTTCTTCGCTTTTAAGGACGGGATTAACGCATCCAGCGGATTTTCGACAAACGTACATTGCGTATTGATGCGTTTGCATAATTCCTTTGCCAGATCGATATCGAAGCCAACCAGTTCGCCTTGTGAATTTTTTGATTCAAATGGCGCATAGGTCGGGTCGGTACCGATGCGGATGTTTTGCGGAATCGCAGCAAACGCCGCAGTTGCGCTGGAGAAGGCCAGAACCAGAGAGAGCGATAGCACCAGTTTTTTCATAATGTCCTCAACTGACAGTCTTTTTATAGGGAATATTTACAGGTTTGTTACACTTATCGTGCCATAAAATTGACCATCAAGGCAAAATATCCCGCCCCGTTAGATGTATTATTTTTCATTAAAAATGCTTAAGTATGCATTTCAATGCACCACGATAGTGCAACAAACCTGGCGTGCACCATGATGATCATTCCATCAGGTACAGCTTCCCAGCGACGTATCAGTCACCGTAGACATTAAAGTCGAAATACTTTTTCGCCATCTTGTCGTAGGTGCCGTCCTGGCGCAGCTCGCCAAGCGCCTTATTGAAGGCAGCCGTCAGTTCAGCATCATCTTTACGTAGCCCTACACCGGTGCCATCACCGAAGTATTTTTTGTCTTTTACTGATGAGCCAGCAAAGGCGAAATCTTTACCAGCAGGTTGCTTGAGGAATCCTTCGCTGGCAGCAACTTCATCTTGTAACGCAGCATCCAGACGTCCTGCAGCCAGATCGGAATAGACCAAATCCTGGTTGGCATAGGCCACCACATCCACGCCTTTACTACGCCAGGTCTCGTTAGCGTAAGCTTCCTGGGTTGATCCCTGCAGCACACCAACATGTTTACCTTTCAGTGAATCCAGCGTTGGCTGAATCGGTGAACCTTTGGCCGCAATCAAACGAGAATCTGCGGCGTACAGCTTGTCGGAGAAGGCAATCTCCTGCTGACGTTTATCGGTAATGGAAAGCGACGAAATAATAGCGTCGATTTTTTTCGCTTTCAGTGAGGGGATCAGCGCGTCAAAGTCACTGGCAACCCAGGTACATTTCACCTGCATCCGTTTGCACATCTCGTTACCGAGATCGATATCAAAGCCAACAAAATCACCTTTAGCATCTTTCGATGAGAACGGTGCGTAGGTGGTATCGGTTCCGATACGTACCGTCTCCGGTAGCGCCGCATAGCTGGAAGCCGCTGTGGAGAGACCGACTAACAAAGACAGAGCGAGAATCGACTTCTTCATACATAACCCTCAAGTGAAAATGGCTTTTTTATGTTGTGTATTGTGTTGTGTGTTTGCAGGCTCTTTCATGCAGGTCTTATGCCATCTTGACGACAACAGTAACATTCAACGTTAAATATGTTAATAAGACGTTGCATTATTGTCCTGAAGTTGAAGATAGCAGGTATAGCGGTTGAATCGCAGCGTTTCGATTGAATGGCAGAAACAAAATGTCGAGGATTTGATCGCGGTTGCAAAATTGCCCTGAAACAGGGCAACAGCGGAGTTATGCGCCCCGCCAGCGGGCAAAGAGATCTTCAGGAAGGGTTATCGCAAACTGGTCAAGAACACGATTAACCGTCTGATTTATCACATCATCAAGGGATTGCGGGCGATGATAAAACGCCGGAACGGGAGGCATAATCACCGCACCGATTTCTGCCGCCTGAGTCATTAAACGCAGATGGCCTAAGTGCAATGGTGTTTCACGCACGCAGAGCACCAACGGGCGACGCTCTTTCAGCACCACATCTGCCGCACGGGTCAGTAAGCCATCAGTATAGCTATGGACAATGCCGGAAAGGGTTTTGATTGAACAGGGTAAAATCACCATCCCCAGCGTCTGGAAAGAACCGGAAGAGATGCTGGCGGCAATATCGCGCGCATCGTGCGTGACATCGGCTAATGCCTGCACTTCGCGCAGAGAAAAATCCGTTTCGAGGGATAAGGTCTGGCGCGCTGCCTGGCTCATCACCAGATGCGTTTCGATATCTGTGACATCGCGCAGAACCTGTAATAAGCGCACGCCATAAATCGCGCCGCTGGCACCGCTGATGCCTACAATGAGTCGTTTCATAAATAGTTGCCCTGTCAGACTTGCAGGCAGACTTTGCAGGATTTCGGCGGGAGTTGCAAGTCAGGGTGCCAGACCGGCACCCTCAGCGAAGGCATCATCCTTCGTTATGCATTTCGAGATTTTCCACTTCGTTCTGACGTTGCACTGCTTTGGCGTCATCATTACGTAACGTATCGAGGAAATCGAGGTAGCCCTGATCAACATCTTTGGTGACGTAGACGCCGTTGAACACCGAGCATTCAAACTGCTGGATATCCGGATTTTCAGCGCGAACGGCGTCGATCAGATCGTTCAGATCCTGGAAAATCAACCCGTCAGCACCGATGATCTGGCGAATTTCATCAACTTCGCGACCGTGAGCGATCAGTTCCGTGGCGCTCGGCATATCAATACCATAAACGTTCGGGAAGCGAATTTCCGGTGCCGCAGAAGCGAGGTACACTTTCTTCGCTCCGGCTTCGCGTGCCATCTCGATAATCTGCTCAGAAGTGGTGCCACGGACGATGGAGTCGTCGACCAGCAGGACGTTTTTATCGCGGAACTCGGCGCGGTTGGCATTCAGTTTACGGCGCACGGACTTACGACGCAGCTGCTGGCCCGGCATGATAAAGGTGCGGCCAACATAGCGGTTTTTAACGAAGCCCTGGCGGTACGGTTTGCCCAGAATACGAGCAATTTCCAGCGCGATATCACACGAGGTTTCTGGGATCGGGATCACCACGTCGATATCCAGATCTCCCATTCGCGGGCAATTTTCTCGCCCAGTTTCGTGCCCATATTCACACGCGCGCTGTAAACGGAAATTTTGTCGATAAACGAGTCCGGGCGGGCAAAGTATACATACTCAAACAGGCACGGATTGCTGACCGGATTGTCAGCACATTGACGGGTAAACAACTGCCCTTCTTCAGTGATGTAAATCGCTTCGCCCGGCGCGACGTCACGCAGGAAATCAAAGCCCAGCGTATCGAGCGCTACGCTTTCGGAAGCGACCATATATTCTGTACGGTTCTCGTCAATATCACGTTTTCCCAGTACCAGCGGACGAATCCCGTTTGGATCGCGGAAAGCAACCATACCGTGGCCGATAATCATCGCCACACAGGCATACGCGCCGCGGATTAAGCGGTTTGTGGCAGCAATGGCAGCGAAAATATTGTCGGCTTCCAGCGGGTAGTGGCGGAAGTTGTCCAGCTCGCTGGCGAAGATATTAAGCAGAATTTCCGAGTCGGAAGTGGTGTTGATGTGGCGGCGTTTTTCTTCAAACAGTTTTTTACGCAACTCGTGAGCGTTGGTCAGATTGCCGTTGTGGGCAAGCGTAATGCCATACGGGGAGTTAACGTAAAACGGCTGCGCTTCAGAGGCGCTGGAGCTGCCAGCCGTGGGGTAACGCACATGACCAATGCCCATATTGCCCTGCAAACGCTGCATATGGCGAGCTTCAAATACATCGCTCACCAGCCCGTTCGCTTTACGCAAACGGAAGCAGTTATTGGCATCTATGGTGATGATGCCGGCGGCATCCTGACCGCGATGCTGAAGCACCGTTAAGGCATCATAAATCGACTGGTTAACCGGCATAACACCGGCGATACCGACAATACCGCACATACGTCTTTTTCCTCGTTAAGCCACATCTCAGAGCACTTACGCTCTGGGCAAGAAACTTGACGAGCTTTGCAGATAATCAAAAAACCATCTGATGATAAAACTGAATTGCGGGATCAGCTGTGATTTGCTCCAGTCTTCGCTTTTCGACACCCCGGTAAAGGAGTCGAGAAAGAAGAGAATGGCAGCAACAATCAACACACCGCGCAACGCACCGAAACAGACGCCCAGCACCCGATCGGTGCCTGACAACCCCGTTTTCTCCACCAACTGGCCTATCACGAAGTTCACGATAGCACCAACGATCAGGGTAGCGATAAACAGTACCGCGATGGCAATCCCATTTCGAACCAGTTCGTCTTCAAAGCCCGTAAACCAGACTGACAGGTAAGTGTAGTAATGACTGGCAACAAAGAAAGCACAACCCCATGTCACCAGCGATAACGCTTCACGAACAAAGCCGCGGATCAGGCTAACCAGAGAGGAAAAAGCAATCACCGCGATTATGGCGTAATCAATCCAGACCATATGTGTCCCACGATTTTACGCCCTGTCATCCTGTTCGGGGCGCATTCTAACAGAAAAAGAAAACGTTTGCGTAGGGATTTCCTTCCCGCGCATCAATAAAAATGGCGCTGAAAAAATATTCAACGCCATCGACTTTTTATGCCTTTGCGGCATCGGGCAATGCGTGTCGGATGCGGCGTAAACGCCTTATCCGACCTACGGTTCTACCCCTGCGTAGGCCTGATAAGACGCGCCAGCGTCGCATCAGGCAAGACCGTATTAATTCGGCGTATAGCCCATTACCACGCCACTTAAGCCAGAAAGTTGCTTCAACTCACCCAGCGAACCTTTCAGCTTATCTTTCGAGGCATCCGGCCCAACCAGAATACGGGTAATTTTACCCTGCACTGGCGTGGATGGCGACGTATAAACCCGATAACCGGCACCGCGCAGCTTACCGACAATCTCATTCACTTTATCGGCATTTTTCAGCGCACCCAGTTGCACAACATAGGCTTTACCCGTCGGTGCAGCTTTTTCTTCCACGACCGGCTTCGGTTCTGGCTTCGGCGCAGGTGGTGCTTCAACCTTTGGTTTAGGCGGCTCCACCGGTTTCGGCTTCGGTGGGGCGACCGGTGCAGGTTCCGGTTCAAACTCGGTGTTATTGGCTGCAATAGTGGCCGGATCGAGCGACGGTGCTGCGGCATCACCTGCCCGCACCTCTTCCGCTGCGCCTTCCGGCGGCTGCGTCGGTAACGCCTGGGTGGCGGCTGGCATCATATCAGGCTCATCACGATCGCCCGCTTTCGGCACCAGCGGGATAGCCGCGAACTCATCCTGATAATGTTTTTTCTGCCCGTCCAGCAGCCCTGGAAGTACAATCACCCCCAGCGCCACCAGCACGATCGTGCCCACTAACCGATTCTGAAACTTACTTGCCACCGCTTCTCCTCGCGTCAATCACTTCCATGACATGTGCGACCGTGTGGAAAGAACCACACACCAGCACGGTGTCTTCCGCTTTAGCGTCCGCCATTGCGGCATCCCATGCCTGCGCAACGCTATCAAATGATTTGCCGTTACCCAAATGCTCAAGCAGTTGTTCTGCCGTGGCACCGCGCGGCCCTTCCAGTGGCGCACAATACCAGTCATCAACCACGCTTTTCAACCAGGCCAGAGTTCCGGCAATATCTTTATCATGTAGCATACCGATAACCGCCAGCACGCGCCCGTTTTTCGGTAGCGCTTTCATACGCCCGGTGAGATATTCCGCCGCATGTGGATTATGCGCGACATCAAAAATAACGCGTGGCGACTCGCTCACAATCTGGAAACGTCCCGGCAAAATTGCGCTGGCAATCCCGTCGCGAATGGCATTTTCACTGACTTCCAGCCCGCTGGCACGCAGTGCCGCCAGCGCTGTTGCGGCATTCGGTTGCGGGACAAGCGGCAACGGCAGATTTTCCAGCGTGCCGTGAGCATCGCTAAACGCCCAGTCATGATCGGTGACGGAATAGTTCCACTCAACGCCCCGACGTTGTAACAGTGCACCTTTTTCCTGCGCCACATCAGCAATGGTAGAAGGCATTTCCGGCTCACCGACAATTGCCGGTTTTTCGCTGCGGAAGATGCCTGCTTTCTCGCGACCAATACTTTCGCGATCTGGACCCAGCCAGTCGGTATGATCCAGCGCAATACTGGTTACTACCGCGACATCGGCGTCGACAATATTGGTTGCGTCCAGACGACCGCCCAGCCCTACTTCCAGAATCACCACGTCAAGTTGTGCCTGCTTGAACAGCCACAACGCCGACAGCGTACCGTACTCGAAATAGGTCAGGGAAATATCACCGCGTGCCGATTCAATCTCCGCAAAAGAGGCGGTGTGGGCCGATTCCGGCAATTCCTGGCCCTGCACACGTACGCGCTCGGTATAACGCACCAGATGAGGCGAACTGTAGACGCCCACTTTGTACCCTGCCGCCATCAGAATCGACTCCAGCGTACGGCAGGTGGTGCCTTTGCCATTCGTACCCGCAACGGTAAACACAAATGGCGCTGGTTTCAGGACGCCAAGACGCGCCGCGACCAGGCTCACGCGCTCAAGGCCGAGATCGATAGTTTTACTGTGCAGGTTTTCCAGATAAGAAAGCCACGAAGCCAGAGGCGACGCGGCTTGAGGAGTGCGTTTGATAATCATGGTATCCGCTGATTCGTTACGGTGAGAATAGCAAAAGGGCAGAGCCAGTGGCCCTGCCCTTATCAGTTATCAGGCCTCAGGTTCCTGATCCGGTACCGGGGGTACCACTACGCCTTCACGCGGCGCTTCAGGATTCGGCGCTGGCAGATTCATCAACTTCGCCAGAATGCTCGCCAGTTTCAGGCGCATTTCCGGACGACGGACGATCATGTCGATCGCGCCTTTCTCGATCAGGAATTCACTGCGCTGGAATCCAGGCGGCAGTTTTTCGCGAACGGTCTGTTCGATAACACGCGGACCGGCAAAGCCGATTAACGCTTTCGGTTCAGCGATGTTGAGATCGCCCAGCATGGCGAAACTTGCAGAAACACCGCCCATCGTCGGGTCGGTCAGCACGGAGATGTACGGCAAGCCGCGCTCCTGCATTTTTGCCAGTGCCGCAGAGGTTTTCGCCATCTGCATCAGGGATAAAATCCCCTCCTGCATCCGGGCTCCACCGCTGGCCGCGAACAAAATCAGCGGCAACTTATTTTTTATGGCGTGTTCAATGGCAAGGGTCAGCTTTTCCCCCACGGCGGCGCTCATGCTGCCCATGAGAAAGCGGCTGTCCAGCACACCCACCACGCAGCGGTTTCCGCCGATGGTACCGGTGGCGGTGACCACGGCCTCGTTCATGCCGGTCTTGCGGCGGGCGCCGTCCAGCTTGGCCCCGTAGCCGGGGAAGCGGAGGGGGTCGCTGGCCGTCAGCTTCTCATGCAGCTCCCGGAAGGAGCCGGGGTCCAGCACGCTGCTGAGCCGGTAATAGGCCCCCATGGGGAAGTGGTAGCCGCACAGGGGGCAGACGGACAGCGCCGCCGCCACGTCCTTTCGCTGGCTCTCCCCGCCGCAATGGGGGCAGGTGACTAACTTTTCACCGGGGACGTAATTCTCCCGCATGGCCTTCATGGCCAGCAGCCGTGCCCGGCGTTTCGCAAAAATGTTTTCCATGTATTATCCTTTGTGATCGTCTACCCGGCGGCTGAATTCCAGCAGCTCCGGCAGGCTTCGGTCCAGAAAGGCGGTGGTGCAGCCGCCCCGGACAAAGGTGGGGTGGAACAGCAGCTCATAGGACAGTTCCGCGTTGGTGGGGAAGCCCTCCAAGGTAAATTCCTCCAGACAGCGGCGCATTTTGCGGATGGCTTCCAGCCGGGTGGGGGCGTGGACCAGCACCTTGGCCACCAGGGAGTCGTAGAAGGGTGAGACTTCATAGCCCGGATACAGGGCGGTGTCCACCCGTACCCCGGGGCCGCCGGGAAGATGGAGAAACTCCGTCTTGCCCGGGCAGGGCCGGAAGTCGTGCTCC